>OMAA01000558.1_pt1 | contig 16521 bp, 15 predicted proteins | sample 1674191 | NCBI WGS metagenome assembly OMAA01 (sample SAMEA103958152, study PRJEB25191) | human gut metagenome | biome: human-associated habitat [ENVO:00009003]; feature: intestine environment [ENVO:2100002]; material: feces | place: Germany | collected 2013/2015
ATTTGTTATAAAAGCAGGAATGACTTGACAGAAGATTTAATACATAAAGTATTGAATGGATATGAAAATCATTCAGGTGATAAAATAACAGACGACAAAGGTCTCACAGGAACGTAGAATCGCGAATAATCTCCGATACAAAATATAAAATTATAATAATAATACAATTAAATAACACTAAAAATGCACTTTCAAAAGGAATTGAAGGTGCATTTTTTTGACATTACAGACCTCATATGGTAGAATAATGAAAGAGTATCGGCTAGTGCCTAATGGACACATTCAGACCAAAACTAATATTTCAATGACAATGAGGTGAGTACAGTGGATAAGTATGAATATAAGTTAAAGACAGAAGAGATGCTGGAACTTATGGAAGATGGAGAATACAGAAAAGCAGCGGCAGCAGCAGATCTGATTGACTGGAAGCGTGTCCGTAACGCAGGGATGCTGATGAATGTCAGTGATATTTATGAAAAAACAAAAGAGTATCAGAAGAGCTATGATGTGATGAATCTTGCATATCGCCGTTCTGAAGGAAGCCGCAAGGTGATCTATAAGTTATGTTCTCTTGCAATTAAGACAAAGAATATAGATGAAGCAATCGACTATTATGACGAATTTATCCAGATTGCACCGAAAGATCCGAACAGGCATATCCTTAGATATCAGATCTTAAGAGCGCAGAGAGCGCCGATCGAACAGCAGATTGAGGCTCTGGAGGAATTTAAAAAGGCAGAATATATTGAAGAGTGGGCTTATGAACTGGCGAAGCTTTATCGCGAAGCAGGTATGATGACAGAATGTCTGGAAGAGTGTGATGATCTGATCCTCTGGTTCAGCGAGGGTAAGTATGTTTATAAGGCAATGGAACTGAAGATGCAGTATAAGCCATTGTCACCATCGCAGCAGCAGAAATATGATCACAGATATGAGAAGCTTTCTTCAGAGACAGAAGAAATACCGGATCTGGCTTCCTATTTAGGAGAAGACGAGGAAAAAGATTCTGCGTCAGAAGGAGCTGAAGCACTTGGAGATACAAGATCAATCGGGCTGACAGAACAGCCGGTGATGGAGAACGACAGTACTTCCGATGTGATTGACACGGATGCGGTTACTTTGGAAGCGACAGAAGAGCCGGATACCGAAGTAGAAAATCCGGAAGAAGCAGGAGTAGAAACAGCAGAAGTTATAGAAGCTTCCGAGGATGAGTCAGAAGTTCAGCCGGCAACGGTAGAGACAAGTGGAGATAAGAGAACACTTAGCAAAGATACTGCTTCCATACCGATTGTCAGTAAGAATCCGGTAAAACCAGTCAAGAAGAAACTTGGAGATACGATGCGGTTAGATGAAGCTCTGCAGCAATTACTCAATCCGAAACCGGAAGTTCAGGCAGAACCGGGAGAAGAAGTCGAACCGGATATGACAGATCTGGAAGAGGATATTGCAGCAATTGAGGATGTAGAAGATCTTGAGATCGTGAATCAACTGACAGAAGAGAAGAAAGCTGAGGAAGCCAATAAAGAACGAGTAGTTCCATCAGGGATGAAAGAACTGATACCGGAACCGGAGACAGAAGAAGAACTTATAGAACAGGCAGTGGAGGAGACTTCAGAAGATGTCCCAGAAGATGCAGGTGCTATAGAAGCAGGAGAAGCAGAATCGGAAGAAGTTCTTGAAGTAGAAGAGGCAGAACCGGAAGAGGAAGAAATCCTTGAAGCAGGAGAAGCAGAACCGGAGGAGGAAGAAATCCTTGAAGCAGAAGAAGCAGAACCGGAAGAGGAAGAAATCCTTGAAGCAGGGGAAGCAGAACCGGAAGAGGAAGAAATTTTTGAGATAGATGCAGCTGAGTCAGAAGATCTGACAGATGAACCAGAAGATTTGTCTGAGGTGGAGGAACTGATCTCAGAAACTGAAGTTGTCAATGATGAAGATGATTCAGAAGGAGCAGCAGTAAGAGAGACTATGGACAATAAAAATAATGAAGAACCAATTTTATCACCAGAGATACAGAAACTGATTGATGAGATTGAAGGTGTTATTCCGGAAGAGGAAGAAGTAGATGCAACAGTAAGTTCAGAAGAAGTTCTTGAGGTAGAAGAAGAACCACATGAAAATATGGGAGAGCTTGCGGATGATCTCAGACTCGGTGAGGATGAGTACGAAGATTATGATGCGTATGACTGGGATGATGCAGAAGAGTTTGACGAAGATGATATTTTAGATGATTATGAAGAGTCTGATGACGATTTGTTGGATGGTTATGAAGAGTCTGATGACGATCTGCCGGATGATTATGAAGACGCTGATGATGATCTGTTCGGTGAGGAAGAAGGATATGATGATCTGGATGCCTATGGTTATGAAGAAGACGATGAGGATGATGAAGTAATTAATCCAAGAGATCTTTTCACAGCAGAAGATAAGATTTCAGATGATGATCTTCTTGGTCTGAATTCTTATGAAGAAGTGCCAAATTTTGAAGATGAATTCAGCGTGAATCCAGCGCATAGTGAGGAACCGGATGACAGAGAGATTCCGGATGAAGATGACGGAATTGATATCATGTCTGCGACGACACCATTGAGCCGTAAAGAGACTGCGAAATTGATCGCAACAGGTAAGACATCACCATTACCGTTAGATGAGATTGCAGATGCAATGTCTGATACAGGATTTATTGTACATGGTCGTTATGATCTTGAAACACAGAGCGGAATCGGTACAAGAGCAGGACTTACAGAGGAACAGAAGAAACTCTTCTCTTATTTCGTACCTGTACGTGGTATGAGTGAGCAGCTGGTAGATGTACTTGAGCAGGATAAGAACTGTACAAACCGCAAAGGAACTTCCAGAACAGGAAACCTTCTGATTATTGGAAATAAAGGAAATGGAAAGACAGTCCTTGCTGTTGATGTTGTAAAGGCAATTCAGAAGCAGCGTGATATCCGTCAGGGCAAGGTTGCAATTGTGACAGGAGAGTCACTGAATAAGAAGAGAATCGGAGACATTTTCCGTAAACTGTACGGCGGTGCACTGATCATTGAAAAAGCCGGACAGATGAACGAAAAAACACTCGCCAAGCTGAACAAAGCAATGGAGCAGGATACAGGAGAACTTTTAGTAGTTCTTGAAGAGCAGAGAAAACCACTGGACAGACTTCTTTCTTCCAACAGAGAATTCAGAAGAAAATTTACTTCCAGACTTGAAGTGCCGATCTTTATTAATGATGAGCTTGTAACATTTGGCCAGACTTATGCTCAGGAGAATGGTTACAGAATCGATGAGATGGGAATCCTTGCACTGTACAGTAAGATTGATTCTTTACAGAGAGAAGATCATGCAGTAACAGTAGCAGAAGTGAAAGAAGTGATGGATGATGCGATCGCTCATTCACAGAAAGCTTCCGCAAAGAAGCTTGTGAAGAGAGTATTTGGAAAGAATACAGATTCTTCCGACAGAATTCTGCTTTCAGAGAAAGATTTCAACATTTAATGACATATATTTGTTAAGAATTAATAGACAGTCAGTAAAACGACTGTCTATTTTTGTGCAATAATACATTTTCTCTTTCTTTTTTATACAGTATCAAGTATAATAAAACTATAGTGTTCAAGGGTAGAATGAAACTTTGTTACCAATTGAAAGATTCGGTAATGTGCCTTGATCTATAAGAAATTGTATGGTTTTTAAATCATTACAATCAGGAATATATTTGAGCAGTGAGGTGGCTTTATGGTTAAGAAAAACAGCACGAAGACGAAAGTGCAGCCTTATGAGATCGGAGAACTTGACCATTATCTTTTTGGGCAGGGAAATCATTATGAGATTTATAAAAAGATGGGTGCCCATGAGGTGACAAAGAACGGAAAAAGAGGAGTATATTTTGCGGTATGGGCTCCTCATGCAGTAAACGTTTCTGTAATCGGAGAGTTTAATGACTGGGATGAGACGAAAGATAAGATGAAGAGAGGAGAGCCTCTCGGAATATACACATGCTTCGTTCCGGAGGCGAAGAAAGGGGATTTGTATAAGTTCTGTATAGAGACACAGTCGGGTGAGAAGATATATAAAGCAGATCCATTTGCTAATTATGCAGAGCTCCGACCGGGAACAGCATCCAGAATTACAGACATTTCTAATCTGAACTGGTCAGACAGTAAGTGGATGACAGCTCGTGAGAAGTGGGATAACAAAGAAGAACCAGTGTCTATTTACGAAGTGCATATGGGTTCCTGGATGAGACATCCTGGAAGAGAAGATGAAGGATTCTATACATATCGTGAGTTTGCAGAAGCAATTACAAAGTATGTAAAAGAGATGGGATATACTCATGTTGAGTTGATGGGAATCGCAGAGCATCCGTTTGACGGTTCCTGGGGATATCAGGTAACCGGATATTATGCACCAACTGCACGCTATGGAACACCGGAAGATTTTGCATATATGGTAAATTATCTTCATAAGAATAATATCGGTGTTATTCTTGACTGGGTACCGGCGCATTTCCCGAAAGATGCACATGGTCTGGCAGATTTTGACGGAACACCGACATTCGAATATCCAGATCCGAGAAAGGGCGAGCATCCTGATTGGGGAACGAAGGTTTTCAATTATGAAAAACCGGAAGTTTCTAACTTCCTTCTGGCGAATGCATTGTTCTGGGTTGAACATTATCATGTAGACGGACTTCGTGTAGATGCAGTGGCATCTATGCTGTATCTGGACTACGGAAGAGAAGATGGACAGTGGATTCCGAATAAATTTGGCGGAAATGAGAATCTTGAGGCGATTGCATTCTTTAAACATCTGAACTCTGTAGTTTGCGGAAGAAATAAAGGCGTTATGATGATCGCAGAAGAGTCTACAGCATGGCCGAAGGTGACAGGATCTCCTGAGGATGACGGACTTGGATTTACTTTGAAGTGGAATATGGGATGGATGCATGACTTTACAGAATACATGAAACTGGATCCTTATTTCAGAAAAAATGCACATCATATGATGACATTTTCTATGGAATATGCATATTCAGAAAACTATATTCTTGTACTTTCTCATGATGAGGTTGTTCATCTGAAATGCTCCATGTTGAATAAGATGCCGGGAGAAGGATGGGATAAGTTCCGCAACTTGAAGGTGGCATATGCATTTATGATGGGACATCCTGGAAAGAAGCTTCTCTTTATGGGACAGGAGTTCGCACAGCTTCGTGAGTGGAGTGAAGAGAGAGAACTGGATTGGTTCCTTCTTGCAGAAGAACCACATCAGCAGATTCAGAACTGGTATAAAGATTTGCTTCATCTTTATAAGAAGAATAAGGCATTGTATGAGTTGGATAATGATCCGAAGGGATTTGACTGGATCAATAAGGATGATATCTTCCGGAGTATTTTCAGTTTCACAAGACATTCAAAGGATGGGAAGAAGAATCTACTTTTTGTATGCAACTTTACACCGGTAGACAGACCGGATTACCGTGTTGGTGTTCCGAGAAGAAAGCAGTTTAAGCTTGTTCTTAACAGTGATGAGACAAAATACGGCGGATCAGGAGAAGAACGCCCATTGGTTTACAAACCAGAGAAGCAGGAATGTGATGGTCAGAAATATTCCTTTGCATATCCTCTTCCGGGATATGGTGTGGCAGTATTTGAGTATTAAGTTGTATAGTATAATGTTTTCCACGAATAGATGGAATAGGAATTAGACATACATTAATTTGCCCCTGCATAGATTGTAAAAAACAAACTATGCAGGGGCTTTTCTATGAGAGAATATATTGAGGAGCGTGCAGTAGAAATTGCAAATTATATTATAGAAAATAATGCGACAGTGAGACAGACAGCAAAACAGTTTCGGATTAGTAAGAGTACGGTGCATAAGGACGTTACAGAACGTCTGCTTCAGATCAACCCATCACTGGCTCATGAAACACGTAAGGTTTTAGACACCAACAAATCAGAACGTCACATCCGGGGAGGGCTCGCTACCAGAGAAAAATATTTACACTTGCATGCTTCCAATTATTGAAGTTAATGTTACAATAAAAGAGGATATTCAATCAGAAACACGGACATTGAGAGGAGACTGTTCAAATGCGGGTGGCAATTGTTGAAAGGGATGAAAAAGTATTAGAAGAACTGAAAAAAGGTTTAAAACGCGTAGATCCGAATTACGAGTTGGCGGGGATTGCAGGGAATGGACAGTCTGCATATGAGATGATAACAGTTATGCAGCCAAATCTTGTTATTATGGACATTGGGCTTCCGCGGATGAATGGGTTAAATCTTTTGAGAAAATTACGCACGGAAGGACGTGAGTTCCGTGTGATTATTATAACAAAAGATGAAGATTTTCAACAGGCAAAGCAGGCAATCGATCTGGGGGTGGACGGATATTTAGTACAGCCGTTCCGGCCGATGGAGCTTAAGAAGGCATTAAGCCGTATTCATGAAAAAATCAGGAATGAATATTGGATGCAGGCTTCTTTTACTGTTGAAAATGTTCTGTTAAGCTGTAGATATGGAGAAATTATATCGAATCAGAAGTTAAATGAAATGACTATCCGGAAATTTGGTTTTACAGTGGATGATCCGGGATATTTATTTACGGTTTCAATGGCAGACGAATACGAGGAGCAGAAGGAAAATATACGTGGATTTCTCGAAGAAATCTGTAGACGTGAGTGTGGATTTTCGGCATCTGTTATATGTTCGGATCGATGGAAACAGGTGTATCTGATCATTTACCGGGTACGTGAAGCAAGGAACTGGAAAGAATATTTTAAAAAAAATGTGGTTACTGGGTTATGTAGGAATTTTCCGGGGACAATTATTTGTGTATGGATAGAGATAAAACAGCTGACAAAGCTGGTAGATGCAATGATTCAGGCAGGAAGTCTCATGGAATGGAATCTTCTTCAGCCGCGAGGAGTTTTAATCTGTCAGCAGACAGTTGAGAAATTTGAAGCTGTTCCGGTGCGTTATCCGGTAGAATTAGAACAACGAATGCGAGAAATGATTTTCGATGAAAACAAGAAAGGAATTGCCAGACAATTTCAACTTGTTTGTGAGGAAATGAAAAGAGAAAAATATTTTCCAAAAGAAATAAAATACAGTATTATTCGTTTTTGCATGGCAGCTGGATTGAATTATAGAAATTATGGCGGGGAGATTGACGAAACAAAAATCCTGAGTCTTATGCAGCAGATTACCTGTGCCATCAGTTGGAAACAGATAGAAAAAGCGATTCAAGGATTGGAACGGATGATATCATATGAGCATAAATTTGGGCAGTACAGTACGCTTATCCAAAAAGCAATGGAAATTATAAGAAAAGAATATGACAGTGGTATTACATTGGAAGAAGCAGCGAGCCAGCTTTATGTATCGGAAGAATACCTGAGTTCTCAGTTTAAAAAGGAGACAGGATATAATTTTACAGAAACTGTGAGGAAATACAGGATAGAAAAAATAAAGGAGCTTCTCAGGACAACAAAATATAAGATGAATCAGATTGCGGGGCTTGTCGGTTACTCTGATCCAAAATATATGAGTAAGGTGTTTAAAGAGGAGGAAGGAATTTTACCGACGGAATACAGACGTAACTCCAATGGGATTTCATAATCAGGAGTAATTTCGTATTGCTTACAGAAAAAAGTAGAGAATAAGAGGCATATTTAATTAAAAAAATACACTTTTATAAAAAATTTCGCCCTTTTAAATATAAAAAATGTGCTATGATATATGTGAAAAGTGAAAAGGATTTCATAGCCGTTAAGGCAGAAAGAGGTGAAAAGAATGAGCACAATGAACATTACTTTCAAACACCCGGATGAGATCATTGATTTCTTGAAAACAGTATGTAAATTTGACTTTAACATGGACATGAGAAGAGGACGGGCAGTAGTAGATGCGAAGTCATTACTTGGAATCATGAATCTGGGATTGAATAACGTGATTGAACTGCAGATGTATGCAGACGATTGCACAGAACTTGAAAGACAGCTAGAAAGATTTGCAGCATAAAATGGAACATAAAAATGGGATGTCGGGCATTTGTTCGGCATCTTTTTTGATATATTATACCCATAACAGTGGATACATAGAATGCGCACTGCGGTGTACAATGTAGGTGTCGCAAGCGACCACCGCAGGCGTAAGAGGGTGCCGAGGCACATTTTTTGTTCTGGATAGATCAGAAGGGGAATAATTACCGTGTATAGTAATAGAAATTATGGATAAGATTTTATTTTACATAAACAAATACTTGTAAATCAATGATTCCTCTACTATAATGAAGAACAGAAAAAGATATATAGATAAAGCAAGTAGTTTTGATTGGATTTTACAGGAGGGAAGATTTGAAGAAAGAATTAGTGATTGTCCTTGACTTTGGTGGACAGTATAACCAGTTAGTTGCGCGCAGAGTCCGTGAATGCAATGTATATTGTGAAATTTATTCATATAAGACAGATATTGAAAAAATCAAAGAGATGAATCCAAAAGGAATCATTCTCACAGGCGGACCGAACAGCTGTTATGAGCCGGATTCACCGACTTATTCAGAAGAACTGTTCAAGCTTGGAATTCCGGTTCTCGGACTTTGCTATGGCGCACAGCTGATGTCTCATGTACTTGGTGGAAAAGTTGAGCGTGCAGATGTAAGAGAATACGGTAAGACAGAAGTTATTATTGATAAAAAAGACTCCAAAGTATTTGAGGGTGTTTCAGAGACAACAACATGTTGGATGAGCCATTTTGATTATATTTCAAAGATTGCTCCGGGATTTGAAATTACAGCACACACTGCTGACTGTCCGGTTGCAGCAGCTGAGAACGCAGCTGAGAAACTGTATGCAATCCAGTTCCATCCAGAAGTACTTCATACAGTAGAAGGAACAAAGATGATCAACAACTTTGTAAAAAATGTATGTGAATGTGCGGGCGACTGGAAGATGGATGCTTTTGTTGAGAATACAATTGCAGAGATCCGCGAGAAGGTTGGAAACGGAAGAGTATTGCTCGCACTGTCAGGTGGGGTTGACTCTTCAGTGGCAGCAGGACTTCTTTCCAAAGCCATTGGAAAACAGCTTACTTGTGTATTCGTAGATCACGGACTTCTTCGTAAAAATGAAGGAGATGAAGTTGAGGCAATCTTCGGACCAGAAGGCCAGTTTGATCTGAACTTTATCCGCGTAAATGCGCAGGAAAGATATTATAACAAACTTGCAGGCGTTACAGAGCCAGAAGCAAAACGTAAGATTATCGGTGAAGAATTCATCCGTATCTTCGAAGAAGAAGCAAAAAAGATCGGTACTGTTGAATTCCTTGCACAGGGAACAATTTATCCGGATGTGGTAGAAAGTGGTCTTGGCGGAGAATCCGCTGTGATTAAATCTCACCACAATGTAGGAGGACTTCCGGATTTTGTAGATTTCAAAGAAATCATTGAGCCGCTTCGTGATCTTTTCAAAGATGAAGTTCGTAAAGCAGGACTTGAGCTCGGACTTCCTGAAAGACTTGTATTCCGTCAGCCATTCCCAGGACCGGGACTTGGAGTACGTATCATCGGCGAAGTAACAGCTGAGAAAGTTCGTATCGTTCAGGATGCAGATGCTATTTATCGTGAAGAGATTGAAAATGCCGGACTTGATAAGACAATTGGTCAGTATTTTGCAGCACTTACGAATATGAGAAGCGTTGGTGTTATGGGTGATGAGAGAACTTATGATTATGCTGTAGCTCTTAGAGCTGTTAATACGGTTGATTTCATGACTGCAGAGGCGGCGGAGATTCCGTATGAAGTTCTGAATAAAGTGATGAGCAGAGTTATAAATGAAGTTCGTGGGGTGAATAGAATATTCTATGATCTGACGAGTAAGCCACCGGGAACGATTGAGTTTGAGTAGCTTGAAAAATCGCGGAAAAGCCCATAAATAAAGGCTTTGCGGGGTGTCGAAAAGACCAAATGGAGTGCAAATGGAGTTTAAAAATTATTTTTTTCTCTTGTTTATATTCCAGATTCACCTGCAAATTTCGTGAAATCGGTTATTCTCATAAAATAAAATTAGAGTAAATATGAAGAACAGTTTGTTTTGATTGAAGTGATTTTCGTCAAGGCAGACTGTTTTTTTGTTGCCTGCATTTAGAAAACAGATACCACAGAAAGGTTCTTTACTTTCGATGAGCTTAAACTCCATGACACAGTAATCACACTGATGGAGAATTAAAAAACAAGAAAATTTGATAAATTTCGGAAAATGATGTCCGATTTTGCATCTGCCAGTACAGAGTATATGAAGAGATAAATATTCAAAACAGAGGAGGTACTGATTATGCAGAATAAATTATTTTTAAAGGCAGCCGATATATGTGAACTTCTGGAAGTAAAACAGACATCGGCTTATGAAATCATCGGAAATCTGAACAAGGAACTGGAAGAACAGGGCTACCTGACGCTTAGAGGAAAAGTTCCGACAAAGTATTTTGTGAAGCGTTTCTACGGAGTAGAAGATACTTGTGAGATTCCACAGGAAGAGGGAAAGGAATGGTTTCATGCGTAAGAGAAAAATGTATTTATCAGTGGAAGACATTGCAGAACTCTTTGGATTATCAGTTTCGTTTGCTTACCGGGTAGTGGAAAGAATGAATGCCGATCTGGCAAGCAAGAACTATTATGTGATTCTCGGTCGGGTGCCAACCCGCTATGTAGAGGACAAGATCTATGGTCTGGAACATGTTGAGCAGTATTTGAAGGAGGATAAAGCGGTATGAGTATGATGCAGGAAAAAATGTATATGGATGTGGATGATGTGTGTGCAATTCTTGGAGTTTCAAAAACTTATGCATATAGTCTGATGCGAGAATACAACAAAGAATTGAAGGCAAAAGGCTATATTGTAGTATCTGGAAAAATCTCTACGAAATTCCTGGCAGAAAAGATTTATGGCATGAAAGTCGAGGATTAGCAATGGGGGTTTACAAAGAAGGAAAAAACTGGAAAGTACAGGTCTATTACAAAGACTGGCAGGGAAATCGGAAAAGAAAACAGAAAAGAGGATTCAGGACCAAGGGTGAAGCTAAGGAATGGGAAAGAGATTTCCTGCAACAGCAGAGCCAGGGTGTGGATATTGAATTTGGAAATTTTCTGGAGATTTATTACAAAGATATGGATGTCCGTCTCAGAGAAAACACTATGTACACGAAGCGATATATTATTGACCTGAAAATCAAGCCTTATTTTGAAAAGAAGATTCTCAGTGAAATTACGGTGGCAGACGTCCGTGCATGGCAGAATGAGTTGCTGACGTATAAGGATAAGAATGGAAAAGGATATTCTCCTACTTATCTGAAAACAGTGAACTGCCAGCTGACTGCAATCTTCAATTATGCAATGCGGTATTATAACCTGCAGGATAATCCCTGCAGGAAGGCAGGAGCGATTGGCAAGAGTAAAGGAGAACCGAAGGACTTCTGGATGCAGGAAGAGTTCAATGCTTTTCTGGAGACAGTAAGTGATAAGCCGGAGACAAGAATGGCGTTTCTTTTGTTGTACTGGACCGGAATGCGTATCGGTGAATTGCTTGCACTTACTTATAATGACATCAATCTTGAAGAGAAAACCATATCAATCAATAAATCTTATCAGAGACTGAAAGGAAAGGATATGATCACGCAGCCGAAAACTCCAAAGAGTATCCGTGTGATTACGATGCCGGATTTTCTTGCAGAGGAATTTCGGGAGTATTGCAGTCATTTGTATGGAATTATGAAAAAGGAAAGACTTTTTCGGTTTACCAAATCGCATATGGAACATTGTATGGCTACCGGAATCGAGCGGTCTGGTGTAAAGCGGATACGACTTCATGATCTCCGCCATTCCCATGCCAGTATGCTGGTTGATATGGGGGTGGCTCCATTGGAGATTGCAGAACGCCTTGGACATGAAAAGGTGGAAACCACGTTGAACACTTATTCACATCTGTATCCGTCTACACAGAGTAAATTAGCAGGTTTGCTAGATAAGAAACATGAGGAAGAGGAGGAATAAGCGATGGCTGGTGACAGACATGGAAAACACAACACAACGACCATTTCTTTTCGGGTGAATTCTTATGAAAAAGCAACAATCGAAGAACGAGTGAAAGTGAGCGGAATGAAAAAACAGGATTATATCGTCCGATCATGCATTTACAATCAGGTATGTGTTGTTGGAAAGAAAGAAACAATTGAGATTATCCGGTCAGAAATGAAGGAAATGAGTTTGGTTTTGGAGGATGTGGCAAAAGATTTGAAGTCTGAAAAACCAGTTATTTCAGAACCGGTTCTTGATAGTATGACAGAACGGTATCTTGCATTTTTGGAAGCAGCATTATGGATGCTGAAAGGTTCAAGTTATTTATGGGAGGATAAAAAGGATGGAAGAGAAAGTAATGAAGGATTGTAAAGTGCTGGCATTGTGTTCACAAAAAGGCGGGGTTGGCAAGACAACAAGTTGCGTGAATCTGGCAGTCGGACTTGCAAAAGCAGGGAAGAAAGTGCTTGTGATTGACAATGATCCGCAGGGAAGTATGACAGCAAGTCTTGGGTATCATAACCCAGATGAATTACCAATCACACTGGCTACTATTCTGACAAAGATTGTAGAAGATGAACTATTTGAAAATACACTGGGAATTTTACATCACCAGGAAGGAATTGATTTGATTCCGGCAAACATCGAACTCTCTGGAATGGAAGTTTCACTTGTAAATATTATGAGCAGGGAACTTGTCTTAAAACAATATATAGAAAGAATGAGAGAAGAATACGACTATATATTGATTGACTGTATGCCATCACTTGGAATGCTGACGATCAATGCACTTGCCAGTGTCGATGCAGTTATTATACCTGTCCAGGCGGCTTATCTTCCTGTAAAGGGTCTAGAACAGCTGATACGGACGATAGGAAAGGTGCGAAGACAGCTGAACAAACAACTGAAAATTGGAGGTATATTGATCACAATGGTGGATAACCGAACGAACTATGCAAGAGATATATCTGATCTGATTTTTGATACATATGGAAACCAGATTAAGATTTTTCCACAGAGTATTCCATTTTCAGTACGAGCAGCTGAAATCAGTGCGGAAGGAATCAGCATATTTGAGCATGATCCAAAAGGAAAAGTAGCGGCTGCATATTGGCAGATGACACAGGAGGTGCTTTTGGATGAAAGGTAGAAGTGCATCGAAGATAAAACTGACATCTTATGATGAATTACTTGGAGGAGGAGAAGAAACGAACGATATCCAGCAGGTTTCACTTGAGCATTTACATTCTTTCGAGAACCATCCATTTCAAGTAAATGATGATGAGGCAATGGCGGAACTGGTGGAAAGTGTGAAAGAAGAGGGAATTCTTACAGCATTACTGGTACGACCGCTGGGTGATGGTGAATATGAAATCATCGCCGGTCACAGAAGGAGACATGCGGCACAACTTGCTGGTCTTAAAGAGGTTCCGGTTATTATCAGAAATATGGATCAAGATACAGCTGTCCGTGCGATGGTAGACAGCAATCTGCAGAGACCTAATATACTCCCAAGTGAAAAGGCATTTGCTTACCGTATGAAGATGGAAGCAATGAATCATCAGGGAACATCAGGCGGTATCAGTGCGAAAGACATTGGAAAGAACGCAAATGACAGTGCAAGGCAGGTGTATCGCTATATCCGGCTTACTTATCTGATGAATGACCTATTAAACGCAGTAGATCGTGATGTAATCGGATTGCAGGTAGGTGTAGAGCTTTCCTACCTTACGGTTCCAGAACAGGAGATGGTGGAGGAAGTGCATGAGAGTACCGGAAAATATCCAAGTCTGGAACAGGCAAAAAAAATAAGGCAACATCGAGAAGAAAAAACGCTGACAAAAGAGATTGTGCGGCTCCTGGTTATAGGAGAGCGTAAAAAGAAAACAACGGTAACATTAAAACAGGATGAAATTAAGAAGTATTTTCCTCCAGAGTATGATGAACAGAAGATACGGACTGTTATATGTCAGCTTTTGGAGGAATGGAGCAATCAGAATCATTGATAAGTACGAAGGGAGGGATGTGTCATGAGTATAAGAGCAACATTCCATTATTTTCAAGGAATGGAATGCGATATGTACAGTTTTTATCGTATTCCCAAACTGCTGTTTACAAGTGAATATTTTAAAAATCTCTCCTGCGAAGCAAAGGTGCTGTACGGACTGATGTTAGACCGGATGTCACTGTCCATCAAGAACCGGTGGTTTGATGAAGAGGACAGGGCATATATTTTCTTTTCGGTGGAAGAGATTATGGAAATGCTTAACTGTGGCAGGAATAAGGCTGTGAATTGTCTAAAAGAGCTGGATCAGGAAAAAGGGATTGGATTGATTGAGAAGAGGCGAATCGGACTTGGAAAAACAAATGTTATTTACGTGAAAAATTTCAGCCTGACAGAATATCCAGATGAGCCAGCAATCTTTGATTCGGAAGAAACACCGGAAAATGTAGCAGAGAGAAAAGAAAATACAGAGACAGAAATAGAAGAATATGCAAAAAAAGAGCCGGAAAAGCCCGTAAATACACAGAAGTTTGAAAAACAAACTTCAGGAAGTTTGAAAAATAAACTTCAAGAAGTTTCAAAAACAAACTGTAATAATACTGAATATAATTATACTGAATTTAGTGAGAATGAATCTTATCAATATCTATCTGAACAAGAGAAAGGGAGAGATAGGATACAGGAGAGAAATGAGTATCGACAGTTAATTCATGATAATATCGAATATGAGATCCTTTGTCAGAGCTATGGAACTGGACGAGTAGAAGAGCTGGTAGAGCTGATGCTGGATGCAATATGTTCGACAAAGACATATCAACAGATCAATGGGGAAGCTGTGCCTACACAAGTGGTCAAGAGCCGTTTGCTCAAAGTCGGGTATGAACACATCCAGTATGTGTTTTTCAGTCTTGACAGGAGTACAAGCAAAGTGAAGAATATCCGGCAGTATATGCTGACGGTATTGTATAACGCTCCTGCAACAATCAATCAGTTTTATGATGCTGAAGTTCGACATGACATGTACTGGGGGAAGGATATTCCAGACAGGTAAGAACTTTGTGCCCACTGGGCACGAAGTTTAAAAAGAGATAGTCATATCTGGCAGATATGCTAAAATAACCTTGTGTCCACTGGGCACAAAGTAGGAGGAAGAATTATGTTGAGATTTATGATAAAACTGCCATTTCGAATTATTGCAGCTCCTGTTTGGCTGGTACTTGCAGCGGTGAATATTGTGCTGGTGTTCCTGGTTGGGTTATCTGCTGGATTCTGCTATCTGATAGCCGGAATCTCTGTTGTGACAGAAGTTTTGAGTATTGGGTTTGGAATCAGTACGGACTGGACAATGAAATCAGCGATTATTACGACAGTAGTGTTTGTTCTACTCCCACATATCGGTATGGGGATAGTTGCAGTAATTGAAGTTGTGAAATGTGGATTACAGGAATTTATTTTTGGATGATTGTGGAAAATATAGTGGCGCTATATGGAAAGGCAGAAATAAACAATGGAAGAATTATATAAAGTGATGGATGATTTGCTTGAGGTGGAATTTCAGATGAAAGCAGGGATGGATATTCTGAAAGAACTGGAAGAGTTTTATATGCTGGAAAAAGAAACCGAAAAATCGGATGCTAGAAAAGTAGCTGTGCTGATGAAAGGATATCTGCAGTCGATGAAGTCAAATATTCGAGAAATCATTCGTTATATTGATGACACGACACTTGAAAAATCAAATGATAAAAAGAAAGATAAACAGGAATCTGCGAGCACCATATCCGAGGAAGTGCAGGAATTTGTGAATCTGACAATTACAGAGCATATGGGGAAAGCATATTCAGAATGGAAGTTAAAGCAGGATAAAGAGCCAGTAAGTGAGATTGATAAGAAATACCAGAAATTACTGGAAACGTTATCCCAAGAACAGGAAGAAGTGATTACGGAATACTGTAATGCAATTTTCAGCAGTGGAGGGGAACTAAAGGATGAAGAATGAAATTGTATTATTTACAGATGGTGATGTTAATATAGAAGTTCAAATCAATCCTGAGCAGGAGACAGTTTGGCTGACGCAAAAACAAATGGAAGTGTTGTTTGATGTTAAGCACGCTACAGTAAGCGAACATATTTCAAATATTCTTGCTTCAGGAGAACTGGATGAGACTTCTGTCGGTTTTTCCGACAGAAGTACAGGGGGACGAAAACCCAAAATTTATAATTTGGATATGATTTTGTCTGTCGGATATCGAGTTAATTCTAAAAGAGGTATAGCTTTCAGAAAATGGGCAAATAATGTCCTTAAACAGTTTATTTTGCAAGGCTATGCAATCAATGAAAAGCGTCTTCAGGCGCTTAAGAAAACAGTTGATATTCAGTCAAGGATGCTTGCAGATGCACTTGATATAGAGGAGAAAGATGAGCTCAGAGCTGTGAATGAATAC
>OMAA01000561.1_pt1 | contig 16472 bp, 8 predicted proteins | sample 1674191 | NCBI WGS metagenome assembly OMAA01 (sample SAMEA103958152, study PRJEB25191) | human gut metagenome | biome: human-associated habitat [ENVO:00009003]; feature: intestine environment [ENVO:2100002]; material: feces | place: Germany | collected 2013/2015
CCGTCGCCGTCGAGACCTCAGCTGCCGAGGGCGAGGAAGAGGGCATCGTCGAGCGCGAGGTTGTCGCCCACGTAACGACAAGCGAGGCGCTCGGGGCGCACGACCGCCACGTCGCCCGCAAGCTCATAGACCTCAACGTACCCGAACTCGATCGCGTGGAGTTCGATGTGAAGTGATGCAGAGCGCGGGATGAATGCTCGCACGGACGCAAGTTACGACGAGGCGCAGGTGCGATACGGACACGAGCAAATAGCGGGGTGCAGTTCACACCCGCGCCCCGCTCGCTTTTTTATTGCCGTGAATCAACTGTCCGAATCGACTTCGCCAGACTCCACCGTAAACGCCGGATCGGTGCTCACAAGATAAAATCGGGTCACCTTAGTATTTCTAATTAGGTAAATCTGCCCTTGATTGCGTCGGCGCGATATATATGCAACGTGAACCGTGCCGAACTCTTCGCCGTCTTCCTTCTTTAATACCAGGATATTGGGATCGTCCGTACGCTTAAACTGCCCGTCAACGCAGCTGCCGTCTTTGTCGACCAGTTGCCACCGATGGTTATCCTCTTCAAGAAAGGCCAGGGTTTCCAGACTCGTCTTGTCGTCCCGATAGTAACCGTCAATGGCAAACCCTTCGGAAGCGCATTCCTGCATATAGGACGTTTCTCGGCTTATAGCAAACAGCCCTGTAGCGCCCAGGAGCACAGCCAGGCAGACCACTGCAAGGGCTATCGAAATAGCACGGCGGCCCATGTTAGACCAACCGATAGTTGTTTAACGGAGCGCGAAACATACCTGGAACCTCCGATGTCAGGGGGAACGTCGCCAGCAGGCTGGCGACAACTATATGTTTCTGACATCAAACCATATGGCTACCACTCGCGGAGGGGGCATCGGCGAACGGCGTGTTTTCATACTCCATTGGTCAAACCTAAGCGCAGCGCTACAGCTCGTACTTGTACACGCGGTAGATGTACTTTTCGGCTTCCATCTCATAGATGGCGATGGGCAGTCCATAGCGATCGTACTCGGTGAAAGTCTTGGCCTGGCCCGATGCCACGAGCACACTATTCGAATCGCCGACGCGCTGCGCGCTGCTTACGTAGCCCGAGAACGGCACTGCGATCTGGTCCACAAGCTCATAGGTGTGCGCGGTCTCGTCCACCGTAAAGATGCGCCCAAACGAATGCGTTCCCTTGCTGCAGTCGGTCACCACCGCGGCGCCCAGCTTGCCCCAGTCGAACTTGGGATAGCTCTCGGCCGCACCAAAGTTGTTGTCGTACAGCAGCACCTGGTAGCGACCGGTCGTGGTCGTCTCGTCGTTTGGCAGATAGGTCACACTGTGCTGGCCCGCATTGAGCGAAAAATCGCCTTGGGCCTGCTTGTCCTCAAAGCCCGAACCAGCCCAAAAATCAGGTGAACCCAGGAGCCAATCAACCGTGGGCGTGCCGTAGATATACGTGAGCTTAATGACCGTCGAGGTCTCGCGTGAACTGAACAGAACGGTGCCGCCGCCGAGCCACTGGATCGTGTTGACATGAATCCAATCCAGGTCGCCGTCCGAGGCAACCTTGGCGCTCGCCTTGAGGTCGGAGAATATATCACCCAGGTCCACGACGAGAGAGACGTCGCCGGTTGTTACGTCAACCTTAATGATGAGGTCCTCAACATTAACGCAATCGTCCTTGTCTTTTTTGGCAGCCGCGCGGTCGACGTCCAAATCGGCTTCAGAGCCGGCATGGCTCGCCAGCACCAGCAGATTGCCATCGTCATCGAAGGCGTAGTCGTGGTGTAACTCATAGTCGCCCGTGCTCCAGACGTTTACCACCTGGCCGATGGCGTTGATTTGGGCCATCTTGGTGGTCGAAACGCTCATGATCATGCTGCCGTCGCCCGGAAACAGCAGGCGATGGCTGCGGTAGCCGATGATTGGCACCTCGCCGCGAATCTGGCCCGCGTTGTCGTAGAGGTACATGAAGTCGAGCTTGGATGAGTCGTTGCCCAGAATAGTAAAGAGGCCATCGGCGAGCGGCGTGTTGGACTCCCCCGTCGTGACAGCCAGGTGCTCTTCTTCTTCGCCTTTGAGAGCCGGCGTCTTGATGGTAAAGGTCGAAGTGCGACTGGTACCGTCTTGTGCCGTACAGGTGAGGGTCACCTTGTTTTTGTGGTTGGGAATGAGGCCGATGACCTTGAACTCGTGCTCTATGGCCGGCGTGTCGCCGCCGCGGGGTGTACGGGAAAACGCAGCGACTTTGGGGGCGTCGCCGGCCTTTTTGCGTTCGGCGACCTTGTAGGAGACGGTTACGGGATCCGCCGTTGCAAAGCGCACGTAGCAGCTCAGGGTATCGGTACCAAAGGGATCTGTCTTGACGAATGGGGCGGTTTCGTCGAAGCTGCCTGCGGCGTACTCGGCATCGAGCTGTTCTTTGATGGCAGCCTGTTTCTCGACGTTGTAGGTCGCGACGATCTGATTGTAGACTTTCTTCTGTTCGTCGGTGAGTCCGTCGTCCGCGTTGGACATATCGTTCGCATCGGCTCCGGCAGCAGAGCAGCCTGCAAGTCCCGCGCTCGCCAGTGCCAACGCGCCCACCGCCGTGCCCGCAAGGGCAGCACGGCGCGTGAGCGGCCAGCCGCCTTCGCTACTCGATCCCATGTCGTCACCATAGAAGAATTCCATCGCTGCCGTTTCCTTCATATTCCAAGGCACTTGCCAAGCTCTGTCCAATTTTGACTCGAAGCTTAACAAGCACCCCTTAAGGCTAGCTTAGGCTCGCGGCAGCCGGAGCCGTTAGTCGCAAGACGCACAGGGGACGCAGGAATGCGATGATCCGCTTTCCTCCGTCCCCGACGGATCATTTTTTAGTACTTAAAGAAGCCCTCGCCCGAGCTTTCGCCCAGCTTGCCATCATCGAGCATCTGCTTGAGGACGGAGGCCATGGCCTTAAAGTTGTAGGGCATCATCATCTTTTTGAGCAGCGGGCTCACCAGGCCCGGGACCTTCTGATACTGCATAACGATGTTGTAGGCCGTCTGGATGCCCACCGTGTCGAACACGCGGAACGGACCTTTGGGCGCGCCAGTGCCGCGCGTCCATGCGAGGTCGATGCTCTTGGGGTCACTCACGCCCGAGACATACAGGTCAAGGCCCGAAAGCAGCCACGGCACCAGCATGGAATTGAGCAGGTAGCCGTTCTTTTCCTTGTTGACGGGAAGCGCCAGCATGCGGATGTCGTTGGCAAAGTCGACCAGTTCATCAAAGTAGCGCTTGTCGGTTTGGTCCTGTGCCATGAGCTCGGTCACGTTGTTCTTCCAGATGGAGTTGGCAAAGTGCAGCGACAGGTACTTCTCGGGGCGGCCGGTGCACTTGGCAAAGGTGCTCGGTAGCAGCGTGGAGGAGTTGGTCACGACGACGGTCTTTTGCGGGAGGACCGGGGCGAGCTTCTTGTAGAAGTCGATCTTTGCCTGGGTGTCTTCGGCCATAGACTCGATGACCAGGTCGGCATCGGCCACGGCCTTGGCAAGATCAAGTTCCAGCTTGAGCGTGGAATAGGCACGCTCGACGGCGGCGAGTGCCGCCTCCTTCTCGAAGGGCTGATCACTATCGGCGATACCGGCGCACCACTCGCCTGTGCCGTCCGCCATGCCCTCGATAGCAGCGATGTACTCCTCGCGCACATGATCGATCTTCGGCTGGGTGCGGCCGATACTGCCCTCGCTGCGCAGCCAGATCGTTACATCAAAGCCGCAGTAGGCAGCCTGAAAGGCAATCTGGCTTCCCAGCACGCCGCCGCCGGCAACGCAAACGGTCTTGTAGCTCATAGGAACGGTCCTCTCTTACGTAATTCCATAGATGTGTATTTATTCAACCGTAAGGAGGACGCGCGCTGGGGGTGGGTTCTATAAACGGACGGTAATTTGCGGCGAACGGCTACACCTGTTCATTAACTCAGGGTTCCATGTCCAGCAAAAACGGGTGATAGCCGGTACGACTACCACCCGTTTGTCTTATATCCGGCTCGAAGTAGGCCAACTACTTCTTAATACCGCGCCCCAGACGCTTGGCGACCGATGCAACGGCCTCCTCGCTGGCCGAGCCACAGCTCACGCAGCCATCGTGGGCACGCATCTGGCCGGTGACCTCGTCCATCGCGAGCGGCGCCACCTTCTCGAGCTTAAAGCCCTTACCGGCGCGCATGTTCTCCTTGGCCACGCTAATCATGAGCTTAATACGGTTGAGCTGGTTGACCTCAGACGCACCGGGGTCGTAGTCCACCGCGACGATATTGCTCTCGGGGTGCTGACGGCGCAGCTCCTTGATCACGGCCTTGCCCACCACGTGGTTGGGCAGGCACGCGAAGGGCTGCGTGCAGATAATGTTGGGCGCGCCATGGTCAATTAGGTCGAGCATCTCGGCCGTGAGTAACCATCCCTCGCCCATGTTGTTGCACACCGACAGCACCGTGCGGGCCTTGTCCGCCATGGTGCCGATGCGCTCGGGTGCCTCAAAGCGCTCGGACTTTTCGAGCATCTCCTCCACCGGCGTACGCATCCAGTCCACGAGCTTAATAAGCGCTTGCATGCCCGCGCGCGTAGTGGCAGAGCTACCCAGCTCGTCCTTCTGCAGCTCGGCGTTGCTCATGGAGTACAGGAAGAAGTCGAGCAGGCCCGGTACTACGGCCTCGCAGCCCTCGCGCTCGATAACGTCGACCACGTGGTTGTTGGCCGTGGGATGGAACTTGACCAGGATCTCGCCGACCACGCCCACGCGCGGCTTGGTACCCTCGCCCACGAGCGGCATGGTGTCGAACGCACGGATGGCCTCGCGGCACAGCTTGGTGTAGTTGTGGCGGTTGAACTTGGGCGCCAGCTTGCGGGCCCGTGCCATGTACTCCTCGTAGAGCGCGTTGGCGGCACCGGGCGTGGCCTCGTACGGGCGGCAGCGATAGAGCATCTGCATCATGACGTCACCAAAGAGCACCGCGTACACAGCCTGCTTAAGCAGCGCCGGCGTAATCTTAAAGCCGGGGTTGTCCTCGCCGAGCGCCACTGCCGAAAGCGAGATCACCGGAATCTCGGGGTGGCCGCTCTCGCGCAGTGCCTTGCGGATGAGCGCGATGTAGTTGGTGGCACGGCAGCCGCCGCCGGTCTGGCTGATGACCACAGCCGTCTTGGACAGGTCGTACCGACCGCTCTCGATGGCCTCCATAATCTGGCCCGTCACCAGGATCGACGGGTAGCAGATGTCGTTGTTCACGTAGCGCAGGCCGGCCTCGACGGCGTCGTGATCGGTCGAGGGCAGCAGCTCCAAGTTGTAGCCAGCACCACGGAACACCTCTTTGACCAGGTCAAAGTGGATCGGCGCCATCTGCGGGCACAGGATGGTGTAGCCCTCCTCGCGCATCTGCTCGGTGAAGGGCACCTTGGGCCACGCGGTCGAAGCACTCTCGCGCTGAGCCTCAAACGTGTACTTGCGGCTCGCAAACGCGGGAGCATCCGTGGAGGGAGCCACCGGCGCGGCATCGCCCTGCTCGTAGGCCTCGCCCGCGGCCGTGGCCTCGGCCAAGCGCTCGGCCTCCTGGTCCTTAAGCGCGGCCATGAGCGAGCGGATGCGGATGCGCGCGGCACCCAGGTTGGACACCTCGTCGATCTTGAGGACGGTGTAGATCTTGCCGCTGGCCTCCAGGATCTCCTGCACCTGGTCGGTGGTCAGAGCGTCCAAGCCGCAGCCGAAAGAGTTGAGCTGGATCAGGTCAAGGTCGTTGCGCATCGTCACAAAACGGGCGACGGCGTACAGGCGGCTGTGGTACATCCACTGGTCGACGACGCGGATCGGACGCTCGGGCTTCACGAGATGCGCGAGCGAATCCTCGGTAAAGACCGCAAAGCCAAAGCTCGAGATAAGCTCAGGCAGGGCGTGGTTGATCTCGGGGTCGTTATGGTAAGGACGGCCGGCGAGCACGATGCCGTGGCCGCCGTGGTCCTCGACCCACTTAAGAGCCTCCTCGCCCATGGTCTGGATGTCCTCGTGGAAACGCGCATCGGCCTCAAAGGCAGCGTTGACGGCGGCATCGACCTCGGAGCGCGTGATCTTGGGTCCACGCACGCGACCGCGACCGGCCTCAGCATCGGCCACACGGTCGACGGCGAGCACCTGGTACAGACGGCGCTTGAGCTCGGTCTTGTCGTGATACGGCACAAACGGATACAGGAACTCGATGTTCTGCTCGCGGATCTCGTCGATGTTGAGCGCCAGCGCCGTGGGGTAGCTCATGACGATGGGGCAGTTATAGCAGTTACCGGCGGTCGGATCCTCCTTGCGCTCCCAGCGCACGCACGGCATCCAAATGAAGTCGACATCGCGGTCGATGAGGTTCATAACGTGGCCGTGGCTCATCTTGGCCGGATAGCACACGCTCTCGGACGGCATGGACTCGATGCCCGCCTGGTAGGTCTTCTTGCTCGACTGGTCGGACAGCTGCACGCTAAAGCCCAGGCGTGTAAAGAACGCGTGCCAGAAGGGGTAGTTCTCGTACATGTTGAGTGCGCGCGGGATACCCACGGTGCCGCGCGGGGCCTCGTCGGGACTCAGGACCTCGCGGTTAAAGAGCAGCTCGTTTTTCTTTTTGAAGAGGTTGGGGGCCTCGGTCTTCTGCTTTTTGTGGCCAGCGCCCTTCTCGCAGCGGTTGCCGGTAATGAAGCGCCTGCCGCCGCCAAAGTCGTTGACGGTAAGCTGGCAGTTGTTAGAGCAACGGCCGCAGCGGACATGCTTTTGCGTCACGGTGAGGTGCGCGATGTCCTCGGCAGAAAGAATGGTCGAAGTGCCGTCGGCACCGGCGCGATCGCGGGCGAGCAGGGCCGCACCGTAGGCGCCCATGCAGCCGGCGATGTCGGGACGCACGGCATGAACGCCGGTGAGCTGCTCAAACGCGCGCAGCGTGGCGTCGGACATAAAGGTGCCGCCCTGGACGATCACCTGGTTGCCGATCTCCTTGGGGTCGCGCAGCTTAATGACCTTGAACAGGGCATTCTTGATGACGGAATAGGACAGGCCGGCCGCGATGTCGCCCACCGTGGCGCCTTCCTTTTGCGCCTGCTTGACGCGCGAGTTCATAAAGACCGTGCAGCGGCTGCCCAGGTCGACGGGGGCCTTAGCATGGATGGCGGCATCGGCGAACGCGCGCACGTCCATGTTCATAGACACGGCGAAACTCTCGATAAAGCTGCCGCAGCCCGACGAGCAAGCCTCGTTGAGCATGATGTGCTCGATGACGCCGTCCTTGACGCGCAGGCACTTCATGTCCTGGCCGCCGATGTCCAAAATGAACTCGACGCCGGGCAGGAATGCCTTGGCGCCGCGCAGGTGCGCAACGGTCTCGATCTCGCCGGAGTCGGCCTTGAGGGCCTCGATGAGCAGCGCCTCGCCATAGCCCGTGGTGGTCACGTGGCCGATGGTGCAGCCGGCGGGGATGTGGTTGTAGAAATCGGCCATGATGACCTTGGCCGTGCCCAGGATGTCGCCGTTGTTGTTGCCGTACCAGGTGTGCAGCAGCTGACCGTCCTCGCCCACGAGCGCGGCCTTCATGGTGGTGGAACCGGCGTCGATGCCGATGAACACGCGGCCGGTGTAGCCTTCGAGTTTGCCCTTGGGGACGACTTCCTGGTCGTGGCGGGTTTTGAACTCGGCGAAGTCCTCGTCGGTGGCAAAGAGCGGATCCAGACGCTCGACCTCGGCACCCTGCGTGTCACCCAGGCTGTCGATAGCCTCGATAAGCTGCGGGAACGTGCTGAGCTTGTTGGACTCGTGCGCCATGGCGGCGCCGCTCGCCACAAACAGGTGGGCGTTTTGGGGCACAATGCGGTGCTCCTCGTCCAGGTTGAGCGTGAGGTAGAAGCGATGGCGCAGCTCGGAGAGATACTGCAGCGGGCCGCCCAGGAAGGCGACGTTGCCGCGGATGGGACGGCCGCACGCCAGGCCCGAGATGGTCTGGGTCACGACAGCCTGGAAGATGGAAGCGGCCACATCCTCGGGGCGAGCTCCCTCGTTGAGCAGCGGCTGGACGTCAGTCTTGGCAAAGACGCCGCAGCGGCTGGCGATGGGATAGATGGTGGTGGCGTTGGCCGCGAGTTCGTTAAGGCCGCTGGCGTCAGTATGCAGCAGGGTTGCCATCTGGTCGATGAACGCGCCCGTGCCGCCGGCGCAGGTGCCGTTCATGCGCTGCTCGATGCCGTTGTCGAAGTAGATGATCTTGGCGTCCTCGCCGCCCAGCTCGATGGCGACGTCGGTGGCCGGGATGAGAGTCTCGACGGCACGCTTGCTGGCGATGACCTCCTGGACAAACTCCAGGTCGAGCCACTGGGACAGCAGCAGGCCGCCCGAGCCGGTAATGGCGCAGGTCATCTGGGCCGTCGGCAGCACGGTCGCAGCGCCCTCGAACAGGTCGCGGGCACAAGCGCAGACGTCGGTGTGGTGGCGCTGGTACTTGGCGTAGACGATCTGGTTGTCGTCGTTGAGCACGGCGAGCTTAACGGTGGTGGAGCCCACGTCGATGCCCAGGTGCAGGTTGCCGTGGGCGTTCTCGGGGTTGAAGATTGCGCCTTCGAGGGCGTGGACGGCGGTTACGGGCTCAGTGGCGGTAGCGGGCTCGCTGGCGGCGGACGTCTCCCCCGCCGCATTCTTGGCCTCGGTGACAGCCTCGACAACTTTCTCGGCAGCCGCGGTCGCGGCCTTCTGCGCGGCGTCCACCACGGTGGGCGCGGCCTCGCGTGCGGCGGCGATCATGCGGTCCTTGATGCCCTCGACGAGTTTGCTCATCTGTCTCTCCTCTTAGTTGTTGGACTCAACGGCTGCGGCGGTGTCAGCCGCGTCCTCGAGCTGCAAGTTCAATAGCTTCATGCCGTATTCCGGCACGTTGATATCGATGGGTTGGCCATACAGGTCACCAGGGCGCACAAAAGCGAGCACCGTCATAATGCGCGCCATGGCCTCGGGCGATTCGGTGAGCCCACGCTCAAACCAGCGCTGAATCATGCCGACCTCGGCGCTCACGACGTAGGTAACGTAGTAGTCAAAGAACGTACCCAGCGCCAGGCCCAAAATGCCCGTCTGCGCACGCGGCACCACAGCCTCACGAGCGGTGTCGATGATCCTTTTAATGAAGGCCTGGTCGCCGCCCGGACCCAGCAGCGCACCGATTAAGTCGCGGTTGGCCGCAAGATAACGCAGTAGCTCAACCGAACCGGGCGCCGGCTCGAGCTCATCGATGTTGTGATAGAGATCGGGCAGCTGAGCTGCGGTGATGAGCTCAATGCGCTCACGGATCTCGGTCAGCAAGCCGTCCTCGATTTGATTGATAAAGTCGGGAATATCGCGGTAATGCGAATAGAACGTGCGGCGCGTAAGGCCAGCGCGCTCGGTGAGCGACGCGACATTAATGCGCGAAAGGTCGCCGCTTTCGGCAAGCTCGCTGGCAAGTGCCTGGCGAAGGGCACGCTGCGAGCGAAGGGACCGGCGATCGCATTTCTCGAGCTGGGACAAGCGTCCTCCTTGTTACTCAGCCTGTGCGCTATTGCACAGTGCGAGTATTATTGCACACCGTGTGCATCAACACGTAAAGGCAATATTTGGGATGTGACGAAGAGACAGTCCCTTTGTCACATCCATTCTCTCCTGGTCCCGTTAATGGGACCGACGGCCTCCACACCTGTTGCATCATGCCGGTAATGATCGATAAGGAGGCCGACATGAACAATCAGGCAAGCGATGGCATCACCGATGCCGGCAAAGACCTCGTCCTCAGCTGCATCAGAAGCCAAGAGCTGCGAGACCACATGCGCAAATACTTATACTGGCCGGCACCAATCATCGCTGGCTCTCTTAAGACGCTTGATGAAAAGCGCACCATGCTCGAGCAACTCCGCAAGGAGGTTTCGCCGGAGCTGGCCGAAGATATCGATTCGCATCTCGCCCAGCTCAACAGCGCACTCGATATGCTCCACAACATCGAGCGCGACCGCGGAATCCTCCTACTGCACGTCATGGTCTACAACGAGGAGGAGCGCGACGCCGACGCCCTTGACGGCCCCTTCCCCATCGCATCGTGGGACGCCGCGCAAACGCTCATGAAGCGCTACATCGAAGAGTATCCTGACGACGACTGGTCCGAATCGTACTGGAAGATCAATCTCTACACCTCGGAAGACCTGCACGAGCACCAAACGGCGCAGCCCTCTCTGTCGTTTGCGGCCACCAAGGACGGCGAGCTCATATTCCTCCGCGATCTGCGCAATAACCGCACTCGCAAATCGTATGTCGAAAGCGCCTGGCGAAACGATAGCAGGCGGTTCTGCGCGAACAACGAACCCATCTATACGCCGTGGGTACCGGGCGACATCCTCCAAATCGACGGTCGCCCCTTCGACCACGGACCTCGCTTTGCCATTGTGCTCGAAAACGACTACGAGCACACGCTCCGTGGACAAATCTGGTGCGCAGGGCCTAGCAGAGATCACGGCGTTAAGGAGGGTTCGCTTTCATCCGGCACCTTCAGCGACAGTCTCTTGGACCCCTTCATCCCCTCTGCCCTCTACACCGCCGAGCGCTACACCGGCGAGCTGCCGGACGACTGCGCTTTTATGCTCGAGCTTTCGCAGAAGCTGCACGACAACCCCGACTACGGCAAACAATGGTCCAAGGGTTCCGTCGGACATGACTGCCTTCAGCCGTATCGCAAGCCCGCCAACCAAAGCGAGCTGGATATTCATCCGGACATCTTCGAGTTTTTGGACTCGCGCAGCATTAAGGAGCATCTTCAACGAATCAACTACGAGCTCACCACGCCCGTAGCGGCTTTCATCGTCAATTGCTCGCATAAAGCGACGCTACAGCAAAAGCTCGAAGGCTGGCAAAAGATCATCGATACCATGCCCGATTGCACCATGAGTCGCAGAAATGACACGGTCAACATCCCGGACTTCCATGCCTTTCTGCGCAATGTCATTAAGCAGGAGAAACGAAAGCTCGCGCACTTTAAAAGGACGGACGGCCAAAGCCTGTACTTCTTTGAGGACTACTCGTGGGACCGGCGCGGGCAGGGCGGTTGTCTTTACGGCCCGTACAGCAGTTATCAAAAGTGCTTCGATGCAACCTGGAAAGAGCTCGACGGTGACGATCCCAAAGCCATCAGGATCACTCGTCGTCCCATCGACCCAGACGAAGATCACTATGCCGACGACATGGTCTTACTCAATGCGAACGGCGAAGTAATGTCTTGCGATTATCGCAACAAAAGCGAGTGGGACGAGGCGGGCACCGCCAGCGATTTCGAGGACATGTGGTTTGATATCCCAACGCCCTTCCATGCCGGAGACATCGTCTGCAACCTCCAACGTCCCGACGAGCCGATGGTGCTATTTGACCTGCAAACTTGGGGATCCGAACGAGTCGACAAAGAGCTGGCCTCCTCCGTCTACAAAGAGCGCCTCGTGCAAAAGGCCGACAAGCTATTGCGTTGGCACCGATATGACGGCGACACCAGCGACATGTACGCCTACGGCTGCCAAGTCTCATCCGCCTTGCATTTCCCCTTCTACATTGGGAAGCCTGAGGGCTTTCTTTTGGACATCGACTATTACCGCAAGCCGCTCAAGTCAGAGGAGCGAATCCTTTACGGCGTCAGGGCATATGTCAAAGGCGACCTGGCGGTTGACTCACTCGCCGCGATGGCCAGCGCAAACGAGCTACAAGCGCTAGCGGAGAAAAAGGCACGCGGCTTCGAGGATGCAGACGGTTGGCTCAAGGACCGCTATCCGGAGCTGTTCGATACGACAGCCGATCCCTTCTTAGAGGGAGGTTGCACCGGTTGCGCTTAGTTTTTGAAACGCCACTACCGATTGTCCAAAATGCTGTTCGTGGGTAGAATAGTGTCGACGGCAGCCCAAGTTCTGGAAAGCTGGGCAGCGCCGTTGCTTGGATTAAGGGGTCAACGCCTTAGTGGCGGCGACCCCTTTAATATGAGAAAGCCATTGTCAATAGGCGTGTTTGTTCGAGCCCGGTTTTAAACCGGGCTTTTTCGTTTCCCGTCGGGAGGGCCCGCGCACGCTGCACGTTTAGTCGACGCTTGCCTGGCAAGCTAATATCCGCGGGCTCTTGCGGGCGCGCTGCCGGCGGTCAGCCCGGTATGTCCGCGCACCCCACCGCATTTCGATTCTCCGTCCGGCGCACTCGTCCGAAACCAGTCTTGTTCACGGGCACGGCCCTTGGGCTGCCCAAAAAGGGCTCGTGAACGCGCGCCGGCGATGCGTCGAGGCGCGGACCCTCCCGGCGGGAGGCTTGTTGTCCGACGGGGTCAGCCGAGGGTCCCCTCCGCCCGGCGCCCGATCTCCCAGACCCAGCAGGCGAGCTCGCGCGCGACGGCGGCGTTTGCCTTGCACGAGCTCTTGCCCGCCGCCGCCAGCACCTCGCGGCGGCGGCAGAGCCGCCGCGGGGACGTCCGCGCCGGGCGCCGGGGACTTCGGGCGGGGCGTGCACGTCAGGTAGTGCCACGCCGACTCCACCAGTGCCGTCCTGGCGAGCCGGTTGCCCGTCTTGGTTATCCCGCCGCGCCGCTCGGTCTCGCCGCTCGAGCGCTCCGACGGGACCAGCCCGCACCAGCTCGCGAAGGCCGGGGCCGTCCGGAACCTCGTGAAGGAGCCCGCCTCGGCTGCGAGCCTGAAGGCCGTCAGGGTGTCGATTCCCTTGATGCAGGAGAGCGCCTCGACGGCCGGGCGCCACCGGTCGGTCCGGGCGAGGGCGAGCACCTTCTTCTCGAGCTGCCGGCGGTCCGACTCCGCGCACCTCGCGGCCGTGACGTAGTACTCGAGTACGTCGCGCTGGGGCCCCTCGAGCCTGATCCCGGATATCCACCTCCAGTGGGCGCGCGTCCAGGATCCCTTCCTCGTCCCGTCGGCGTTGCGCTCGTCCCAGACGTGGCCCAGCCTGATCAGGAACATGTTGAGGCGCTGCCTGGCGCGGCGGTACTCCGCCGTGGCGTCGTCGAGGGCGCGGTCGAGGTCCCGGGCGGCCTCGACGGCCGCATCGGGCAGCGGGACCTCCACGATGTTGTGGGTGGCGAGCATGCGGGCGATGAACTCGGCGTCGCGCCGGTCGTTCTTGCGGCGCGCGTCCGCCGCCGGCCTCTGCATCTTGGAGACGGCCGCCACGGCGCAGTCGAGGCCGAGCGCGCGCAGCTCGCGCGCCATGTGGAAGCCGGTGGGGCCGCTCTCGTAGCAGGCCCTGGGCTCCTCGAACCCGAGGGCCCACTCCGCGATCTCGGCGGCGTCCGTCCCGAAGTCACGGTGCACCACCTCGCCGGTGAAGGGGTTGAACGCCGCGGCGGCGACCGATCGCGCGTGGACGTCCAGGCCGATGGAGGTAACATGGGGCATGGGAAGCCTCCTCCCCGCAGGTGCGGTAAGGGCTACCGCACGGGCCGATACTCAAAGCCCATTGTGGCATCCCGAGCCCGCGGAAAGAAGCTGCGCCGCGGGGGAGGCGACCCAAATGGCTTTCTCATATCGTCTTTCGTTGCTTCGAACGTTGCTTGAGTGCCTCGGAAAGTCCGATAAGCGTCGTGAGAAGCGAGACCAATGCGGTCAGGAGCCTCACGAAATCAATCAAATCGGCCATGGGCATCACCTCCCATCAAATGGAGGGCGCTGCCCGGCACATGGAACTGCCGCCAACGATACCGATTCTATCAAAGCGCAGTTAGATATGCGAATGTTTGTTCGTGTTCAGCTTTGAAAAGCGGCCGCACTATTCGTCACAAGGGCAAGCATCATATTCTCCATGGCAATCCTTTCAGTACGCGCACACCCATGTACCAGTGCGTTTCCAAAAGTATGTTTGACGCGAGATTCATATCAGACCCGTTAATAGGACCACAAAGCACAACCTCTGATGGATGCTAACGGCAACGACTGAATTGGAGGTTGCTATGGACAGCCAAGCAGATACCGTAATCACCGATGCCGGCAGGGAGCTCGTTTGCAGTTGCATCAAGGACGATGAGCTGCGTGCTCATATGTTCAAACACATGGGAATGGCAGATAGCTCCCTCTGTAAAATCATCGGCGGCTCCCTCAAGACGCTCGACGAAAAACGGACCATGCTCGAGCAGCTTCGCAAAGAGGTCTCATCGGATTACGCCGAGGCGATCGACTCCGGCTTCGAACAACTCGACACTGCACTCGATATGCTTTACAACGGTGACCGTGACCGCGGTATCTTGCTGGTCTCCGGCGTGTTTTACAGTGAAGAGGAGCGAGGGCACGACACCTTTGATGGCCCCTTCCCCGTTGCCTCTTGGGATGCCGCTCAAACCCTTATGAGGCAATACGTCGATGACGACCCCGATGAAGATTGGTCCGAATCATTCTGGCAGATTAAGCTCTATACCGCCGAAGACTTACACGACCGCCCGCGCGCTCAAGCCTCGCTGATATTCGCCGCGACCATGGCTGGCGATTTGGTCTTTTTGAGCGACCGCCGGAATCAGCGGACTCCGCATCAAAGCATCGATCACTTGCCGTGGAACAATAGCAAGCACTTCTGTGCCAATGGTGAGGTCTTCTACACTCCCTGGGCCCCCGGCGACATCATCAAGATCGACGGTCGGCCCTTCGACCACGGTCCCCGTTTCGCCATCGTGCTCGAAGACGACTACGATAGTTCGTTCAAAAGCCAGGTTTGGTGCGCCTATCCGAGCAAAATCTACGGCGTTGAGGAAGGCAATCTCCGCTTGAGGGATTTCACGGACGGCGTCCTCGACGATTTCACACCCTCTGCGCTCTACACCGCCGAACGCTATATCGGCGACTTGCCCTATGATTGTTCCTTTATGCTCGAACTCTCGAAAAAGCTGCACGATGACCCCAGCTACGGCAAACAATGGTCGGACGGATCGGTCGTACACGATTGCCTGCAGCCATACCGCACATCGGCCGGCGCCGGCGCCAACGCCATACGTTCGGACATTCTCGAGTTTCTCGACTCACCCGACATCAAGGAACACTTAAAGGACATCGGCTACGAGCCCACCACGCCCGAGGCGGCGTTCATCGTCGACCGTTCGAACGAGAAGACGCTGCAACAGAAGATTGAGGCCTGGCAAAAGATTCTCGAAAACATGCCCAATTGTGCGATGAACAGGCGATACGGCACGTTCAATATCCCCAACTTCCATGTCTTTCTTCGCGACGTCATCAGATGGGAGCGCAAGAAAATCGCCCGGTTCAAACAGCCTGGCAAGCACATGTATTTCTTTGAGGACAAGACGGGAAGTCCCCATGAGAGCGGGTGCAATTATGGCCCCTACACCAGCTACGAAAAATGTTTCGAGGCAATCTGGAATGACCTTGAGGAGGAGAATCCTACCTCGATTGAAATAACGCGCCGCCCGATCGATCCGGACGAAGACTACTATGCCGCCGACAAGCTCATGCTCAACGCAAAAGGCGAAATCATGGACTGCCAGCTGCGCTGCATCGACATGGAACGCGAGGGCAAAGACCCCACTTTCGCTTTTGAGTTGATGTGGTTTGACATCCCGACGCCATTCCACGCCGGCGACATCATCTGTCGTCACGGCGACCCTGGCGACCCCATGCTGCTTCTCAATATGCAGACATGGACCACGAAGCGGGTCATGGATGAGCTTCCGCCTTCCACCTACAGGGAATGCGCCGCAAATAAGGCCGATGACCTGCTCAGGCACCATCGGCAAAATGGCGATACGAGCGACATGTACGCCTACGGCTGTCAGATTGAATATCCCCTGGAGTACCCCGTCTATATCGGAGAGCCGAGTTGTTTTCTTCTCGATATGGAATACTGCCGTACCCCGCTCAAGCCGGAGGCAAGAATTCTGTACGGCGTGCGGGCATATCTCGACGGCTATCTGGGTCTTGACTCACTTATTGCGCTGTCGAGCCTTTACGAGCTGCAGGCGCTGGTCAAGAAAAAAGTCGAGCGGTTTGAAGGGGAAGACGGCGGGCTCAAGACCCGCTATCCGGAGCTGTTCGATGACACGATAGCCCCGCCGGCACGATTCAAAACAAAGAGGAGCTAACCATGAACATCTTGGATTTTGTCGACTCCCGGGACATTCGGGAGCACCTGCGCAGTATCGACTTCCAACCCAGCACCATTGAGGCCGCCTATCTGGTTTGGTTTTCGAAGACCGCCACGCTCGATCAGAAATGCGAAGCTTGGCAGGAGATCGCCCGAACCATGCCCAATTGTTCGCTGGAGGCAACCCATGCCGGTCTTGGAAGGCCGGCCATCCCCGATTTCCATGCTTTTTTGCGCTGGACAATCGATTGCAACAAGCGGTGCGTCGATGCGTTTGCGAGTGGGACGGACTACGTTTATCAGTATGAAGAGGAGATTGTGCCCGACGGGCAACTTTGTGGGGCCTTCGGCGCGCCATTCAGCTG
>OMAA01000566.1_pt1 | contig 16322 bp, 8 predicted proteins | sample 1674191 | NCBI WGS metagenome assembly OMAA01 (sample SAMEA103958152, study PRJEB25191) | human gut metagenome | biome: human-associated habitat [ENVO:00009003]; feature: intestine environment [ENVO:2100002]; material: feces | place: Germany | collected 2013/2015
AAGGGGAGTATGATGTTTTAGAAAAACCAATAGAGGGAGAGATAAAAATACTTCCAATAGATGAAGAAGGACGTCAAAGACGTTGGAAATGGGGATTGGATAGAACTTTAAATAGTTTAAATGAAATGTGTGTTCGATTAGATAGAACGAAACAATTTGGTGTATACATAAAATCAAGATTGAATGATGAAGGTATATTACCATTAACTGTTTGGGACAAGTCTTGCTATTCCTCAACATCTAATGGTGCAAACTTGTTGGCAAATATTTTGGGAGATAAAAGTATGTTTTCTTATCCAAAATCATTATACGCAGTTATAGATTCTTTAAAAGTATTACAATTGAATAAAAATTGTTTAGGTTTGGATTTCTTTGCTGGTTCTGGTACAACAGGTCATGCGGTCATTTATCTCAATCGAGAAGACAAAGGTAATCGAAAATATATCCTCTGCGAAATGGCGGAATACTTCAATTCTGTAACCAAACCTCGCATGGAAAAAGTAATCTATTCCGAGGATTGGAAGGATGGCAAGCCTGTTTCCCGTAAAGGCATTTCTCAATGCTTCAAGTACATCCGCCTGGAGCAATACGAGGATACCCTAAATAATTTGCAGCCAAAGAACCAGCGACTCGACTTCGATAACGAGAATGGCAAGGGAGATTTCGAGGAAACCTATTTCCTCCGTTATATGCTCGATACAGAAACCAAGGGAGATCTCTTCAACCTGGAATGGTTTAAGAATCCGTTTGCCATGTCTATCAAGACAACCAAGGATAATGAGTTGGTAGATACCCATGTTGATATGGTGGAAACCTTCAACTACCTTATCGGTCTGAATGTAGAGACGCTCCGTTATCCTAAGGATGGCTACTGTGTGGTGGAAGGAACTACCCATATCGGCAATGAGCGAACTCTCGTGATTTGGAGAAACTGCAACAAGGTGAGTAACGAAGACTTGAATGAATTCTTCCGAAAGCAAGCCTACTGCACCACAGACTCAGAGTTCGATAAGATTTATGTAAATGGTGATAATACATTACCGAATATCAAGACGGATGAGGAACATTGGATTGAGGAAGAGTTTAAGAAAAGAATGTTTGAATAGGTCTTATTATGGCTAAGAAAATACAGAAGAAAGGAAAACTGCAGCAGGCACTGGTCCTGTTTCATTATATCTTGCAGCTGTTTGGCTGTAAGGACTTGGAGGCTTTGTCTCGTGATCTCAAGGATCCAGCATACGAAGGATTGAATGATGACCACGAGTCAAAACTCTATCATGAGCTTTGTCATAAGCTCTATGCTACAGGTCCTTTGTCCATAGAACAGTTGTACTTTTACGACCAGCATATCGTGAAGTTTACTGATGAGATTAACGAGAAGCGAAGTGAACCAATCAAGTGGAAGTACTTCCAGTATCTATCCCTCTTGTTCACGGAAATCTATCTCGACCAGTATTTCAGTAATCCGCAGGCACTTTGCGACAACCTGAATCGTTTTCTGCATGATGACTTCAATCATCGTGCAGAAACTTGGCACGAGTTGCCTGACTTTACGGTTGATGACTTGAATAAGTTGGCTTATTGGAATGCAACAGGCTCGGGAAAGACTCTGCTGATGCATGTCAACATCAAGCAATATCAGGAGTATGCCAGGATTCATCATGCCAAGAAACTCAACCGCATCATCGTATTGACTCCGAATGAAGGATTGAGCCGTCAGCATTATGAAGAGTTGAAGGCTTCTAATATGGATGTTGCTATGTTCAGCAAGCAGGGTGTTGGTGGTTTGTTTCAAGGCAAGGCTGTAGAAATCATCGACATCAATAAATTGGCAGATAAGGATGGAGATAAAACGGTAGCTGTTGAGGCTTTCGAGGGCAACAACCTGGTATTGGTAGATGAAGGTCACAAAGGTTCCAGTGGCGATGTCTGGATGGGGTATCGCCAGAAGTTGACCGAGGAAGGCTTCTCTTTTGAGTATTCCGCTACCTTTGGTCAAGCTATTTCTGCAAAGAGTAATGCCAAAGACCGGAAGGCGATGTTCGACCAATATGGTAAGGCAACACTTTTTGATTATTCCTATCGTTATTTCTATGCCGATGGATATGGCAAGGATTATCGTATCATGAATATGAACGACTGGAATGATGATGATCTGCTCAATATGTATCTCACGGCATATTTGCTATGTCTTTATGAACAGACTAAAATCTATCAGAGTGATATGCGGATTCATAACAGGTTTTTGGTGGAAAAGCCTTTGGGAATATTTGTGGGAAGTAGCGTAAAGGCTGTGAGCAAGGAAAATAAGAATCAGGTATCGGATGTAACTCAGATACTCTTGTTCTTGCAGGATTTTATCCGGAATCGTACAGAGTTTTCAGGTTATATCCGTCGTTTGCTCAGTTCGGAAGATGGATTGAAAACAAAGAATGGTTATTCTGTATTTGGCAACTCTTTCCTGGCGCTTAAAGGTGGTTATCTCGTAGAAGATGACAAACAGAAGTTTGCCGAGAACATCTACGATGCTATCCTGCGGAATCTTTTCCACTCCAATATCCATGGTGCCCAACTTCATATTGATCTTCAAAAAGGAGGTTTTGAGGAGATTGGATTGAGAGTAGGAAGTACTAAGGATTATTTCGGCGTCATCAATGTGGGTGATGGTAAGGAATTGCTGAAACTCTTGCAGGATAAAGGATTCCTTTGCGAAACGAAAGCATTCGGAACTTCCAGCCTCTTCAACAATATCAATTCTCAAGATTCAACCGTCAACATCCTGATTGGTTCCAAGAAGTTTACTGAAGGATGGAGTAGTTGGCGAGTTTCCGTGATGGGGCTGATGAATGTGGGACGCAGCGAAGGTTCTGAGATTATTCAGCTTTTTGGTCGTGGTGTTCGTCTGAAGGGATACAAGTATTCGCTGAAGCGAAGCAAGATGCTGGATGCCTGTTATCAGGACGAGACGATTCCAAAAGGATTGTCAACTATCGAGACTCTGAATATTTTTGGCGTGCGTGCCGACTATATGGAAGCCTTCAAGGCATATTTGGAGGATGAAGGTTTACCTACCAATGAGATAGACTATGAGAAGATTGTCATCAAAACCATTAAGTCTGTTGATTTAGACGCTCTTCATCTCTCATTGCCGAAAGTCGTGGATGGCTATAACTTCAAGAAGTCTGCCGTGGTGGAACCTGCCGACGAAAGCCTGATGAAAAAGGTGAATGTAAAACTGGACAAATATCCAAAGGTGGATTTGCTGAGAAGCAAGAATGTTCAAACTGCTAATGCTGCAAGTCGCTATATAGGTGTTTTGGGACAGGAGCATCTGAATTGGATAGACTGGACGGAAGTGTTCTTTGCCTTGCAGGGTATGAAGGCAGAGCGAGGTTGGTATAATCTGAAATTGCGATTGGAAGACTTGAAGTATCTGATGGCAAATCCTTCCTGGTACGAATTGTCTATTCCGGAAGACCGTTTGAACTTTCATGATTTCGGAAAGAATGTGGAGTTGTGGCAGGATGTAACAATCAGTCTGCTCCGTGGCTATATGGATATGGCTTACAAGAAGGCCAAGTCGAAGGAAGAGCAAAAGCATCTGAAGGAGACACGTGTTACCTATTATAATATAGGTGTGCCTGATGAATATGAAATAGAGGTTCGTAACGACCTGCTTAATGTGATGAATCATTTGAAAATATTGCAGGCGCAGGTGGAGGCCAATGAATTTGGTAAAGACTTAGTTCTTGATGCTCCTTATTTCAAGGCTTTGAATGTGGAGGAACATCTGTATAAGCCTTTGGTCTTCCTTGCAGAGAAAGATGTCAATGGTAATCGTCCTTATGTAGATGTTGTAACTGGTGAGCCAACGTTGAAGGTGTCTCCTGTGGCATTAAACTTAGGAGAACAGAACTTTGTTACTTCTTTCCGTGAATATTGTAAGGCTCATCAAGACGATGTGCTGGCTGGTAAGCAGGTTTATCTGCTTCGCAATGAAAGCAAGAGGGGGTTGGGTTTCTTTGAAGCAAACAACTTCTATCCTGATTTTATCTTATGGATATTGGATGGAGAGAAGCAATATATCACCTTCATCGACCCGAAAGGTATTCGCAATCTTAAAGGATTGGAGGATGATAAGATTCAACTCTTCAAGTATTTACAGACAGAAGTGGCTTCTCAGTTGGGCAACGCTCATCTGATGTTGAACAGTTTCATTATCAGCAATACGCCAATGGAGCAGGTTGAGTTTTGGTTGAAGAATCCATTTGAAAAAGGTGAATTCCAAAAGAATCATGTGCTGTTTAAAGATGATAAAGGCTATCTGGAAACGATGGTTGATATGATTTTGCAGTATATGTAGGAAAAAGTTTTTCTATTTTATTGTCACATCTGCCACGCAGATTGTAAGTAATTGATACACAGAAAGAAATGGGTGACAATAAGACGTATTCTTATTGTCACCTATTGCCACCTATTGCCACGGATTTCTAGAAGACGCAAGGCAATGCAGAGAGCTGCTGCATGATGGTCTTTGCCATGCGGGAGTGACCGGCATCGTTTGGATGAAGACGGTCGGTATCCGGTTTGTTAAACATCTGCGCACCAGCATCGTAAAGAGGGAAGAGACCCGAAAGAGAGTTGAGGTCGATGACCGGAACTGCCCAGACATTGCCTGTTTCCTTGATAGCTTTCACGTATTCATCGAAGAAGATGCCTCGCGCATTCTCGTACATCTCGTCTGGCTGGATGTTCTTGTCACCACTGGCAAAGAGAGCACGATGCACAGGAGTCATCACCACGATTTGCTTGGTAGGATACATCTGCTTCAACTTCGACATGGCGATGTTGATGCGGCCTTTCAATGTATTCTTGTCCATGCAGAAGTGGCGGTGGCGGCGCTGTACCATTTCGCTTGGCTTGTGGCGGGCTACTCTCACGCTGTCGAAAGTCTCCGTATACCATTCGCCTACAGGCACACCATTGTTGTAATCGTTGGTTCCCATAAAGATGAGAATGGCATCAAAATCATCACCATGTTCCTTCTGCAGTTGGTCTGCCTGACGGGGAATATCGTTCCACTGTCTGCCGCTCACACCATAAACGTAAGGGGTGATGCCGAGCCAATCCTGCAGGAATCCCCAGTATTTCACCTTCGATGCCTTGATATTAGGGTCTGTGATGGAGTCGCCGAAGTAAGCCACTTTCTTTCCCTTCCAGGGATGCTGAAGGTTCTTGAATGCCTTTTCTTTTTCGGCGATTTCTTTCTTGCTCATCGCCTTCTGGGCGAAGGCGGGTAGGGTTGGCATTGCCAGAGTGAGGGCGAGTGCCAGGGTAATCATTGTTTGTTTCTTCATTGCTAGTTTGTTTTTAATTCTTTTTCTGAGTGCAAAGGTACGGCAAAAATCTCAAAGGCGCAACATTTATTGTTCAAATATCAGTCTTTTTCTGTTTTTTTTTGTAATTTTGCAGCCGCTAATAGAAATGAGTATTTATAATAGGTATATTATTAAGGATGACAGTCAGTTTGAGTAATTTGAGTAATTTAAGTGATTTGGCGCGCAAGCGAGTGGCGGTTGCGGCTTATTATTTTGTACCGGGAGTAGTGTTTGCCAGTTGGGCAAGCCGTATTCCGGATGTAAAACAGATGTTGCATCTGAGCAACGGCCAGTTGGGAACGGTGCTTTTCGCCATTCCTATCGGCCAACTTCTGATGATGGCTTTCTCGGGTATCCTAGTGAGTAGATTTGGCAGCAAGAAGATGCTGGTTCTCTCTGAGGTGCTCTATGCCCTGGTTCTTTTCTGCATCGGTAGCAGTACTACGGTTTTTCATCTGATTTTGAGTCTTATTGCTTTCGGAATGATGGCGAATCTGATGAACATTGCCACCAATACGCAGGCATGTCTGGTAGAGAAGATGTATGGGCGCAACATCATGTCATCGTTTCATGGTCTGTGGAGTCTGGGTGGATTCTCCGGTGGTATCATCGGTGCCATCTTTGCCAACACTTTGCTCCCGATAGATGTCCACTTTGGAACTATCCTGGCTCTGAGTATTCTCATCATTGCTGTCGGTTTCCGCTTTCTGATTAATGATGCCATGGCGAAAGCAGAAGAGGAGGATGTTCCGAAGTTTTCTTTTAAGACCATCGACCCGATTCTGTTCCTTTTGGGACTGATGGGATTTGCAGGCATGTTCTGTGAAGGTACCGTTTACGATTGGAGTAGCGTATATTTTTCATCAGTAGTAAAACCCGATGAGGCTTTTATCCGTGCGGGCTATGTGGCTGGTATGGGTGCGATGACGTTGGGTAGATTCATGGCTGATGGGTTTGTTACGAAATACGGCCCAGCCAGAGTATTGAAGATTTGTGGTGGTTTGATATTGGGCGGTTTGTGGCTGGCTGCTGCCTTGCCTTATCTCATTCCTGCCACCTTGGGTTTCCTGCTGGTAGGTTTCGGCATCTCTTCGTCGGTTCCTATCTGTTACAGTATCGCCGGAAAATTGGGAACCATCAAGGCGAGCATCGCCATTACCATCGTTTCGAGCATCAGTTTCTTCGGTTTCCTGGTAGGACCTCCAGTTATCGGATGGCTTGCTGAGGCTACAGGTCTCCGCATTGCCATCAGCATTGCCGCCTGCCTGGGTCTGATGATAGCGTTTGTTGCCGCAAAGGTAGGAAAGAGATTATCCTGAATAAGGAAACGGTTGATGTCTTCTAATGATATGATTGATGTCGTTCAGGTATATGACTGATAACGTTCTAGTATATGACTAAAGTCTTCCGAATAGTTACTTGAAGTCTTTCAGATATATAGAATAAGTCTTCTGGATATATTATATAGTAAGCCGCACAACAGCTGATGTGCGCTTGCACAACAGGTGTTGTGCGAGCGTCGTTCAGCTGTTGTGCGGCTGTCGTTCAGGTGTTGTGCGCTCTCTTTGTTTGTTTTCTTAAAGCAGACACCTTGATTAGATAAACAAACTTCCTATCTGGAAGACCAGGGCTGATACTACCCATGCCAATAGCGTGGTGTAGCCGGCGGCGAAGCCTGCCCATTTCCAACTGCCCGTCTCGCCCTTGATGGCTGCTATCGTGGCGATGCAAGGGAAGTAGAGCAATACAAAGAGGAGGAAACAGTAGGCGGTGAGCGTTGCCTTCGCTGCTGCCTCGGCATCGCTGTAACCGTAGGTTTTCTTCAGGTCTGAAGTCATCTGCTTCTTCAAGACTTCGTATTTTCCGTCTTCATCGTTGTAATCCTGATCATCAGAGAAACTGTCGTTGTTGCTGTAGAGCACGCCCATTGTTGAGGCTACAATCTCCTTGGCACCCACACCGGAAACCAAGCCCACATCCAGTTTCCAGTCGAATCCCTGTGGGGTAAAGATAGGCTCGATGGTCTTACCGATTCTGCCGATATAGCTCTGCTCCTGCTGAGCCTGGTTATCAAGTTCTTCATTATGAGGAAAGTAACCCAAAGCCCATACGATGATACTTGCCACAAGGATGATACCACCCATCTTCTTCAAGTACTGCTTGCCCTTTTCCCAGGTATGGCGGCCTATCGCCTTCCAGGTAGGGAAGCGGTAAGGAGGCAGCTCCATTACGAACGGGGTATCTTCGCCCTTCACCACGAAACTGGCAAGGATGCGGCTCAATATCACGGCTAGGAAGATGCCGATGAGATAGAGCGATACCATGATGAGTGAACGGTATTGGATGGCAAAGAACGTTCCGATGACCATGATGTAGATTGGCAGACGAGCCGAACAGCTCATCAATGGCAGAATCAGCATCGTAATCAGACGGGAACGGTGACTCTCGATTGTTCTCGTTGCCATCACGGCAGGTACGTTACATCCGAATCCCATAATCAGCGGGATGAATGACTTGCCATGCAGGCCCATCTTGTGCATCAGCTTATCCATGATGAAGGCGGCACGAGCCATATATCCCGAATCCTCCATATAAGAGATGAAGAAATACAGAATCAGTATCTGTGGCAGGAATACGATGACCGCACCAACACCACCAATCACACCATCTACCAGCATATCCTTTACAGGTCCGTTCGGCATTGTGGTACTGATGAATTCTCCCAACCATGCCACGCCGTCCTCAATCCATCCCTTAGGAATCTCGCCCAGCACGAAGGTGGCTGAGAACATGATGAACAGCAGGAGGATGAAGATAGGGAAGCCTACATATTTATTGGTCAGGATGCTGTCGATGAGGTGGGTTACCTGATAGGTATCCTTTGCCTTACCCGGTTCATAGCCTGCTTCCTGCAATGCGCCATGGATAAAACCGTATTTGGCATCCATGATGGCGGTTTCGCTATCTTCCAGGCTCTCTTCCTTCACACGTTTGGCTGCCTCATCACGGGCTGCGAAGATTTCCTTTGCAGAGTTCAGATGGCTTACGTATTCCTCGGCGTGCTTATCATTCTCCAACAACTTGATGGAGAGGTATCGGGTAGAGTAGCGCTGGCGGATGGAATCATCTGCCTTCAGATATTTCTGGATATGCTCGATACCATGTTCTATCTCATGTCCGTGGTTGATGTGGATATGGCGATAGTGAGCGCTGGAATCTTCCTTGCCTTCGTAGAGTTCGATGATGGTCTCGAAGAGCTTGTCCACGCCTCGGCCATTGGTGAAGACGGTAGGAATCATCGAGATACCGAAGAGTTCGCCCAGTTTGTCGTAGTCGATGTTATCGCCACGCTTCTCGGTTTCATCAAACATATTGAGGGCGCAGACCATGCGGATATGCATATCTATCAACTGTGTGGTGAGATAGAGGTTGCGCTCCAGGTTGCTGGTGTCGATGACGTTGATGACGATATCCGGCGTATGCTCGATGAGCTGCTTGCGTACATAGAGTTCTTCTGGAGAATAAGCCGAGAGGGAATAGGTACCCGGCAAATCTACCAGATTGAAGTGGTAGCCGTTGAAATCGGCTTCACCTACTTTCGCATCCACGGTTACACCGCTATAGTTGCCTACGCGTTCGTGAGCACCCGAAGCAAAGTTGAAGAGGGAAGTCTTACCGCAGTTTGGGTTACCTACCAGTGCCACATTGATGACGCGGTGGAGTCTTTCTGCTTCCTGTTCAGCCAGGGCTTCGTTGCTGGCATTATCTTTTCTTTCAGCCACGAGCATCTTGTCGCCGAGCGCCTGCTCGTCGCTATCGTTGGAATCTACTACTTTTGAGTCAATTACCTGTTGGCGGTCTTCTTCTTCCGCCTTGTTGAGCTTTGCATCGTTCTTGGCTTCATCAATGGAAACCACCTCGATATGGTCGGCTTCGCTGTGGCGGAGAGACACCTCGTAACCCATAATCTTGTATTTCACTGGGTCCTGGAGTGGGGCGTTAAGGAGTACATCTACCTTCTTGCCCTTGATGAATCCCATCTCGATGACTCTCTTTCTGAAGCCACCGTGTCCTGATACCTTGACGATAACGGCGCTTTCACCTGTTTTAAGTTCTGATAATTTCATATATCTTTCCTTGTTTTAATCTTGTTCTTTTCTTTGGGGCATGACCTCATGGTCAGCTCTTTTTTTCTTTTCGACTGCAAAAATACTAATAATTTTTTGCAACTTGGTAGCAATAATGTAGTTTTAAAACAAAAATACCTAGAAATGATGAGAGTATCATCAAATCTAGGTATTCTTATCATTATTTCTGATGATGAATGTTCTTATACCTTATTATATATATAAGAGCATCATCATTTATTGTGATTACAGGTTTCTGCCGTGGCAGTTCTTAAACTTCTTGCCGCTTCCGCATGGACATGGGTCGTTAGGACGTGGCATGTGCTCTGCACGGTAAGGAGTGCGGTTTACCTGTGCGCCCTCTCGGGTATCCTGGTTAGCAGCTGCCTCCTGTGCCTCACGCTCTGCATCCAAATCAACCTTGCTCTCTACATAGTTCTGCTGAGTGTGCTGCTCAGGAGCTGCCTCCTGAACTGGCTGCTCTTGCTCCATTACTGGAATCTGACCACGCATCAGGATACTTGCAATACGGTCGTACATGTCATTGATCATGGCATCCCAAACCTTGGCACTCTCCAACTTAAAGATGAGGAGAGGATCCTTCTGCTCGTAGCTTGCATTCTGTACAGAGTGCTTCAGTTCGTCGAGCTTGCGGAGGTTCTCCTTCCAGTCGTCATCGATAATCTGAAGAACAACGCTCTTCTCAAACTCCTTCACTACGTTCTTAGCCTCACTCTCGTATGCCTCCTTGAGGTTGCAAGGAATATTGTACATGCGCTTGCCGTCTGTGATAGGCACCATGATGCGCTCGTATATAGCACCCTGGTTTTCGTATACCTGCTTGATGATAGGCATAGCTGTAGCCTGGATGCGGTCTGTCTTACGCTTGAATGTAGCCATAGCCTCTTGGAAAGCACGCTCTGCCAAATCCTCACGTCTGCCGTTCTCATACTCATCCTCGTTGAATGGAATCTCCATAGCGAGAACTTTCAGGAACTCTTCCTTGGCACCGAAGAAGTCGTTGTTGTTGACGATGTTCAATACGCGGTCCCAGATGATGTTGGCAATATCCATACCGATACGCTCACCCATGAGGGCGTGGCGACGCTTCTCGTAGATAACGGTACGCTGACGGTTCATCACGTCATCATACTCCAAGAGGTGTTTACGGATACCGAAGTTGTTTTCCTCAACCTTGCGCTGAGCACGCTCGATGCTCTTGCTGATCATTGGGCTCTCGATACGCTCGCCATCTTCGAAACCGAGACGGTCCATTACCTTGGCGATACGCTCTGAAGCGAACAGACGCATCAGCTTATCCTCCAATGATACGTAGAATACTGAAGAACCTGGGTCACCCTGACGACCGGCACGACCACGGAGCTGACGGTCTACACGGCGGCTCTCATGACGTTCTGTACCGATGATGGCAAGACCACCTGCAGCCTTTACCTCTGGAGTCAGCTTGATATCGGTACCACGACCTGCCATGTTGGTAGCGATGGTTACGGCACCCTTACCGTTTACTGAGCGACCTGCCTCGGCTACAATCTGAGCCTCCTGCTGGTGCAGCTTAGCGTTCAATACATTATGAGGAATGTTGCGCATCTTCAACATCTTGCTCAACAACTCAGAAATCTCGACAGATGTTGTACCTACCAAGACTGGGCGGCCAGCATTACGTGTTTCCTCGATTTCGTCGATAACTGCACGATATTTCTCGCGGGCAGTCTTGTATACACGGTCATCCAAGTCCTTACGCTGGATAGGGCGGTTGGTTGGAATCTCAACAACATCGAGTTTGTAGATATCCCAGAACTCACCTGACTCTGTACTTGCTGTACCGGTCATACCTGCGAGTTTGTGGTACATACGGAAGTAGTTCTGAAGTGTGATGGTAGCAAAGGTCTGTGTAGCAGCCTCTACCTTTACGTGCTCCTTAGCTTCAATAGCCTGGTGCAAACCATCGCTCCAGCGACGGCCTTCCATGATACGTCCTGTCTGCTCATCCACAATCTTCACCTGTCCGTCCATGACAACATATTCGTCGTCCTTATTGAACATGGTGTAACCCTTCAGGAGCTGCTGCAAGGTGTGAACACGTTCGCTCTGTACACCATAGTGAGCCAGCATCTCGTCTTTCTTGTCAAGACGCTCCTGGTCGGTAAGGTCTGTACGTGCCTCGAGTTCACTCATTTCTGTTGTGATATCAGGCAATACGAAGAGCTCCTTGTCGTTTACCTGTTTAGCCAACCAGTCGGTTCCCTTATCGGTCAGGTCGGCAGAATTCATTTTCTCGTCTACTACGAAGTACAATGGCTCAGTAGCCTTAGGCATCTCACGGTTGTTGTTTGCCATGTAGTACTCCTCGGTCTTCAGCAGACCAGCCTTGATACCTTCCTCAGAAAGATACTTGATCAATGGCTTGTTCTTAGGTAATGCCTTGTAAGAACGGAAGAGTGCGAGGAAGCCTTCATCAAGGAGTTCCTGATTCTTAGCTTTGGTACCTTCGTTAATCTTCTGCTTAGCCTCGGCGAGCAATTCTGTAGCCTGCTTGCGCTGTACCTCATAAAGTTTCTCAACCAATGGCTGATACTGCTCAAACATCTGGTCGTCGCCCTTTGGAATAGGACCAGAGATGATCAATGGGGTACGGGCATCATCAATCAACACTGAGTCGACCTCATCGACGATGGCGTAGTTGTGCTGGCGCTGTACCAGATCGGCTGGGTTGGTAGCCATGTTATCACGAAGATAATCGAAACCGAACTCGTTGTTGGTACCGAAGGTGATATCTGCCAGGTATGCCTTGCGGCGCTCGTCGGAATTAGGACGGTGCTTGTCGATACAATCTACAGAGAGACCGTGGAACATATAGAGAGGTCCCATCCACTCAGAGTCACGCTTAGCCAGATAGTCGTTCACGGTAACGACGTGAACACCATTGCCAGTCAAGGCATTCAGAAAGATAGGTGTTGTACCTACAAGGGTCCGGTAGCCATCTCGGCAATCTTACCCTGATGGAGAACAACACCACCGAAGAGCTGTACATCGTAGTGAATCATTTCCCACTTCATATCATTACCGCCGGCTGTCCAGTGGTTGTGATAGATAGCCTTGTCGCCATCGATGGTAACGAAGTCGTTAGCTGGATTAGAAGCCAGCTCGCGGTCGAAGTCGGTAGCAGTAACTATTGTTTCCTCGTTCTCAGCGAAACGGCGAGCAGTATCCTTAACGATAGCGAAAACCTGAGGCAAAACCTCGTTGAGGGCTTCCTCATACTTGTCGAGTGCTTCCTGCTCTAACTTGTCGATCTGGTTGAAGATACCTTCACGCTCATCGATAGGAGTGTCTTCAATTTTAGCCTTGAGTTCAGCAATCTTAGCCTTCTCTTCCTTGGCGTACTCCTGTACGTACTTCTGAAGTTCTTTTGTTTTTGCACGAAGTTCGTCATTGCTTAAGGCCTGCATCTTAGGATACTCTGCCTTGATCTTTTCTACGATTGGCTGGATCAACTTCATATCGCGAGTTGACTTGTTGCCAAACAATGACTGGAGAATTTTGTTAAAGTTCATTGTATATTTATTTTTTATTATTATTCGAAATATAGGAGTTAAAGAAGTTAAGGAGTTAAGACAAATGCTGCTCTGTTAGTCCTTTTTTCCTCTTCTGCTTTTTCCTGTTGTTTATTACTAGCTTGCAAATTTACTAAAAATATCTGTAAATCTGCAAGGAATTGCCAATTATTACCTGTTTTTATGGCAAATCTTCTGAGTTTTGCTTACGGAAAGCATAAAATCAGCAGTCTGGACCTCGAATAACAATACTCCCATACGGAACTTTGTATCTATGCTCCGTAGGGGAATCATAATAAATATGTGAATGAATGTCTGTCAGAATGTCAGAAGAATTGGCGGCAAGTGTTGCCGACAGGATAGGATGATGCGTTGCGATGCTCTCATCTTCTGATGCCGCTTTGATGGCTTTGAGTACGCAGAGAATGTCCTCCTCCAATGCCTTCGCCTCCGGTTGCTGGATGAATTCATCGTAGGATATATCCGTAAGCGCAAACTTCAGCGCCTGCTGATAAGTCTGCGCCTCCATGCCGGTTGCCGCCAGGACAACCAAAAGGGCTGTGATATATCTGTTTACCATCATTGTTGTTTATCTTCTTCTGTACGGAAACGATGTTGTACCAATCGTTTCCTTACGTATATTTTAATGTCTATTTCTTCTTTCTGAATTTCTTTACGATATGCTTCTGCAGACCGTAATTGTTTGGACTTAAATCCATCATGGTCGACTTGACGCAGTATCTCGCTAGCAAAGAAAGTGCCAAAATACTCATACCCTCAGCATAGTTCTGCCATATCTGCATGAACAGGGCAATGAGCAGAAGCCATCCCAGGAGTTCGAAATACCAATACTGACGACCTGCTTTCATCCTCTTGACAGTCTTCCAGGCAAAGATGAGGTTGAGCGGATTCAGTATCAGAATCTGGAAATTTATCTGTACGGTAGGATGCTGCGAGAAAATCATGGCAAAGAGAATCAGTCCCGGTAATCCTGTCAGAACAAGCAGGATGGCATCAAACCACCAGTAGTTTTTCTTTTTTACACATTCTCTTACCGTTGTTCCTATGATGATGATTGCCAGGGCTATGGCTATCATTTGTGGTGTAACAGGAGCATCGTCTGTTATTTGTGCCTGGGCTGGGATAATATCGGATGTTTCATCTACCAGAGTAATATAGCCGCTGGCACTTGTTGCATTGGTCTTGCCGTCTGCAGTCTGAGATGCATCAATAAAGTCGGTTCTTCCTTCTGTGGCAAAGTCTTTGCTCAGATTGTCTGGCAAGAATTCCCATTCTCTTTGTGTGATAGGGCGGTCTGCCTGACAACCCAAAAGGAGGTCATTGCCGAATCTTGCCCAGCGGTGCTGTCCGTTGAGCTTGTGAATCTCTTCCCTGTAGGTAGAAGGGGTAGGGATATCTTTAAAGTTGGTACTCTGGTTTCCAATGTTGGAGAGAATCATCTCGCGTGCCCGGGTCGTACAGTTGTCATAGAAGAAATTGTAGCGGTATACGCGGTTCTCCGGCTGTGCATTCTTGTCGATGCTTCTCAGAATTCCCAGTTTCTCTGTACGGGAGAGACGGAGGCGCTGCTGTCTTACCCATCTGCCTTCATGTGCATATTCGGCAATGAAGTCGCTCATCGGGTAGATGCCAATCTGATAGTCGGTGAGTCCGAAAACAAAACGGAGTACGAAGCAACTTTGGTTAAAACTGAACATACCCCAGTTGACGGCAACATCCGTTCCCATAGCTTTGTTCTGGATGCGTAGAGCGGTATGTCCATAATACGACCACACCTCCTGACCTGGTCCGCAAGTCAGGAGAGAAATGTCAACAGAATCGAGCCACGCAGTAGCTTCTTCATTGACACGACTGTTCTGCACAGAAATATCAGAGTCCTTGTCTCTTGAAAAATCCTGTGCAGCCACTTCAGTAGTTAAATTGATTAAAATTACTGCTAAAATGGCACTAAAAATATGCTTAAAACGTTTCACGATGCAAAAATACCTTATTATTTTCAATTATCCTTCTTTTTTCTAGATTTTTTTTAATACTTTTGCACTCTGAATATAATTTTGAATGATTATTAAAGAATGAGAAAGCTTTTTTTAGCAACCCTATTGTTGGGTTCAGCCCTTATGGTTAATGCCCAAAGTGGTACTAATTCGCCATACAGCCAGTATGGTCTTGGCATCTTGTCGGACCAGACTTCTGGTTTTAATCGCGGTATGAATGGAGTCGGTCTTGGCTTTCATGAGCATAATCAGGTAAACTATCTCAACCCTGCATCTTATGCTTCGATTGATTCTATGACTTTCATCCTTGATGCCGGCATCTCTGGTCAGGTGACAAATTTTGAAGAGAATGGTGTGAAGAAGAATGCCAACAACTCAAATTTTGAGTATGTTGTTGCAGGCTTCCGCTTGCTGCCACATGTAGGTATGAGCTTCGGTATCATTCCTTTTACCAATGTTGGCTATAATTATTCTGCATCAGAATGGGTGAATGCAGACAAGGAAGCTTACTATACTAATACATATTCCGGCGATGGTGGTTTGCATCAGGCATACATCGGCGCTGGTTGGGAACCGGTCAAGGGCTTGGCCGTAGGTGCCAACTTCTCATATCTCTGGGGTAGTATAGACAGAAGTGTAGCAAACAGCTACAGCAATTCTTATTACAAGACCCTCACCCGTTACTATTCTATGCAGGTGAACAGCTATAAGGTTGATTTCGGTGTACAGTATACCCGTCAGTTATCAAAGAAAGATTGGGCTACCATAGGTATCACCTTCTCACCAGGACATGGTCTGGGAGCTTCTGCTGATATGAAAATCATTTCTAATGATACCCAGAACGGTGTTACCGATACCACCGCTTACTCTATTGACAAGGCTTATAAATTGCCTACCATGATAGGTGCGGGTGTGATGTGGAATCATAACAACCAGTGGAAGGTAGGCTTTGATTACAGTCTGCAGAAGTGGGGTAGCTTGGGGTATCCTAGTTTCGATGGAACCAACTACGCCTTGAAAAATGGTATCTACAAGGATAGAAGCAAGTTCAATCTCGGTGCCCAGTATTGCTATGGAGAGCGCAGCCGTGCTTTCTTCAAGCGTGTTCAGTATCGTGTAGGTGCCAGCTACGCCACACCTTATTATAAGATGAATGGTGTTGATGGTCCGAAGGAAATCTCTGTAAGTGCCGGTTTCGGTATTCCTATCATGAACTCTTACAACAAC
>OMAA01000570.1_pt1 | contig 16296 bp, 10 predicted proteins | sample 1674191 | NCBI WGS metagenome assembly OMAA01 (sample SAMEA103958152, study PRJEB25191) | human gut metagenome | biome: human-associated habitat [ENVO:00009003]; feature: intestine environment [ENVO:2100002]; material: feces | place: Germany | collected 2013/2015
TTGGATTCATGTTCGCCGCTTTCACGGACGGGATCAGTCCGAAGATAATACCGATCAGTGTGGAGAACAGCACTGCTATCACAATCGAAACTCCGCTGATCGCTACCGGAACCGCTGAGACTCCGGATATAATGTACGCAAGTGCGATTCCTCCAAGAACACCTATAATTCCTCCAAGCAGTGTCAGTACCGCTGCCTCTGTCAGGAACTGTGTCAGAATTCTGCGCTTTCTCGCTCCGAGTGCCTTCTTTAATCCAATCTCGCCGGTACGTTCTGTAACCGACACGAGCATGATATTCATAACTCCGATTCCACCAACTAACAGGGAAATGCTGGCGATCCAGATCAGCTGCTGATTTGTCGAGTTGCTGATCTCCTGGATCTGTGTTGCCTGCTCTAACAGATCTTCTCCTTTGTATTTTACGGTATCATCTGAAACTGTCAGCATAGCATTTAAAATATCTGCGGCTTTCTCTCCTGCCGCTGTCATATCATCTGTGCTTTTTGCACGCACGACAAGGTTCTGCGGTTCGTCATACTGGTAGATGACCGGCCATACTTGATCCGGAATAATGATCTTTCCACTCTGGTCATCTGACATGTAGCGGTAGTAATCTTCCATTGAGTTGATCACCGGCTGGGACTCTGCTTTCTTTGCAACCATTCCAACGACAACAAAAGGCTCGCCCTTGATCTCAATCGTTCTTCCGATCACATCTGCATTGTCGAATAAACTTGCCGCTGTTGTCTTGTCTATCAAGGCTACTTTTCGTCCTTCGGAATAATCTTTGTCTGTTAATCCTCTTCCTTTGGTCACCTGATATCCGTAAACATCCAGATAATTTCTGTCAATTCCAAGGATCACGCTGTTACTTAATGACTTTGCGCCGCGGTAAACTGCGTCGTATTCATTTCTTGTATGATATAAAGACGCTGTCTCCACTTCCGGGAGTTCAACGACCTCCTGCAATGTCTCGTCTGAGATCTCCGGCACTCCGTCCGGGAGTGACTGATACTGCAGATCGATCGGCCAGTCACCCTGATAGAGCTGTACATTTACCGCGTCATTTCCTGCACCGACCAGATTCTTCTTAATCTGTTCATTCGTTCCTTTGATCGTGGACACAATTGCTATAATGGAACCGATTCCTATGATGATTCCGAGCATTGTGAGCGCAGATCTTAATTTATGATTCCAGATTCCCTGAAACGCCAGTCTGATGTCTTCTAACATAATGGCACCTCACTCTCTTTCATTTTGATACTGTTCAGTCTTCTTAATAATAGTCGTACAGGGTATCTGCTTCCTGTGTCTTTGCGCCTTCTTTGACATCTCTGCCGTAAGGGAACGCGATCAGGTCGTCCATTGTAAGGCCGGAGGTGATCTCCAGTGAATTGTACATATTTTTGCCAACCTCTACATACTGTTTTGTTAATCTGCCGTTATCGCCCCGCTTGTAGACATAATAGCGGTTTCCTTCCTCACGGACAAACATTTTTTCAAGATAGATCGATCCATCACTACCTGCTGCAATTCCATTCATCGACAGATTCACAGACTCACCATTCGAGAGATTTGCGTCTCCGTGGATCACGAGCGTGAACGGATAGAAGGACTGATTCTGGTTCTCTCCTGTGGAATAATCGCTTACCGGTGAGTTGCCAACACCTGTAACTGTCGCTTCGTAGGATTCTCCCGACTGCCAGGACATTACAGTCGCAGTCATTCCTTCTTTGATCTGATCAAGCATTGTCTCTCCGACTCTTCCGGTCACATAGAAACCTTCTTCTCCGACAACGCTGACAACTGGTTTGTTCTCATTCTTTGCAGACGCTTCGTCAGTCGCTTCTTTGACTACACCTTCTACCGTACTTTTAATCACGCCGTCCCCGACCTTTTTCTTCAGCTTTTTCAGTTCCAGTTCAGCGGATCTCTTGGAAAGATCCAGATCTTTGATCTTCTGCTCTTTCTCCTTGATTTGCTTCGTCACTTCTTCCTTTGACGGGAGGTCCGGGGTGTCTGGGATAACCGGATCTTCTGAAATATCTGGTTCCGGAGTTGGCTCTGGTTCCGGAGTTGGCTCCGGGTCTGGAGTTGGCTCTGGTTCCGGAGTCGGCTCTGGTTCCGGAGTCGGCTCTGGATTTGGAGTTGGCTCTGGATTTGGAGTCGGCTCCGGGTCTGGAGTTGGTTGTGAATCCGGTATGACTACCTGTCCTGTTTTTCCATCGAGGATCCAACAGGATAAGAATTTTGTCGGCGCTTCTGCGTTATCTACTACATCAAAGGCACACACTTGACACTCTTTTAATACTTTGAGCATAAACGGTGCATTTACGGCTGCCCCCGGTGCACAAAGATAACGATACGGTTTTTCCATTGTTCCGTCTGCGTCTTCTTTATTATAAGGAACAGAACCTAATGTGATCTCACTGTAAACCTCTTTTCCCTTTAATGCTTCAGGGAATGGACGCTCAATTGCGGAAGACGGTACATCGTCTTTTTTATTATCATCTTTCGAAGTATCGTCTTTTGTGTTGTCATCTTTTGTCGTATCATCCTTCGAGGTATCACCATCCGTTTTTTTATTCTCATCCTCTTTTGATGTATTAAGAATGGTTGTCTTTACAGCACTCATCTTCTGTACAGTTGGCTGCTGTTCTCCATCTGCACTTGTCTGCACGACGGATGCCCCTGTATCTGCCTTCGCGGTCTTCGTCCCCTTGAGCTGGGTGATCTCTTTCTGCAGGTTCTGAATGTTCAGGTCAATCCCCTGAATCTGCATTTCTTTCATCTCAAGTTCCAGGGAAGAAAGTGTCGTGTCATATGCCACAAGACGGTCTCCAACTTTCACCGTATCCCCGGCTTTCACGTAAACCTGTGTGATCGGCATAGTATCATCCACGTAAATGTCCTGCTTCTGGTTCGTTGTGACGGTTCCGTAACTTGCAATCCCACTATCATCGTACCAGCCGCCGGAATTCAAACTGCTGACAGGAGCTACTTTAACAGCCTTTCCGCTGTTCTTCACTGCGAAACCGATTCCAAGTGCAAGAACGATACAGCCTGCTGCCACAGGAATGCCGATCTTTATTATTTTCTTTTTATTCATCCACACTCTCCTCCGTTCCCGGAACTCCTTCCTGCATTGCATTCTCTTCTACAGGTTCTTCGTAACCGCCCTCGGCTCCTGACATATCTGAAGTACTGCCTGATGTACCTGAATCGTTCTTCACAACAGCTGCACCTTTTTTGCACTCCTCGCTTGGCCATACAATGTAATCAGAAGCTTTCAGTCCGTCTACGATCTCACAGGTTCCCATATCTTCGTTCGTCTCTCCGAGTGTAACAGAACGCTTCTCCAGCTTGTCATTATCTCCTGCTACCCATACATATGGATGATCTGAATCTGCGTCTACAATGTAGTCACGCATCAGCCACATCTTGTCTGCTTCCAGTGAAGTACTTGTCTCGATATAGACATGCTGTCCGAGCATCAATCCATCCACTGTATCCAATGTGACATAGAATGGATACTTTGTTGCCTGATTATCGCTGTTCTCAGAACCATAACTCATAGAATCCTGGGAACTGTTCTCCGGCTTCTCTGTGTCTACGTTATCTACTGTACCTGTCCAGATCTCATCTTCATTCACTCTGGAGCGGATCGTCACCTGTGTGCCCGGTGTCAGATCTCCGATGTTCTGCTCGCTGATCTTTCCTTTGATTCTGTATTTTCCTGTAGAAAGGATACTCATAAACGGTTTGGACTCTCCTGTAGAAGGGTCTGTTCCCTGCTGTTCGTTGATCTCCTGTACAATTCCGGCAACTGTAGAAGTTACTGTAGACTGTTCCAGGCTCTTCTGTGTACGGTTTACTTCCAGCTCTTTTACTTTATAATTGTACTCTTCCTGCTTGATCTCCATCTGAAGTTCCTGGATCTGTGTCGTATAGGACAGCTGTTCGCTGGCCGGTGCACTCTTCTTCTCCGTTGTAAGTGTCGCGATCTGTGAATTCAGGCTGCTGATGTTGTTCGTGATCTTCTCAAGCTCCAGTTTTCCCTGATCTAATGTCATGGCAAGCTCTTCTGTATCGTATTCAAACAGCTTTGTTCCAGGCTCTACTTCCTGCCCTTTTTCAACAAAGATCTGTTTTACCTTCTGGTTGTCTGCCAGTGTCAGTTTCAACGTATCCTGTGCTTCAACCACTCCTGTAAACCGGTTCTGTGTCCCAAGTCCTGTCCCTGTGATCATTCCAACGGAATCCGCATAAAGAACATTCTCTCCATCTGCTCCGCTTCCACCTGTCAGATTCTTCACAAGGATCAGGGCGATTACTGCCACAAGGAAGATTCCTCCACCAATCAACATTCCTTTTTTCTGTTTTGTATCCAATCTTCTTTTTTCTTTCGGCTGACTGGAACTCTGTGTGTCGGATGACTGCTTTCTGATTCCCCGCATCTTTTGCCCTCCTGCTTTGTTTTATTTTTCTTCTTTTTGTGCAAAAGATAAAAATCTCCGAAACACCCGGTACAATCTGCACAAAATATTCTCTCATACCATCAGTATACAGGAAATGTGCCTAAAAAGACATTGATATTTTCTTAAGATTTTTTATCTTTTTTCTATAGCCGGCTCACAGACTCCTTCTGCCCCGGCAAGCAGAATCATCAGAAGCAAATCTCTCTGTGGTCCAAGCCATGCTTCTTTTGGCTCATACCATTCCTGAAGGGTATGGATTCCGTCTTCTTCTCCACCTCTTCCAACAGTGATTGCCGGGATTCCCATACTGATCGGGATATTCGCATCTGTACTGCTCTCATACCGATACTCCGGTTCAATCCCCAACAGTTCTGCCGCCCGGAATGCTGCTTTCACGATTGCACAGTCCTTTGGCTGTGCCCCCGCCGGTCTCACACCGCGTCCTTCGATCTGCACTTTGATCTGCGGCTTTGAAGCATCCCATCTTGCATTTTCTTCTTCCACTGCCTGTTTGATCACTTTATGAAGTTCTTTGTCCAATCGGTTCAGCTCTTCTTCGCTGTCCGAACGGAGGTCTACCAGCATGGATGCAGAACCTGAAATTGTATTTACAGAAGTTCCTCCCTGGATCACGCCTACGTTAAATGTTGTCTTCGGCTCATTCGGAACCTGGAATTCTGCGATCTGTGCGATTGCTCGTCCCATTGCATGGATTGGATTGGGAATGCCAAAGTTCTGGAAACTGTGACCACCTCTTCCGGTAAATGTCACCTCATAACGGTGACTTCCTGTTGCCGTATAGATCACCCCGCCCGTATACTGATTATCAATCGAGACAAATGCATCTACCTCTGGACATTCTTCTGAAGCTTTGTTGTCGTATCCGAACAGATACTTCACGCCCCTTAGATCTCCAAGTCCTTCTTCACACACATTTGCACAGAAAATCAAGTCCCCTTTTGTGTGAAGATCTGCATGGATCATTGCTTTCGCTACTGCGATCATCTCCGCCACTGCATGTGTGTCATCGTTAATTCCAGGACAATAATAACGATTTCCTTCTTTCCTTATCGACAGATCTGTCCCTTCCGGAAATACTGTGTCTGTGTGTGCTGCAAGCATTACACTTGGTCCTTCACCGGTTCCCGGCCAGATCCCAAGCACATTTCCAACAGCGTCAATCCTGACATCCCTAAGCCCGATCTCCCGGAACCGCTCCCGGATATACTCCGCTTTTTTCTCTTCCTTATAAGAAGGTGCCGGGATCTGACACATATTGAGCGTGTCCTGAGTCGTTGCCGGATCTTCTTCCTTTATATATTCCAATGCCTGTTTTATTTTTTCATTTTCAAGAATCATTTCCCTGTTTCCCTTCGTTCTGTGTACTTTGTATTTTGTTGTAATAAACACTTTTAGTATATCATATTTTCTTAATGATACCGTGATTTTGCGGATTTTCTATAACAGTAATTTTTTTATTGAACTTTTTCATTTATCGTGGTATACTCTGACTAAAGTTTTGAACTTTTAAATTGAACTTTTTAGAGATTTTCGTATTGAAGCAGATTTTAAATTGAACTTTATGTTTTGTTAATACTTTATTAATGGGGTCTGACCTCTGGGAGGATGACCCCAGAAAGGAGCTTTATGGAAACCTTTGCAGACAGATTAAAAGCCGCTATGAACGAGCAAGGCCTGAAGCAGGTTGATCTTGTTCGTCTTGCCCAGCAGAAAGGGATCAAGCTTGGGAAAAGTCATGTCAGCCAGTATGTCAGTGGGAAGACAATCCCGCGTACCGACATCTTACATTTTCTGGCAGATGCCCTGCAGGTTGACCCTGACTGGTTAAACAATAATAATGATAATGATTCCACACTGTCAGATGTTGATAAGATACAGACATCCGCAGATAATTCAGGAGGTATGAAAGTGAGAGAATTCAAGAAATCATCCAAGTTAAATAATGTATTATATGATGTGAGAGGTCCGGTTGTTGATGAGGCTGCCAGAATGGAAGAGATGGGAACTCATGTACTGAAGCTTAATATCGGAAATCCGGCTCCGTTTGGCTTCCGTACACCGGATGAGGTGATCTATGACATGAGCCGTCAGCTTTCTGACTGCGAAGGCTACTCTGCTTCTGCCGGTCTGTTCTCTGCGCGAAAAGCGATCATGCAGTATGCCCAGTTAAAGCACCTGCCGAATGTAACGATGAGCGATATTTACACTGGAAATGGTGTCAGTGAACTGATCAATCTTACGATGTCTGCTCTTTTGGATACAGGGGATGAAATTCTTATCCCGTCTCCGGATTATCCGCTCTGGACAGCTTGTGCTACACTTGCCGGTGGAAAGCCTGTGCACTATATCTGTGATGAGCAGTCTGACTGGTATCCGGATATCGAAGATATGCGTAAGAAGATCAATGACCGTACAAAAGCGATCGTTATCATCAATCCAAACAATCCGACCGGTGCTCTTTATCCGAAGGAAGTACTGCAGCAGATTGTAGATCTCGCAAGAGAACACCAGCTGATCATTTTCTCTGATGAGATTTATGACCGTCTTGTTATGGATGGAAAAGAGCATGTTTCTATCGCTTCTCTCGCACCGGATCTGTTCTGCGTGACATTCAGCGGACTGTCCAAGTCCCATATGATCGCCGGATTCCGTATCGGATGGATGATCTTAAGTGGAAATAAAAATATTGCAAGAGACTATATCGAAGGAATCAAGATGCTTTCCAACATGCGTCTTTGCTCTAACGTTCCGGCACAGTCCATTGTGCAGACAGCTCTCGGCGGACACCAGAGTGTAAATGATTATATTGTTCCGGGTGGACGTATTTACGAGCAGCGTGAATATGTTTACAAGGCTCTGACGGATATTCCGGGAATCAGCGCAGTAAAACCGCAGGCTGCATTTTATATGTTCCCGAAGATTGATACGAAGAAGTTCAATATTGTGAATGATGAGAAATTTGCTCTTGATCTGCTTCGTGACAAGAAGATCCTGATCGTTCAGGGAAGTGGATTTAACTGGCATCAGCCGGATCATTTCCGCGTGGTTTATCTGCCGCGTATTGAAGTGCTGAAAGAGGCGGTTGGTAAAATCGGGGAGTTCCTGCAGTACTATAGACAGTAGGAATTCAAAAAATGAGCTCTGGAAAGTCAAAACTTTCCAGAGCTCATTTTTTCAGGGCAAAGCCCAACTTTATCCAAGCAGTTCTCTTACCATCTCTGCATCAAATTCAACTTTCTCCACATGGTTCACCTCAATCTGATACAGCGCATTCGCTGCGATGTGTTCTGCTGCCTGTTCCAGATCTCGGATTCCTGATGTATTGGAGTACAGTTCAATCACTTCATTGAGTGCCTCATCTGTCATAATGCACTCTTCTGCCTTCAGGCTCATGCGTTTCAGCACCTTCGGAAGTGAGAATTTGGAGAAAATTACTTTCTTCTCTTCCGGTGTATAATCCGGGATATCAATGACAGCGAAACGGGACATGAGCGGTGCACTGATCTGATCCTTGTCATTCGCTGTAGCGATTGGATATACACCAACGGTAGGAATCATACACTCCATGTAATTGTCTGTAAATCCAAGGTTATCCAGCAGTGTAAGTAAAACATCTGCCGGGTTTCCGTTTCCCTTTCCGGATGCCGCCTTATCCAGCTCATTAATAATGAATACCAGATTGGATTCCCCTGCCATGGAGAATGCTTCCATGATAATACCTGGCTTTGCGTTCGAATAGATTCTTGAACTTCCTGTCAGCTGTTCCGGATCGTTAATGGAACTCATATCCAGTGTTGTCCAAGGAAGTTTAAGGATTCTTGCAACGGCATAAGCAATCTGGGATTTACCTGTTCCTGCCGGTCCGACAAGCAGAAGTCCGTACGCCGGAAGTGTGTGTGTACGGTTGATCTGAATGATCGTCTCTATGATTCTCTGCTTTACTTTCTCCATTCCATACAGCTCTTCATCCAGAATTCTTCTCGCTTCATCCGGATCGATTGCTTCAAAGTAATTACTCTTCCACTGAATATTCATCATGATAGATAGTGCTCTCTGTGCATGACGGCGCTCTTCCTGAGAGACCTCGTGAGAGCGTGCAACTGCAAGATTTCTTCTTGCCCACAGACGAATGTTATCCGGAAGTGTACGTCCTGCGCATGTCATAAAGTCTGTAATACTCTGAATACTTGTAAGCTTCATGTCATCTCCGGACTCTTCCTGCTCGTCATCATTGATCTTTTCTTTTGGCGCATCACTTGCAAACAACCGCTCAATCATAAACTGAAGGAAGCCGTCCTCAGCAGATAATTTTGTTCCGCCTCCAAATGCGATCTCACGGATTCTGTAAACGGCATAACCATCCGGCTTATTTTCTCCGGAAAGACGTACGTTAATGTGATTTTCTCCAAGCCATTTTAAAAGGCTGACAAAACGTGCATCCACTTTCAGGATATCTGCACTGCACGTTCCGTCCTTTTCATCAAACTCAAATGCGGTCTGCTTATTCTGATTGGTAAACACACCGCAGGAATGATGGTTCCACTTCCGGTTCTGGTTATCCAGAACAAGAATCGGACACTCCGGTGTCGCATGGTCTTCGTTGGAACAAAATGTTGTATAAGTACACTGAACTTCTTTCTTATCTTCCGGTGCACTGTTAAAGTCAAATACTGGCATACTTTCATCTCCTCGTGTTTTGTTTTCAGAAACATTACTATTCTACCACAAACTTTTTGAAAGAAAAAGGAAGAATATTATGCATATTCCAGGTTTATTTCTATCGAATATCTTAAGATATCCTAAAACTTGGCTACATTTCTTGTAACTTGTATCTTTTTATGCTACGATACTTTTCAGAAGGATCTTGTCAACTTCTGACATTTTTCGAACTAATTCATGCAAAGGAGAATCTTCTATGAAAATCTGTCCAAAATGTAATTCACTCTGCGAAGACAGTGCTTCTTTCTGTCAGGAATGCGGTGCTCCGCTTCCTGCTCCTGATGATAATGCTCATACACAGGAGAATCAAACGCAGCAGGAAAGCCAGTTCCAGCAGAATGCATATTACCAGAATGCATACCAGAACAACTATAATCAGAACAATTATTACCGGAACGGGACAACTGCAGGCATTATGCCACGTAATCTTGTACTTGCAATTGTTTTTTCTTTTCTCACCTGCGGCATCTACAGTATCTACTGGATGATCAAGCTGAATGATGAGGTGAATCAGCTGGCCGGAGAGCCACAGGCAACAAGCGGAGGCATGGTATTCCTATTTTCTTTGATCACCTGTGGAATCTATGGTATTTACTGGGCTTATAAGATGGGTGAACGCTGTGACCGCATCAGAGGAATACAGGGAAATTCTTCTATTCTCTACCTGGTTCTCTCGATTTTAGGATTAGATATTGTATATTTCTGCTTATTGCAGGATATGATCAACAAAGAGGTATCTTAATGCAAAGAGGATACATAGAAATTCTTGTCACATACAAGTTTTCTATGTATCCTCTTTCTTCTATCTTTCTATTGCATTAGACATGGAAACATCCACCGCCAATAAATTCTCTCAAAAGTGAATTCGTTGGCACATTGTCATTTCCGATTCCTACGAAATAATCCAGGAATTTCAACAACCGCTTTGCTTCAACATATTCCGGAGAGTCTTTGCTTACGCCAAGAAGCAACGGCTCCACATACTGTTTCAACACTGCCAGTTCATAGATCAGGGAAGAGTTAAACATCACATCTGCATATTCCTGATATGGGAAAATATTCTTCTCTTCTCCTCTTCTCACTGACGGCCACATTGAGATGGTCTTCGTCGCCGATGCCCCTCTTGTTCTTGCATCCCTGACAAGTCTTCGGATCAAACGTCCGTCTGTAGACGGAATCCGGTTATGCTCATCAATATTCAGCTGTGTTAATGCACTGATATAGATCCTGAATTTCCGGTCATCACATAACTGTTCTGTCAGCTTCGGATTCAGGCAATGGATTCCTTCGATTACAAGGATATCATTTTCACCGAGTTTCTTTGGCTTTGTTTCAAAATTCCGTTTACCGGTCTTAAAGTCAAAAACCGGAAGATAGACTTCCTCGCCTGCCAGCAGATTGCTCATGTCCTCATTGAACTTTTCCACATCGATTGCTTCAATGCATTCGAAGTTATAATTTCCATCCTCGTCTTTCGGTGTTTTCTCCCGATCTACGAAATAATTATCTACAGAAATCGGGTGCGGATGAAGCCCGTTCACTCTGAGCTGAATGGATAAGCGATGTGAAAATGTTGTCTTGCCGGAAGAAGAAGGTCCTGCGATCAGAACAAACTTTACCCCCTGGCGATCTGCGATCTGCTTTGCGATCTCTCCGATCTTGCGCTCCTGGAATGCCTCCTGCACAAGAACAATCTCACGCATATCATCCTGCGTGATCATGTCATTGAGCGCGCCGACGGTATCAATTCCCTGCTGGTCTCCCCATCTCACAGACTCACTGAGTACACGAAACAGCTTATCCTTTGGCACAAATAAAGGGACTTTCTCCGGTTCGTCTTTCAGCGGCATCTGAAGTACAATTCCGCCCTGATACAGATACAATGCAAAATACTTCAAATCTCCTGTATCCGGCATCATATAGCCATAATAATAGTCACGAAATTCATTCATGGCATACAGATTCACGTGGGAACTTCTCCGATACCGGAACAGGCGTTCTTTATCAAACATTCCATATCGATGGAATAATTCCACTGCCTCTTCTGTATGGATCAACTCTTTTGTGATCGGAAGTCTCTGCTGTACAAGTTCATACATGCGTTCTTCAACTTTCCATTGGAATTCCATTCCCACATGATCGATTCCTTCCACCGTACAGTAAAATCCTGCACCAAGCGAAAAATGAATCCTTACCCGCACCTGCTGCGGACACTCATGGCCAATCACATCGTGTACTGCCTTAATAAAAAGAAAGCAGACACTTCTTCGATACGTGTCATACCCCGCCGTATCCTGTGTTGTAATAAATTGCAGCGTACAGTCTCCGGAAACCTGTTTTCTAAGTTCTTGCAGACGATGTCCATCCAGCATCACAAGTGCGATCTGATGTTTATACTCTTTCTGAAAATCCTTCGCGATCTCCTGATAAGACGTCCCCTTCTCATAAAGATACTCTTTTCCGCTTATCGTAACCTTACATTTCTGACTTTCCAACTCTCAGCCACCTCCACTGTCTTTTTGAACTGCTTTCCACTCACAACTGCCTGCTGAACATTATTATGCGTTCACTTCTGATTATATGATCTGGAACGGATGCTCGATTGGATCTGTAAGTACATCCAGCACCGGAAGCTTCTTCTCAAAGAACTGCTTCATATCTTCAATAAAAATATATTCTGTGCCATAATGTCCTGCATCAATTACTGCAAGCCCCTGCTCTACTGCATCAATTCCATCATGATGACCGATATCTCCTGTTACAAGAACATCTGCCCCCTTCTCGAGAGCAACTGCAATCGAACTCTTTCCTGATCCCGGAGAAATTGCAAGACGATGTACTTTCTTCTGCATATCTCCAAATACTTTCAGACTTCCAAGTTCAAGTCTGTGTTTCACATAGACACAGCACTCTTCCAATGTCATATCTTTCTCCAGATTACCGATTCTTCCGATTCCTTCCGGATTCCCTTCTTCATCTGTATAGGTAACATCTAACACTTCCCCATTCTGAAGATCCATGATCTTTCCGGACAGTTCTGCCATACCAAGCACATCATAATTCGTATGCATTGCATAATAGGAAATGTCGTTCTGGATCAGCTTCACAATTCTTCTTGTAATAAAATCTTCATCCGTTACTTTCTTTACTGCTGAGAATAAAAGCGGGTGATGTGTGATCAGCATGTCCGCACCTTCCTTGATCGCACGGTCGATCACAACATCTGTTGCATCCAGTGCCAGATAAATTCTGGACACCTCTTTCTCTGAACGTCCTGCAAGCAGTCCTACATTGTCAAATCCCAAAGCTGCTGTTCGCGGGAATGTTGCCTCTATTACCTGTATAATCTCTTTACACTGCATAATATTTCATCCCTTTCTCTGCTTCTACAAGTTCCTGTTCCAATTCTTCTTTTCTCTGACGGATCCGGTCAGAATCTTTCGCTTTCAATCCTTCTAAAATACTTTGATAAATGCGTATCTCTCTTTCCAGATACTCTCTGAGTACCGGATGTTGTTTCTCCAGCAAAAGCTTTCCATATTTTAACTGAACCGTATCCCAGCACTTTACTTCTGTATCTTCGCCTGCTGTATCAGCCACCGGTGGTCTTACCTTCATCATAGGATAATATTTTCCATCTTCACAGACCATATCTTCTTCCAGAAATTCATATCCCTTCTCAAGAAGAAATGCCCGCACTTTCTCAATCTCTGACTGTGGCTGAAGGATACACTCCTCAAGCTTTCGCACCACTTCCGCTCCTTCTGTCAGGATCCGGATCACAAGTCCACCGCCCATTCCTGCGATGACCGCAGACTGGACTTCTCCCGGCTGTAATGCCTGAAATCCATTGGAAAGTCTCGTCTCTATCTCTGCTTCAAGTCCATTCTCGCGGATATGTTCCTCTGCTCGCTGCAGTGGTCCTTCATTGACATCAAGTGCAACTGCTTCTGTAATCTTCTTCTGCTGTGTCAGATAAATCGGAATATATGCATGATCCGTTCCAATGTCCGCTAATTTATAATGGGCGGTCACAAGATCTGCGACCGCCTGTAATCTTTTCGATAATTCCATCATTAATCCAGATAATCCCTCAGTTTTCTGCTTCTGCTTGGGTGACGGAGCTTACGGAGTGCTTTCGCCTCGATCTGACGGATACGCTCTCTTGTTACATCAAACTCTCGTCCAACCTCTTCAAGTGTACGTGCTCTTCCGTCATTCATTCCGAAACGAAGACGGAGGACTTTCTGCTCTCTCTCTGTCAATGTATCCAGTACTTCATCCAGCTGCTCTTTCAGAAGTGTCTGTGCAGCCGCCTCTGCCGGAACCGGTACATTATCATCCTGGATAAAGTCTCCAAGGTGGCTGTCTTCCTCTTCACCGATCGGTGTCTCAAGAGAAACCGGTTCCTGTGAAATCTTCAGGATCTCACGTACACGTTCTACCGGCATATCCATCTCCTTGGCAATCTCTTCCGGAAGCGGTTCTCTTCCCAGTTCCTGAAGAAGCTGTCTGGATACACGGATCAGCTTGTTAATCGTCTCAACCATATGAACCGGGATACGGATTGTTCTTGCCTGATCCGCAATCGCTCTTGTGATCGCCTGACGGATCCACCATGTAGCATAAGTACTGAACTTATATCCCTTGTGATAATCAAACTTTTCAACTGCTTTGATCAGACCGAGGTTCCCCTCCTGGATCAGATCAAGGAATAACATGCCTCTTCCAACATATCTCTTTGCAATGCTGACTACAAGTCTTAAGTTCGCTTCTGCAAGCTCTTTCTTGGCTTCCTCATCGCCTTCTTCCATTCTCTGTGCAAGCTCAATCTCACGTTCCGCACTCAGAAGAGGTACCTTACCAATCTCTTTTAAATACATACGGACCGGATCTTCAATACTCACGCCTTCCGGAACTGACAGGTCGATATTCTCCATATCCACGTCGTCTTCCTCTGATATGATAATGTCATCCAGATCTACATCCACCTCATCCGGTGTATCTCCGCTAATGCGCAGCACATCAATGTTATTTGCCTCAAGGTAATCAAATACCTTCTCCATCTGCTCTGCGTTGAGTTCCATATCATTGAAAAAATCATTGATCTCCTGGACATCCAGTATGCTCTTTTTCTTTTTACCAAGTGCAACCAGGTCTTTCAATCTATCAAGAAATTTCTGTGTAATATCGTCCATGTGTTCTTCCTTCCTTCGCTGCGCGCATCCGCAGCCTGTCTTGTTTTATTTTATCCTTATTGAATTGTAATATTCAAATTCTTCAGGTTCTCCAGCTTCCGTTTTTCTTCCATCAAATGCTGTAACCCCCGCATATCTGTCGGGTCGAGATTCATTGTCTGATGCTCAATGCTATAACTCTTCACCCGCAGGATCGTCTCCTGTAAAGCCTGTTCTCTCTCTTCCTTTGTCTTCAGCTCTTTAATTCTTGTGTTAAACAAAGAGGCTGCTTCTCTGTGATCTTCTTCCTCTGTGAAATGATTCAGGATCTTCGCAGGATTCAAGGCTCCCTGCTTTCTCTGCTCATATAAAAGTTCTGCAACCGTCCGATACAGACTTTCTGTAAAATCACCCGGGCTTATGTACTGACTGATCTGATCAAAGAGCCTGTCATCATCGATCATCCAGGTCAACAATGCTTTCTGTGAAGTAAGGATTCCGTCTTCCTTTTGCTTCTTCTCAGATCCCTCTGCCCGTTTCGGTCTTGCGACCGGTCTCGCCATTCCGGCATTCACAGCCATCTTTGCGACCATCTTCTCCAAGCTTTCCCGGCTGACCCGGTATGCTGTTGCAACAGCTTCGATATAGTTGTTACGCTCCAGCTCATCTTCGAATTCAAGCAGTCTCCTCGACACTTCCTTGAAGAAATCTGTCTTGCCTTCCGGAGAATTCATATCATATTGTTTCTCCAGCATCTCCAGGCTGAACATGAATCCATTACGCGCCGCATGGATCCGCTTCTCATATTCTTCTGCTCCAAGGTTCTTAATGAATTCATCCGGATCTTTATATGGATCCATCCTTACAACTTTAGCAGAAATCCCGGCCTCCCGCAAGATCGGCACTGCGCGAAGTGCTGCTCTTGTACCGGCTTCATCACTGTCATAAGTCAGATAAACTTCCTGGACATAACGCTTGATCAGAGCTGCATGCCCTGCTGTCAATGCAGTCCCCAATGAAGCTACCGCATTCGTAAATCCGGACTGATGGAGAGAGATCACATCCATATATCCTTCGCAAAGAAGAAAGTATGGCTTTCTTGATGTTCTGGCACGGTTCAGACCATAAAGATTCCGGCTCTTATCAAAAACGACTGTCTCCGGTGAATTCAGATATTTCGGTTTCCCATCTCCCATCACACGGCCACCAAATCCGATCACACGGTTATTGACATCCATAATTGGAAACATCACACGATTCCAAAACTTGTCGTACACACCCTGACGTTCATCCGTGTTGATCAGTCCGGCCTGTCGAATCAGGTCTTCACTGTATCCCTTCTCTCTCAGATACTTATACAGATCATCACTGTATTTGTTCGAAAATCCCAGTCCAAACGCTGTGATCGTCTCATCTGAGAGTTCACGGTTCTTAAGATAACTGTAGGCCTGACTTCCACGCTCTGATTTCAGCTGTACGTAGAAATACTTTGCAGCCAGCTTATTCATCTCAAGAATCGTAGACTTTAAATCTGCTTTTTCCTTCGCTTCTTTCGAGTATTCCATCTCCGGAAGTTCGATTCCTGCTCTGTCCGCAAGAAACTTCACTGCTTCTACAAAAGAAAAATTCTCATATTCCATAAGAAATGTAAAAACATTCCCTCCCGCCCCACATCCAAAGCAGTAATACATCTGCTTCTGTCTGCTCACAGAAAAAGACGGTGATTTCTCATTATGGAACGGACATAATCCAAAATAAGAGCTGCCTTTCTTCTGCAACCGGACATATCCGGAAATCACATCTACAATATCGTTTTTCATTCGAATTTCTTCGATCAGATCATCCGAATAACGCATGTTTTCTCTCTCCTTTATCCACTGTTGTCATTTACCCACGTATA
>OMAA01000576.1_pt1 | contig 16176 bp, 7 predicted proteins | sample 1674191 | NCBI WGS metagenome assembly OMAA01 (sample SAMEA103958152, study PRJEB25191) | human gut metagenome | biome: human-associated habitat [ENVO:00009003]; feature: intestine environment [ENVO:2100002]; material: feces | place: Germany | collected 2013/2015
GTAAAATTATAGTTATCATTATCAGTTTTGTAACTATTGGAATGATGGGCTCATGTGAAGATATTTTTAATGATTTGGCGGTGAATCCTAATCAATCAGACGTTAATTCATTTTATACTACACTAGAAAATTGTAATAAGGGAATTCTTGGTATCTATGGGTATATTTCGACTCCTCGTAATTTGGGAGCTTGTGGATTTGGTTTGATGTTGACTCGTAGTGATGAGGGGTGTTCGGTAGCTGATTATGGAGTACCAGGTGCTTATAATGAAGAGTTTACTCCTTCCTATTATTCGTTGGTTCAACCTTTTCAGTTAATGTATACAGCTGCTTCCCAAGCTAACCAAATGATTGAAAGTCTTACTGAAATAGAATTCAGCAATAAAGAATTACAGGATGCATATTTGGGGGAGGCTTATTTTCTTCGTGCATTTACACATTTCTTTTTATTCATCAATTATAGGAATATTCCTTTGATTAAAGAATTGCCTAAGGCTCCTAATGAATATAAGCCTCAGGCAACACCTGAAGAGGCTTGGGATTTTATTATAGATGATCTGATCAAAGCTAAAGATTTACTTCCTGACAAGAATTTTTGGGATGCTAAAAATAAAGGACGTGTGACGAAAGCTTCTGCTTATGCACTTTTGGGTAAGTCATATCTTTATAGATCCGGTATTGAACCCAAATATGGAACTTCACAAACAACTTATTATAATGAGGCTGCTGCGGCTTTTGCAGAAATCATTAATGGTAATTGTGGAAACTACAGATTGGTAGATGACTATTCATGGAACTTTGATGTGGCACATGAAAATAATGATGAATCTATTTTTGAAGTACAATTTGTCGGAGTGTTGAATACAGGATTTAACCCAGGATTTGTGGACAGTGGGTTGTTCAATGATGTCCGGTGTAAAATGTGTATAATGAATAGAAGTAGAAATTCGAATAGTTCTGCACAGGTTATGCACAATTGGTTATATGATAAATTTGTAGCGTCAAAAACAGTGACAGGAGAAACTGATCCACGTATGTTTGGTTCGTTTGTTTTTAATGATAATGTATTGGAGATTATACGTCCGAAAGGTATGAAGGTTACTTTCCTTGAAGGGAAGGACTGGGAAGCAGAAATGGGTTCAAAGGAAGGAACATTTGGTGAACAATATGAGTTGGCAATGGGATATAAAATGTGTAGTAGGAAATGGTTGGATTGGACCTTACCTCCGACAGATGATGCTGGTGGGCATTTTTTTAATGGACGTGCACAAGGAGTAAACTGGAGAATGATTCGTTATTCGGATGTTTTGCTGATGTATGCTGAAGCTGTAGTAATGGGAGGGAAAGCCACTGCAAACATAACCCCGTTAGAAGCAATAAACAAAGTACGCGATAGGGTAGGAGTACCTCATGTAACAGAAGCTAATATGAGAACGATTGAAGATGAACGTATTCTAGAACTTACCTATGAAGGCTCCCGATTCTTTGACTTGCTTCGTTGGGGTAAAGTAGTAGAGCGTTTTCGCGAATTGGAAAATACTGATCCTTTGTTTAAAAGGTTTAGCAGGGCTCAATATATGGGGTTTAAGGAAAATAAGAATGAATGGGTTCCATTGCCAATTGATGAAGTAGAGGGTAATCCATATATCACTAAAAATAATCCAGGGTGGTAATTAAAAATAGAATAATTATGAAAGTATTTTATTATATTATATGTGCAGCTTGCTTTGCCGGCTGTGTGTCATCTTCCAATGATAAAACGGTGAAAGAGAATGGTAGAACATTGCATAATGGCATTGTGCTGCCCGAGCAATGGCCTCCTAGTATGATTGATGATGGAGTACGTTGCGAAATGTCTTTACCTTATATTTCAAACAAACCGACTGTTATTTCTGTAAATCTAGGACGCCAATTATTCGTTGATGATTTTTTAATTGCAGAAACAGATATGGAGCGTGTTTCCCATAAGGCTATGTTCTATGAGAATAATCCGGTACTTGCTCCGGATAAGGAGTGGGAATACACTTTTGAACGTGCTCCTTATGCTGCTCCTTTCAGTGATGGAATATGGTATGATGAAAGCGAACAAAAATTTAAAATGTGGTATTTGGCTGGTGCCGGATCTATGCACAAACATCGTCAAAGCTTTTATACTTGTTATGCGGAGTCAAAAGATGGGAAGCATTGGGAAAAAGTGAATATGGATATAGTGCCGGGTACGAATATTGTAGATACTTGTGATCGGGATGCGGCTACAGTTTGGCTCGATAAAATGTGTCCAGAACCAGAAAAACGTTTCAAATTCTTCAATGTGGAAAAACATAGTGGAGGATGGAAAATAATTTTAAAATATTCAAAAGATGGTATTCATTGGTCGGAAGGAGTTGCACAATCAGGACCGGTGGGGGATCGTACCACTGCTTTCTATAATCCGTTTACTCAAAAATGGGCTATTAGTCTACGGCAGGGGAGTAAAGCAGACGGACGCTCTAGAGGCTATTTGGAAAATGAAGATCCAGAGATGGCAGTTAGCGTGGCGCATTCATTGGCTAAAGGAATAAAGGATAAAAATATAGTTTTGTGGTTTACTCCTTCCGATAAGGAACTGCCACATCCTGAATTTCCTGATGTGCGTCCAGCCATTTATAATTTTGATGCTATGCCTTATGAAAGTGTTATGCTAGGGTTCTATGCTATGTGGAAAGGACCAGAGAATGATCTCTGTGGTAAGTTAGGTATTCAGAAAAGAAATGAAATAGGGATGGGATATAGTCGGGATGGTTTTCATTTTTATCGTCCCAGTTATGAACCTGTTATGGGAGTAAATGAAACGGAAGGGGCATGGAACTGGGGAAATATGCAGTCTATTATTGGCGTACCTCTCATTGTTGGTGATTCTTTGTATTTGTATTCTAGTGGAAGAATGAAGAATAAAGTGATGTGGGATGGATTTACTTCTACTGGGTTGGCAACCTTACGTCGTGATGGGTTCGTTTCCATGCATACAGACACAGAAGGGGTACTTGTTACCGAGAAAATAAAGTTTGATGGTAATCATTTTTTTGTGAATGCACAAGCAAAGGATTTGCAGGTGGAGATAATGGATGAAAATGGTAATGTGATTACGGGATTTTCCAGAGAGGATTGTAAGGAAATGAATGATTTGAACAGTACTAAACAATTGGTAACTTGGAAATCAGGTAAAAAACTTGCTGCTCTTTCAGGCAAGATAGTTAAAGTGAAGTTTTATGTTACTTGTGGAGATTTATATGCTTTTTGGATTTCTCCATGGGACACAGGAGAAAGTAGGGGATATACAGGTGGTGGTGGTCCGGGACTCAATCCTTGTGGAATCGATATTAAATAACTGATATGTATAAAACATAGTTGTGTTACATCGTGTATTTTGTTGGTGGCTGCTTCATGAGAATGAAGCAGTCATTTTTTGTATTACAGATAAATTTTGCTTGGTTGAGCTAAGTCAATATTTAAGTATGAGGAAAATGTAGACATAAAAAAAGGAGCAACGCCTTGCTCCAACCTTTGTTAACCTTAAATCTAATACTATGAAAAACACGTTGCAAAGGTACGTGTTTTAGTGAATTTTGCAAATAAAACAACTAAAAAAATATGTTTTCTAACACGTTTTAATACTTTTGTCCTATTTGTTAAGGATGAGGACTTTTTTTATTTACTTGTATTTTATCTTTTTTACATATAAAACCGTATATTTGTTGCCACTTTTGCAAAAGGATAAAAACGAATGGTTTCAGTAGATAATTTGAAAGTAGAGTTTGGAGTAACGCCTCTGTTTGAGGATGTGTCATACGTTATCAATAAGAGAGATCGTATTGCGCTGGTCGGGAAGAATGGGGCCGGTAAGTCTACTATGCTTAAAATATTGGCAGGAATACAGGCGCCTACTTCAGGTAGTGTTTCTGTTCCGCGTGATGTGACGATAGGCTATCTGCCTCAAGTCATGATTCTGAGTGATAAACATACTGTGATGGAAGAGGCGGAGATGGCTTTTGAACATATCTTTGACTTGCAGGCTAGTATTGAGAGAATGAATCAGGAATTGGCGGATAGAACAGACTATGATTCAGAAAACTATCATAAACTGATTGAGAAATTCACACATGACAATGAACGCTTTCTGATGATGGGAGGTACCAATTATACGGCTGAGATAGAACGTACATTGATGGGGTTAGGATTTAACCGGGAAGATTTTAACCGTCCTACATCCGAGTTCAGTGGTGGTTGGCGTATGCGTATAGAGTTGGCCAAGTTGCTGTTGCGACGGCCCGATGTGTTGCTGTTGGACGAGCCTACCAATCATCTGGATATAGAAAGCATTCAATGGTTGGAAAACTTTTTGAAGACAAGTGCGGGAGCCGTTGTATTGGTGAGCCACGACCGTGCATTTATTAATAATGTGACCAATCGTACGATTGAAATATCTTGCGGGCATATCTATGATTATAAAGTGGCTTACGATGAGTTTGTGGTATTGCGCAAAGAGCGTCGTGAGCAGCAATTGCGTGCATACGAGAACCAGCAGAAGCAAATTCAGGATACAGAAGATTTCATAGAGCGTTTCCGTTATAAGGCTACCAAGGCTGTACAGGTGCAGAGCCGCATCAAGCAATTGGAAAAAATAGTTCCTATTGAAATTGATGATGAAGATAATTCAGCCTTACGGTTGAAGTTTCCGCCTGCCATGCGTTCCGGCAATTATCCGGTCATTTGTGACGGGGTGAAGAAAGCATATGGCAGTCATATCGTTTTTCACGATGTGACTTTGACTATTAATAGAGGTGAGAAGGTGGCTTTTGTCGGAAAGAATGGGGAAGGTAAGTCCACTTTGGTGAAATGTATAATGGACGAAATCCCATACGAAGGTAAACTGACCATCGGGCACAACGTACAGATTGGTTATTTTGCTCAGAATCAGGCTCAGATGCTGGATGAAAATCTGAGTGTTTTTGATACGATTGATTATGTGGCAAAAGGGGATATTCGTTTGAAGATTCGTGATATTCTGGGAGCATTCATGTTTGGAGGTGAGGCTTCTGATAAAAAAGTAAAGGTACTGTCGGGTGGGGAGCGGAGTCGTCTTGCCATGATAAAACTTTTGTTAGAACCGGTGAATTTCCTTATTTTGGACGAACCTACCAACCATCTGGATATGCGCTCAAAGGATGTATTGAAAGAAGCTATCAAGGAATTTGATGGAACGGTGATTGTTGTTTCTCATGACCGTGAGTTCTTGGATGGACTGGTGACCAAAGTTTATGAATTTGGAGGTGGAGTAGTAAAAGAACACATTGGCGGCATTTATGATTTTTTACAGAAAAAGAAAATAGAGAGTCTGAATGAGTTGCAGCTTTCGGCTTCTCCTACTGTGTCTGCCACTAAAAAGGAAGAACCCGAAACGGTCAGTGAGAACAAATTATCTTATGAGGCGCAAAAGGAATTGAATAAGAAAATTCGCAAATTGGAGAAACGAATTGCGGATTGTGAACAGAAAATAGAAAAGCTGGAAACTGAGATTAGCGGGGTGGAAGCCGATATGGCTACTCCCGAAGGTGCATCGGATATGGCTTTGTATGAAAAGCATCAGAAACTGAAAAAGGACTTGGATCAGACGGTAGAAGAATGGGAAACCGTTTCTATGGAATTAGAAGAGATGCAGGGAAGTTAAAGTATGTATCATATATATAGAACAAATGAAAGCAAAACATTATTTACCAATGGCTGTATTGGCTCTGGCAGTAGCTGCCGGATGTGACAGTAAAAAGGAAGCCGTCATGACTTCGGGTATAGACTTGACAAATTTGGACACTACGGCTGTTCAAGGAGCTGATTTTTATCAGTATGCTTGTGGCGGATGGATGAAGAAACACCCTCTGACCAATGAATATTCCCGTTTTGGCTCATTCGATATGCTTGCTGAAAATAATCGGGAACAACTGAAAGGATTGATTGTGGAAATTGCTGCCGGGCAGAATGCGCAAGGTACAATAGGTCAGAAAATAGGGGATATCTATAAATTGGCTATGGATAGTGTGAAACTGAATGCGGATGGAGTAACTCCTATTCAAGCTGATTTGGAAAAGATTGCTTCAGTGAAGGATAAATCGGAAATAGTTCCTTTGATGGCGGAACTGGCTCATAGCGGTGTATTCCCTTATTTCAGTTTCTATGTGGGTGCCGATATCATGGACAGCAAGAGCAATTTGTTTCAATTGTATCAAGGGGGTATCAGTCTGGGTGAAAAAGAATATTATTTGGACAATGATGATGTGACTGTCAATATCCGTAATAAGTATAAGGAACATATTGTAAAGATGTTCCAATTGGCTGGTTTTGATGAGGCTGCCGCTAAAAAGAAAATGGAGGCTGTAATGGATATCGAAACCCGTATTGCAAAAGCTTCTTTCAGTGCGGTGGAACAGCGTAACCCTGCGGCCAATTATCATAAAATGTCTTTGGATGAATTAAAGAAAGAGATTCCGGGCATTGACTGGGATGCTTTCTTGAATGGTATAGGCGTGAAAGGGGTGACTGAACTGAGTGTTTCTCAAGTGGAGCCGATTAAAGAGGTTGAGAAAATTATCAATAGCTTGCCGGTTGAAAATCAGATCGCTTATATGCAATGGAGTCTGATAGACAGGGCTGCCGGTTACTTGAGTGATGATTTGGTGGCACAAAATTTTGATTTTTATGGAAAAACACTATCCGGCAAACAGGCTAACCAACCTCGTTGGAAGCGTGCTGTAAGTACTGTAAATGGAGTACTGGGTGAAGCGGTAGGTCAGATGTATGTGGAGAAATATTTTCCGGCAGCCGCAAAAGAACGTATGGTGCAGTTGGTAAAGAATCTGCAGACCGCATTGGGAGAACGTATCCGGAATTTGGAATGGATGGGTGACAGCACAAAGATTAAAGCTATTGAGAAGTTGAATTCTTTTTATGTAAAGGTTGGCTATCCTGATAAGTGGAGGGATTATACCGGTTTGAATATTGAAAAAGATTCTTATTGGGCCAATGTGAAGCGTGCTACAGAATTCGAACTGGATTATATGTTATCCAAGGCAGGAAAGCCGGTTGACAGAGATGAATGGGGAATGACTCCGCAGACTGTCAATGCATATTATAATCCGACCACGAATGAGATTTGTTTTCCGGCGGGTATTCTTCAATATCCGTTTTTTGATATGAATGCTGATGATGCATTTAATTATGGAGCTATTGGCGTGGTTATCGGTCATGAAATGACTCATGGATTCGATGATCAGGGACGTCAGTTTGATAAGGATGGTAATTTGAAAGATTGGTGGACAGCCGAAGATGCCAAACGTTTTGAAGAACGTGCTCAGGTAATGGTGAATTTCTTTGATAGCATTCAGGTTTTGCCGGGACTCAATGCCAACGGTTCTTTGACTTTAGGTGAGAATATAGCCGATCATGGTGGTTTGCAGGTTTCTTTCCAGGCGTTCAAGAATGCGACAAAAGATGCTCCCCTGCTGGTAAAAGACGGATTTACTCCGGAACAGCGCTTCTTCTTGTCATACGCCGGAGTGTGGGCTGGCAATATCCGCGACGAGCAGATTCGTTTGCAAACCAAGTCTGATCCACATTCATTGGGCAGATGGCGTGTGAACGGAGCACTCCCTCAAATAGGTGCATGGTATGATGCTTTTGGCATTAAAGAGGGGGATCCTATGTATTTGGCTCCTGAAAAACGTGTTTCTATTTGGTAAGCTTTGTATGTAAAAGATAATAAGAAAGCATGGTAATTGCTGAGAATTCGGCATTTACCATGCTTTCTTTTTGGAATTTACATGATAAACACCTATTTTTGTGCCCGATGAAACGGAGACGATACATAGCATGGGTATTGATGTTGGTCAGCATTATCATGTTGACAGCATCTGTTCTGCCTCATCATCATCACCGGGAAATTCTTTGTTTGCAGCATGATATGACTTTGTGCGGCTGTCAATGTTCCGTGCAGCATCAGCAGCATAATAATAGTTCTGATGAGAATCATACATGTAATGCCGGATGTGTGACCAAGTTTAAAAGTGTAACTCCGGATCGGGCCCAAGACAGTGTTTCTCCTGATTATTCGTTTTGTTTGCTGTTATATACGGTGACGGATGTATTGGCGCTTTCATTGCGGTTGACAGAACACAACACATTACCTTATAATTACTATTTAGAAAAACTGCATTCTACGTGTCTTCCCCACGTAAAGGGGTTGCGTGCTCCTCCTTGCGATGTTCTTGCTTAACAGATAGAAAGTTTATCTTTTTATCCGCAACTTTGTTGCATTTTCTTTACACTAATTTTGCATTTAGTAAAAAGTAAGAACAAATAATATCATCATGAAGAAACTTATCTTTATGGGAGTCTTAGGCTTGTTCCTCTTAGGCTCTTGCAACAGTAAATCGGGTCATGATCACGAAGGACACGATCATGGAACGGAGGAAGCACATAATCACGACCACGAAGGGCATGACCATAATCACGAAGGGCATGACCATGAAAAAGAAAACCACGACCATGAGAATGAAGGTCACGAAGGGCATAATCATGAAGCGGAAGCTTCTGCAGCCGGACATTCCGATGAGATAATTCTGGCTCCAGAAAAAGCAAAAGCAGCCGGGGTAGAATCGGAAATAATCCGGCCTGAATCATTCCGTCAGGTGATAACGACCAGCGGTCAGGTGCAGGCAGCACAAGGCGATGAAAGCGTAGTAGTCGCCAATGTAGCCGGTGTGGTTTCTTTCCGCCATCCGGTAACGGACGGTATGAGTGTGAGCAAGGGGGCTCCCATTCTGAATATCTCTGCTGAGAATATGCCGGACGGAGACCCTGTAAAACGTACCCGTATCGCATATGAAACCGCCAAAAAAGAATATGAACGTGCCGCCAAGTTGGTAAAAAGTCAGATAATATCGCAGAAAGATTTCAATGCCATTAAGGAGAGTTATGAAAATGCATTATTGGCATACGAGGCTATTTCAAAGAACCAGACCAAGACAGGTGTGTCCGTTACAGCTCCTTTAGGTGGCTATATCAAGAATTGTCTGGTGCAGGAAGGTGACTATGTGTCGGTAGGCCAGCCTTTGGTGAGTATCACTCAGAACCGTCGTCTGTTCCTTCGTGCAGATGTTTCCGAGAAATATTATGGTTATCTGCATAGCATCCAGTCGGCAAACTTCAAGACTCCATACGATAATAAGGTATATGAGCTGGGTGAGTTGAAAGGGCGTCTGCTTTCTTATGGTAAAGCATCCGGTGGTACTTCTTTCTATGTACCTGTTACTTTCGAATTTGATAATCGGGGAGATGTGATTCCCGGTTCGTATGTGGAGGTGTATCTGCTCTCGTCGGAAATGCCCGATGTGCTGGCCTTGCCTGTTACGGCACTGACCGAAGAACAAGGTTTGTACTTTGTTTATCTGCAACTGGATGAGGAAGGATATAAGAAACAGGAGGTAACTTTGGGAGCGAGCAACGGAAAGAAAGTGCAGATTCTGACCGGTTTGAAAGCCGGTGACCGTGTGGTAACAAAGGGAGCTTATCAGGTGAAATTAGCGTCGGCTAGCAATGCGATTCCGGCTCATAGTCATGAACATTAATCAGCCGTCCTATGCTAAATAAGATTATACATTTTTCCCTTCAGAACCGTATATTGGTTCTGGTGGCGTCGGTTTTGCTGCTTATCGGCGGTACTTACACGGCTTTTCATACGGAAGTCGATGTGTTCCCCGATTTGAATGCGCCGACTGTAGTGATTATGACCGAAGCGAATGGTATGGCCGCCGAAGAGGTGGAACAATTGGTAACCTTTCCTGTAGAAACTGCCGTGAACGGTGCGACCCATGTGCGCCGGGTGCGTTCATCTTCCACCAATGGCTTTTCCGTTGTGTGGGTGGAATTTGAATGGGATACTGATATCTATCTGGCCCGTCAGATTGTCAGTGAGAAATTGTCCTTGGTCAGCGAGGAGCTGCCCGAGAATGTAGGTAAACCTACCATGGGACCTCAGTCTTCTATTTTAGGTGAGTTGCTGATTATCGGTCTGACTTCGGATACTACTTCCATGCTCGATCTCCGTACACTGGCAGACTGGACTATCCGTCCGCGCCTGCTCTCTACGGGAGGTGTGGCACAGGTTGCCGTGCTAGGAGGTGATATCAAGGAATATCAGGTGTTGCTTGACCCTGCCCGCATGAAACATTACAATGTTACGTTGGCAGAGGTGATGAACGTTACCCGTAACATGAATCAGAATGCCAATGGCGGAGTGATTTATGAATATGGAAACGAATATATTGTTCGCGGGGTGCTTTCCAGTCATGATGTGGATCAGTTGTCACGTTCCGTCATCAAGACGGTGGAAGGGGTGCCCGTTACATTGGAGGATATTGCCGATGTGAAGATCGGTTCGCAGGAACCAAAACTAGGTACTGCTTCGGAGAGAGGAAAACCTGCCGTACTGCTGACCGTTACCAAACAACCCAAGACCGGGACTATTGAACTGACAGAGCAGTTGGAAGCCGCATTGAAGGATTTGCAGAAGAATCTTCCGGCTGATGTGCACGTTTCTACAGATATTTTCCGTCAGAGCCGTTTTATTGAAAGCTCTATCGGTAATGTGAAGGATTCGTTGTATGAAGGTGCTGTTTTTGTGGTGATTGTTCTCTTCCTGTTCCTTGCCAATGTACGTACCACGGTTATTTCATTGGTAACCCTTCCGTTGTCATTGATTGTTTCTATATTGACTCTTCACTATATGGGACTCACCATCAATACCATGAGTTTGGGTGGTATGGCCATTGCCATTGGTTCGTTGGTGGATGATGCCATTGTGGATGTGGAAAATGTATGGAAGCACTTGCGTGAGAATCGCTTGTTGCCCGAAGGGGAACGTAAGAGCGTGATTGAAGTCGTGTTCAATGCTTCGAAGGAAGTGCGTATGCCTATCTTGAACTCTACCTTGATTATTGTAGTCAGCTTTGTTCCTTTGTTCTTCCTGACAGGAATGGAAGGTCGTATGCTGGTTCCGCTGGGCATTGCCTTTATTGTGGCGTTGTTTGCTTCTACGGTAGTGGCTTTGACACTGACTCCGGTACTGTGCAGCTATCTGTTAGGTAATAATAAAAGTAAAGGATTACCCAAAGAGGCATTTGTAGCCGTATGGATGAAAAAGCATTACCGCAATACCTTGTTATGGTCCTTGAATCATAAATCCGTAGTATTGGGTTTTACAGGTGGACTGTTTGCGGTGGCATTGGTTATGTTTTTTACATTAGGACGCAGTTTCCTGCCATCTTTCAATGAAGGTTCGTTCACCATTAATATCAGTTCATTGCCGGGAATTTCTTTGGCAGAATCGGATAAAATGGGACACCGTGCAGAAGAGTTGCTGATGTCTATTCCCGAAATACAGACTGTAGCCCGTAAAACGGGACGTGCCGAACTGGATGAACATGCACTAGGGGTTAACGTGAGTGAAATTGAGGCTCCGTTTGAATTGAAAGACCGTTCCCGCCAGGAACTGGTAGCCGATGTGCGTGCCAAGTTATCTACCATTACCGGTGCGAATATCGAAATAGGCCAACCTATCAGCCATCGTATCGATGCCATGCTTTCGGGTACCAAGGCCAACATTGCCATCAAACTGTTTGGTAACGATTTGAACAAGATGTTTGCCATCGGTAATCAGATAAAGGATGCCATCAGCAGTGTGGAGGGTATTGCCGACTTGAATGTGGAACAACAAATCGAACGTCCGCAGCTCAAGATTGTTCCCAAACGCGAGATGCTTGCCAAATTCGGTATTTCCTTGCCGGACTTTGCCGAATTTGTATCTGTAAACATGGCGGGTGAAGTTGTTTCACAGGTATATGAAGAAGGCAAAGCGTTTAATCTTATTGTCCGTACCAAGGATGAGGTGCGTGATGAGATGGAGAAGGTGCGCAACCTGATGATTGATACCGGTGACGGTCAGAAAATCCCTGTCAACTATGTAGCCGATGTGGTTTCTGCCATGGGACCGAATACCATCAGCCGTGAGAACGTGAAGCGTAAGATTGTGATTTCAGCCAATACCAGCGGCCGTGATTTGCGCAGCGTGGTGAATGATATACAGGAACGGATTGATGCGCAAATCAAGCTTCCCGAAGGATATCATGTGGAATATGGCGGTCAGTTTGAAAGCGAGCAGGCGGCCAGCCGTACGCTGATGCTCACTTCGTTTATGAGTATCGTGGTTATCTTCCTGTTGCTTTATACCCAGTTTAAGAATGCAGCCCAAAGTGGAGTCATTTTGTTGAATTTGCCTTTGGCGTTGATTGGTGGGGTATTTGCATTGATGATAACAACGGGTGAGATAAGCATTCCGGCTATTATCGGCTTTATCTCGTTGTTTGGTATTGCTACCCGTAATGGTATGTTGTTGATAAGTCATTACAATATGTTGCGCGAAGAAGGTATGGATTTGAAAGAAAGCATTCTTCACGGTTCGTTAGACCGTTTGAACCCTATCCTGATGACTGCATTGTCTTCCGCGTTGGCTTTGATACCTTTGGCGTTCCGTGGCGATTTGCCGGGTAATGAGATACAAAGTCCGATGGCGAAAGTTATTCTGGGAGGTCTTTTGACATCGACTTTCTTGAACGCTTTCATTATTCCGATTGTTTATGAACTGATGAATCGAAAGAAGAAATAATAGAAATATATGAAACGAATCTTATTTATAATAGCCTTCTGCTCTCCCTTGCTGGCGCAGGCCCAGAGTATTGAGCACATTTTGAAAAGCATCGAGCAGAACAATAAAGAGCTCAAGGCACAGAAACATGCCGCCGATGCGACCAAGATGGAAAACCGGACAAACAACAACTTGCCTGATCCTACGGTGAGCTACAGCTCTTTTTACAGTAATGGTGCCGAAGGGGGGCACGGTACGGAACTTGTCGCTTCACAAGGTTTTGATTTCCCTACTCAGTATATTGTCCGCAATCGGCAGGCTACTTTGCAGAACGAAGCGGTGGACAAGCAACAACAGGCTGCCCGCCGGGATATTCTGCTGAATGCGAAGAATCTCTGTCTGGACCTTATTCTGTTGAATCAGGAAAAAACATTGATGGATATCCGTATGAAAAATGCAGATGAATTACAGGCACTTTATGAAAAGCGTCTGACTACCGGTGATGCGAACATATTGGAAGTCAATAAAATCAAAATGGAACGTATGAATGTGCAGACGGAAGTTGCCCAAAACAGCGCAGCCCACCGCACTGCCTTGCAATCTCTGCTTGCCATGAACGGCAACATGCCTTTAGAATTTGCTGAAACCACATACCCTGCCATACAGGAAATCAATGATTACAATGTCATGCGGGATGAAGTGATGGCATCAGACCTTGACTTGCAGGCCGCCGTCGCCACTGCCCGTGCCGCCGAGAAGCAGGTTTCGGTAGACCGTCAAGGATGGTTGCCGAAACTGGAAGCCGGTTTTCGCCGTAACACGGATGATGCGGTTTCGATGAATGGTTTTGTGGTAGGGGGCTCCTTGCCTTTGTTTCAGAATCGTAAAAAGGTAAAGATAGCCAAGGCACAGGCTATCAGCGCACAATTGATGCAAGAAAATGCTAAAGATCAGGTTGAAGCTTCTCTGATGTCTCTCTTCAATGAGATGCAGCAGTTGAAGGATGCCATGAATGCGTATGATGTTCCTTTGATGTACCGTTCGCTGGATTTATTGAAGCAAGCATTGACCGAGGGACAAATTTCATTGATTGAATATTTTGTGGAAACGGAAAGTATTTATAAGAATCTTCAGGCGTATATGCAGATTGAGAATCAATACCAGAAGGTGATGGCGAATATTTACAAGAATAATCTGTAAAGCTGACAGTCTGTTCTTTTAACGCAGATAGGGTAAAAACGGATGGCAGGATGGTACGGATAGTCAACAAACTATATCCGTGTTATCCTGCTTTTTCATTTAAAAAAGCAGACTGTCGCTGTCAAAAATGTACCGAAGCGGATTGTGTTTTTTTTGTCCGTAATCTTCCGGCTGATTAATGTTGCCGATAAGGTTTCTATTTCCTCCAGTTTCACATTATATCCGTCCGCCAGATGGTCTGTCAGCTGGTTTCCCAGGTTGGCTGAATCGTCCTATGATGATACTCTCCTTAAAGCCAAAGTACTTTGGCTAGAAATTCGAAGAATGCCGGTTACGTCCTTTTTTTGATTCTTAATAAAAGCTGGAAACGATTGTCGTTCAGAATGGCATAAAAAATGTGCCGGAAGAATTGGGCTACCTTTTATAACAGAGTGACTTCCGACACATTTTTTCTTGTTTATTTCTATTTATTTCTTTTTTTTCTTGGCTTCTTTCGCCCATTCTTTCGCTCCCTGCTCTTTCAGTTTCGCGGTGAAAGCCTTTGCTTTTTCCATGCTTGCGTTTTCGTCTTCGGGTGAAGCGTATGCATGCTTGTAACCTTTGGTCACGTTCCATTCACCTCGTGTGAAGTCCGGGAAGGCTACTGCCGCACAGCCGTTATCCATAGAGATAGCTCCCAGTTCGGCCAAACAGCACCATTCGGCCAGGTCATATACATCCATGTCCAAAGGCAGTCCGTTTTGCAGACAATATACCAGACGGCTATCCATGATGAAGTCCATACCGCCGTGGCCGCCGACTTCTTTTGCCATTTCACCATATTTCTTTAAAATAGGATGCTGGTATTTCTCAACAAGTGCTTCCATTTCTGCCTGGGGTAAGAATCCGTGAGAGTTCAAATCGTCTACTTTGGGTTGCACACCCGATGCGGTCAGTTGTGCTGCATCCAAAGCATATCCTTCAACGGGATATTTATTGGCAAACCCTTTGCTTCCTGTCAGTTGGTACAAGCGGTTGTAAGGTTGGGGAGTCATTACATTATGTTGGATTTCAATAACTTTCCCATTTGCTGTGCGAAGCAGGGTGGTGGTATGGTCTCCGTTACGGAATTCTTTACATTCTTCGCCGGTTCTCTTCTCCACTAAATCTTTACCAACAACAGATTTGGTGTCCATAGCTACTAAAGTGGTTATACGGTCACCACGATGGATATCCAATGCTTGTGCTACAGGACCCAGGCCGTGAGTGGCATATACATCACCCCGGTGTTTCATGTTATAATCCAAACGCCATCCCAGTTTGTCTTCTTTGCCGTTTTTCCAATAATGATCCCAGAACGGGCTTAAATTGTGAATGTAGGCTCCTTGGGCACGGATTACTTCGCCAAATACACCTTGTTGTGCCATATTCAGTGTATTCATCTCAAACCAGTCATAGCAACAGTTCTCAAGAATCATGCAATGCTTGCGGGTTTTTTCACTCAGGTTGATTAAATCCCAGCATTCTTGCAGGTTCATGGCCGAGGGAACTTCAATAGCTACATTTTTACCGTTTTCCAATGCGCATTTTGCTACCGGGAAATGATGCAACCAGTCTGCGGCGATATAAACTAAATCTATGTCTGTACGTTTACATAATTCTTCATATCCCTTTTCTCCGGAATAAATGGCAGCTTTCGGCATAGATGCTTTCTTTAGGATATCCTGACATTTTTCTGCACGGGATGCTTCATAATCACAAAGGGCCACAATTTGTGTACCGGGAATATAAGTGAAGCGCTCTACGGCTCCGGGGCCTCGCATTCCCAATCCGACAAATCCTACGCGGACTACCTCCATTTTAGGGGTGGTTAAGCCTAATACGCTTTTCTGGCCGGCCGGACGTTCAGGAGTATCAATCACAATGGTTCCTTTGTCCCATGTCCAGGAATCTCCTGAACTTACGGTTTGTGCTGTCGTGGTTTGTGGTAAACACATGCATAGGGTTGTACCCATACATAAGCTTATCATCAATGATTTAAAGGTTCTCATACTTTTTGAATTTAAAGATTAAAATTTAAAAATATAGGTTGTTTCTTGAGTCAACCACTTGAAACTTAATTATATTTCATGTTAATAATAAGAATATTTTTTATTTTTGCGCTCAAAGATAATTAATCTTTTTTGATTATGGATATAAGTTCGTCCTCTTTTTTCTAAGAAAAAGGTGAGTTAATAAATAATATGAAAGAAGGGAAAAAGTGGAAT
>OMAA01000578.1_pt1 | contig 16146 bp, 11 predicted proteins | sample 1674191 | NCBI WGS metagenome assembly OMAA01 (sample SAMEA103958152, study PRJEB25191) | human gut metagenome | biome: human-associated habitat [ENVO:00009003]; feature: intestine environment [ENVO:2100002]; material: feces | place: Germany | collected 2013/2015
AGGAGGCATGCGCCTTGGCAATGGGCGTATTAGACCGCTCATCCTTCTCGATGAGTTCCAGATAGCAGTGCCCGCCGTAGCCCTCGCGAGCCTCGGAGAGTTCCGCTTCCACCCAATAGCTGTCGGGCAAGGACATCGAAATGACGTCGCGGACCATGGAGTTTAATTCAAAAAGTGATAATCGAAGTCGTTCCATGCTGTTTACTGTTTAAAGTTTACAGTTTATAGTTGAAAGTTTATAGCTAGCAGAGCAAGTTTGCCATATTAACTATAAACTATCAACTATTAACTACTTAATCGCTTTCCCCGTCTGATAAGCCTTCCAGAAATCAGGCACACCATATCCGAATACATTATCGGGATGATGCTGATTATTACCAGCCAATCTCACGAGTTTCATAATCTGCTTAGCCGTCTTCTGAGGCAAAGCCTGCCAGAGACACGCTACCATTCCGGCGATAAGCGGAGAAGAGAAAGACGTTCCGTTATCATTGATGATATTTCCACGGCCCGTAATCACACAGGTAGGACTTCCGTAAGCCATCACATCAGGCTTGATTCTGCCGTCAGCAGTAGGTCCCACGGCACTGAAAGCCGCATTCTCGCCCATTTCGTTTACACTGCCCACGGTAAGGATATTGCGTGCATCGGCAGGGAAATTGATTTTCTTCCAACTTCCCATTCCGTCGTTTCCTGCAGAATTGACACAGATGATTCCCTTGTCAGCACACATCGAAGCGGTGCGGGAGATGAGGGTAGAATTGCCGTCCTGCTCATAATAATGATGGTTGGTAGACGCATCATCGAAGCCATGATAGCCTAACGAAGAGTTGATGACATCCACGCCGCAACTGTCAGCATATTCAGCCGCAAAAGCCCAGTAATCCTCTTCTGCCAGACTCTCAGTGCGCTCATCTTCACAGCGCACCAGCAGATATTGAGCCTCAGGCGCCACTCCAACGAATCTTTCGGGTTCGTTGGCAGCCATCGTAGAAAGCACCATCGTTCCATGCTCCATCTCGGCGAAAATATTCTTGGATTGAGGAACCACAAAGTCCTTAATGCCCGCCAATCTGATATTATGCAGCGCCGGAATCTTATCCACATTCATGAATCCGCCGTCGAAGACAGCAATCATCATTCCTCTGCCCAAATGTCCGGTTCCATGCAGCCGCTTGCCGTTGAGCGACTGGATCTGCGCATCGGCAGCACCATATTCGCCTACTCCACCAGTCCAATCGTTCAATCCCCTGCGAACGCTACTTCTGACGCGCTGACTGACAGAATCGGGAGCAGAGAAGACCTTCATCTTCCGGGTGATGAAATCGAGTTCATCCAGTTTCCGTAGTTCCTTCTCCTTATGAATGCGGACCAGCAGGGTATTGTTCCACTTGCTCTTGCCCACAATCTCGATGCCTGCCTCGCTTACAGCCTGCTCATAAGCAGGAGCTATAGGCAGATCGGTAACATCGATGGGCAGATTCTGCCTCTTTCTGCGCTCTATGGAACGGGGAGAGAGAAAATCTGCTGGGCGACTTACCGAGAAGGGAGTGTGACTGAGGTCTTTGTCTCTGAGATAAAGACGATACATCATACACTTGCCTCCCGGATACGACACCATATCGGTTTCGGCGATGCGGGGCAACCGCATCAGTTGCTCAAAATTGCTAACCCTGTCTTCGCGAGCAAACAAAGAAAGAGCGGTCATTAAAAATGCATAAAGCATCAAATATTTTTTCATCATTATATCGGTAGTCCGGTTTGTTATTGTTGTTGCTGCAATATTTCTGTATTGCATTTGTTAATGAGTTGAATTGTTTATTCTGAAGTGCAAAAGTACAGAAATTGTACGAAAACACCAAAGGAAAAGGGAAGTTTTTATCATGAAATGCAAGTTTTTCTCATATATATAATAAGGTATCAGATATTTTTTGTACTTTTGCAGACAAGTAGCCGCTGCAATTGCATTCTGAAAGAAGCAGGGCGAGCGGCTATGAGGAAAAAACAGATATAAATGGAAAATAAACAAGCGACATTAGAATTAGGTACGAAGCCGGTGGGTAAGCTGCTCGTTCAGTATGCCCTGCCAGCGATGATTGCGATGACCGCCGCCTCACTCTACAACATCGTTGACCGAGTATTCATCGGTCAGGGTGTGGGAGCCATGGCCATCTCAGGTCTCGCCATCACCTTCCCCTTCATGAACCTCACCGCCGCTTTCGGAGCCGGTGTGGGCGTAGGAGCATCTACTGCCATCAGCGTGAAGCTGGGACAAAAAGACTATGCCACAGCGCAAAACATTCTGGGTAACACAATTTCTCTGAATCTCATCATCGGTATCGGATTGAGCATCATCTGTCTGCTCTTCCTCGACCCTATCCTGAGATTCTTCGGAGCCAGCGACCAGACGCTCATCTATGCCCATGAGTATATGGTCATCATCCTGCTGGGCAATGTGGTGAGCCACATGTTTTTCGGCATGAACGCCCTGCTCCGAGCCGCGAGCAAACCCAAGCAGGCAATGTACGCCACCATCTTCACGGTGGTGATGAACGTGATACTGGATGCCCTCTTCATCCTCGTTTTCAAATGGGGAATACAGGGTGCCGCCATCGCCACCATCCTTTCGCAACTGATGGCGCTGATGTGGCAAATCAAGCTCTTCAGCAACAAGAATGAGCTGCTCCACTTCAAGAAAGGCATCTACAGACTGAAGAGGAAACTCGTGGATAATATCCTTGCCATCGGCATTTCGCCTTTCCTGATGAACGTGTGCGCTTGCATCATCGTCATCTTCATCAACAACCAGCTGGTGCGTTTCGGAGGCGACCTCTCCGTGGGTGCCTACGGAATAGCCAATGGTATTGCAATGGTGTTCGTGATGTTCGTATTCGGCGTAAACCAGGGAATGCAGCCTATCGCCGGCTACAATTACGGAGCCCAGAAACTGGACCGACTGATTCGCGTACTGAACCTGAGCATCATTGCCGCCACCGCCATCATGGTAACGGGCTGGCTGATAGCGATGTTCCTGCCTTACTACTGCGCGAGAATGTTTACTACCGATAAGCATCTGATAGACCTGGGAATCAAGGCAATCAGAGTAGTGATGTTCTGCTTCCCGGTCATCGGGTTCCAGATGGTTATCACCAACTTCTTCCAGTGCATCGGAAAGGTGAAGATCAGTATCTTCCTCTCCTTGTCGAGACAGTTGCTCATCCTCCTGCCGCTCCTGGCTTTCCTGCCGATGATATGGGACATTGATGGAGTATGGTACAGTATGCCTATCTCCGACTTCTCAGCCGCAGTCATCGCTGCCATCGTAATGTCATGGTACATGAACAAGTTGAAAAGACAACACCAAGAACAGCTAAAAGTTAATAGTTAATAGCAGCTTCGCCGTTTAGCAAGATTGCCCTATAAACTATAAATTATAAACTATAAATTATGAATAAGATTATCATAAACGTAGGTCGCCAGATAGGAAGCGGCGGCCATATCATCGCCGAGAAGTTGGCTGAAGATTTCGGTTGCAAATGTTACGACCGTGAGCTGCTGAACCTTGCCGCCAAGGAGAGTGGATTCTCAGAGAAATTCTTCGAGCAGAACGATGAGCAGAAGGGATTCTTCAAGTCTCTCTTCCATACCCATCTGCCCTTCCTGAGCGACAGCAATTTCTATCACAACGACTTCTCGCAGGAAGGTCTGTACAAGTTCCAGAGCGACGCCATCAGAAAGGCTGCCGACCAGGGCAACTGCGTGTTCGTGGGCAGAACCGCCGACTATGTGCTGCGTGATTACAAGAACGTAATCAACATCTTCATCACCGCCAACATCGACGACCGCATCAAGGCTGTGTGCAAACGAAAAGACATCGACAGAGCCAGCGCCCGCAAGTTTATCGAAAGCCATGAGGAGCAGCGCGCCTCTTACTACGATTACTATACAGGCAAGAAGTGGGGCCACAGCGAAAGCTACGACCTCTGCATTAACAGCAGCCATCTGGGAATCGAAGAAACAGAGAAGTTTATCGCAGAATTTATCAGAAAAAAGTTCGGACTTAGTGATTAATTATTAGTGATTAATTTTAGGGACATAAAACATTAAACATCATATAAATGAAGAAGATTATGCTTTTGGGCTCAGGCGAACTGGGCAAAGAATTTACCATCGCCGCAAAGCGAGCAGGACAGTACGTCATCGCTTGCGACAAGTATGACAATGCACCAGCCATGCAGGTAGCCGACGAGCGGGAAGTTTTCTCGATGCTCGATGGCGACGCATTGACCGCAGTGGTAGAGAAACATCACCCAGACATCATCGTGCCTGAGATTGAAGCTATCCGCACCGAGCGACTCTTCGACTTCGAGAAGGAGGGCATTCAGGTTGTGCCTTCTGCACGTGCCGTAAACTACACCATGAACCGCCGCGCCATACGCGACCTGGCTGCCAAGGAACTGGGGCTACGCACAGCCAAGTACTTCTATGCCAAGACTTTCGAGGAATTTAAGAACGCAGCCGATGAGATTGGTTTCCCATGCGTAGTGAAGCCTCTGATGAGTTCAAGCGGTCATGGACAGAGCTATGTTCACAACGATGATGAACTGAAGGAGGCTTACAAAGAAGCAATGGAAGAAGGTCGTGGCGACGTGAAGGAAGTAATCATCGAGGAATTCATCGACTTCGATTCAGAGTTCACTCTCCTCACCGTCACCCAGAAAGACGGTCCTACCCTCTTCTGTCCACCTATCGGTCATGTACAGAAGGGCGGCGACTACCGCGAGAGCTGGCAGCCATTCCAGATTCCAGAGGAGGCTTTGAAGAAGGCTGAGCACATTGCAGGTGAAGTAACCAAGGCATTGACTGGTGCCGGTCTCTGGGGCGTAGAGTTTTTCCTGAGCAAGCAGGGCGAAGTCATCTTCTCAGAGTTGAGCCCTCGTCCACACGATACAGGTATGGTAACCCTCGGTCACACCACCAACCTGAGCGAGTTTGAGCTCCATTTCCGTGCCGTGATGGGCTTACCTATCGCCGGAATCCATCTGGAGCACATCGGCTGTTCTGCCGTTATCCTCTCTCCTGAGGAAAGTACCGAGCCATTGAACTACAACATGCTCGATGCCTTGAAGGAAGACCACACCCGCATCCGTATCTTCGGCAAGCCAGAGGCTCACGTGGGCAGAAGAATGGGTGTAGTGCTCTGCTACGGCGAAAAGGACGATGACCTCAATCAGCTCCGCGACAAGGCAAAGCGTCTGGCAAAGACTGTATTGGGAACCGACCCTTATATGAAAAAATAAATATGAAAGAATTAGGAAGAATTATCACATTACCCAAGATATTCGACCCTAGAGGCAACCTGACAGTGGCAGAGGGAGAAACCCATATTCCCTTTGCCATTGCCCGGACCTACTGGACCTATGATGTTCCGGGCGGAGAAAGTCGCGGGGGCCATGCTCACAAGGAATGCCAGGAATTCATCATAGCAGCCAGCGGTTCCTTTTCGGTGACGCTGGATAATGGAGAGCAGAAGAAGACCTATCATCTCAACCATCCTTGGGAGGGACTGTTCGTGGATGTCAATATCTGGCGAACACTGGATGATTTCTCTTCCGGCTCATTGTGTCTGGTCCTGGCTTCCCACAAGTTTGAAGAGGAAGACTATATACGCGAATATGACGAATACCTCAGATTCGTCAGTTCGAAAAACAGCCAAAATCTCTCAAAAACCGAGAATCAATAACGCTAAATATCATGTTTGAGATCAGAAAATACACCGATGCTGACAAGGAGGTCTGGAATGCTTATGTAGCCCAGGCGCGCAACGCCACCTTCCTTCTCAACCGCTCGTACATGGATTATCACAGCGACCGTTTCACAGACCATTCTCTGATGATTTTCCGCAACGACAAGCTCTATGCCTTGCTCCCAGCCAATGAGGACGGAGATATTTTCTATTCTCATCAGGGGCTCACCTATGCAGGACTGCTTACTACCGAACATGCCTCAACAGATAATATCTGTCAGGTTTTCGTTGCCATCAACACGTACCTGAAGAAAACTGGTTTCCGAAAATGCATCTACAAGCCAATTCCCTGGATTTACCAGCAACAGCCTGCCGAAGAAGACCTCTATGCCCTCTTCAAAGAATGCCAGGCACAAATCTGCGCAAGAAACATTTCGGCTGTCATCGACCTTCAGCATCCGCTGAAATGGTATAATATCAGGAAGTCGGGTGCAAGGAAAGCCCTGGAAAAAGGAATTTTCATCGAAGAAAGCGAAGATTACGAAACGTTCTGGAGCATCTTAACCGAAAACCTGATGAACACCTATCAGGCTCATCCTGTTCATACCTTACAAGAGATGAGCAGACTGAAAACATCTTTCCCTGACAATATCAAACTGTATGTTGCCCGAGAAGAATCTGGCAAGATGCTAGGCGGAACCGTTCTGTACATCAGCAGGAAGGTGGTTCACACGCAGTATATTTCCGCATCAGAAGAAGGAAAGAAGGCGCATGCACTAGATGCCTTGTTTCAGAATCTCATTAAAACAAAATATAAGGATTTTGATTATTTCGATTTCGGTACTTCTAATGAAGAAGGTGGAAAGGTACTCAATGCCAGCCTCATCTATCAGAAAGAAGGTTTCGGAGGAAGAGGAGTGGTTTATGATACTTACGAATGGAGCTTATAATAATTGAAAGTTGATAGTTGATAGTTGATAGTTGATAGTTTATAGCACTCTTGCAAACGGCTAAGCCCTATTAACTTTTAACTATTAACTTATTTGCCAGGGGTTAACAGGTTAACAGTTAACAGCCCATTTTTTATAGTTGTCAGTTGAAAGTTGATAGTTTATAGCAATCTTGCGAACGGCTAAGCCCTATAAACTATCAACTTTTAACTATAAACTAAATCAGTATAACTGTCACACCACGAGCAGCTTGCGCACCCATAACCAGTGCCTGCTCAATATCGGCAGTCTTGGAAGGACCACTACGGGCATAAGCCTCATGCATATTGTTCACAATCTTCTCTTTTTCGAGGAAAATCACAATATATTCTGAGATAAAGAGCACAGCTTTCTCCTTCATGGTCTGAGGAATCCAGACGCAGCCATTCTCAGCAACACCCACTTCACCACGGACAATACCCACATCAGTACCATTCAGGTCGTTAGCCTCAGCCACCGTATCAGGATTCTTCTGGGCAATCGTGATTTCTGGCAGATGAGAAGCAAAGACCTTGGCTTCCGGATAAGCCTTCTTCACCAGCTCATCCAGACTCTCACCCTTCTTCGCCTCTATCACATGGCCACCTACCGATTCCGTCATCTCAATAAACTGCTTCAAGGTATCCTCATACTGAATACCCTTCACATCAACGGCAGGCATATCGAATTGAACATGCGTATTCTTACGCAACTTGTTCAGGAAATCTTCTTTTAACATTGAAATTTAAACTTTGAACTTTGAACTTTATGATTACCCACTACTTCACCTTTCCTTCTTTCCAAAGCTGATGAAAACTCTTCTTTGCAAACTCAGGCATGGCGTGACCGATGCCCCAGGCATTCCAATTGCTGAAGTGCGTACAGCATTCAGGAACCAGATTGACAAGCGGAGCAAACTTCAGGGCTGTGGTGTAGAGCGCAGGACGGTCGAAGAGATACTTCATACCATTCGACATCGCCTTCTTGACAGGATCAGCCTTACCCAACTTCTCCAGACTCTGGCGCCAGACATAAATCTGAGAACCCGGTCCTACCTTGGAAGGACAAACATTATCGCATGACAAGCACAAAGTACAGGCCGAAACATTATCGCTGTACTTCTGCGGATTCTTCAGCATACCCAGGTTCACACCTACAGGTCCCGGAATAAAATAGGTGTAGCTGTAACCACCCGAACGGCGATAAACCGGACAGGTGTTCATGCAGGCACCGCAGCGCATACACTTCAACGTCTGCCAGTGGTCCTTATCAGCGAGAATGTCGCTTCTGCCGTTATCCACCAATACCACATGCATCTCAGCACCCGGACGAGCCTGGCGGAAATGAGAAGTGAAGGCGGTAGTAGGCTGACCTGTACCGCAGCGGCAAAGCAGGCGCTGGAATACAGCCAAAGACTTATAATCAGGAACCAGTTTTTCAATACCCATCGCTACGATATGGAGCTTAGGCATGGAAGTGGTCATATCCGCATTACCCTCGTTGGTGCAAACCACGCAATCGCCGGTAGCAGCCACACCGAAGTTACAGCCAGTCATACCTGCTCCGGCTTCCATAAACTGGTCGCGGAGATGATGACGGGCACAGCGGGTCAGGTAAGTAGGATCATAGTTGCCGATTTCCTTGGAGATTCCCTTCTCCTCGAACATCTTTCCTACCTCCTCACGCTTCAGGTGGATGGCAGGCATCACGATATGGCTAGGCTTCTGACCCAGAAGCTGGATGATGCGCTCACCCAGGTCGGTCTCCACCACGTCAATGCCGTGCTGCTCCAGATAAGGATTCATCTCGCACTCCTCGGTGAGCATCGACTTCGACTTCACCATCTTCTTCACGTTATGGTCTTTCAGAATACCGAGCACAATCTCATTAAATTCCTGTGCATCCTTTGCCCAGTGCACCTTTACCCCGCGGCTCTCCAGATTCTTGGAAAACATATCGAGGTAATCGGCAAGATGGGTAATCGTATGCATCTTGATTTCAGACGCATGCTCGCGGAGGTCTTCCCATTCAGGAAGTTCCTGCGCCATCTTATCTCTTTTCTGACGAACAGACCAGAAGGTAGCATCGTGCCAGGTGGTCTTCTCTACGTTCTGCGTAAACTTCGCAGCTCTCTTGGAATGTTCTGTACTCATAGTCCTGCAGCTAATATTTGAACAACATGAATAAACTTGATCGGCATCTTCTCCTTCTTGGCGATTCCAGCCATGTGCATCAGGCAGGAAGAATCCGGACCGGTAACAAACTCAGCGCCCGTAGCCATGTGGCGCTTGATCTTATCTTCGCCCATACGGGTAGAAACGGCAGGCTCCTCAATAGAGAACATACCGCCGAATCCGCAGCACTCATCCTTGCGCTCCGGTTCGTGGACAGTAATGCCTTCCACCATATTTAATAAGTCGATGATTTTGTTGAAAGGCTTGATGTGGCGCTCAGATGGAGACGACAAGCCCAGTTCGCGCACACCGTGACAACTGTTGTGCACACTCACCACATGAGGGAACTTGCCCGGGACATGATCCACCTTCAGCACATCGTGAAGGAACTCCACAACATCCATGATTTTCTTTGAGGAAATACACTCGTGCTTACCCTCAAGGATTTTAGGATAATACACCTTTACGTAAGCAGCACATGAGGCAGAAGGAGCTACGATATAATCGTAATCCTTGAACAGCTCATCAAATGTCTCTATGACCTTCTCCGACTTGTACTGAAAACCGGCATTAGCCATTGGCTGGCCGCAGCAAGTCTGTTTTTCGGGATAACCCACGTCTAGTCCGTAATGCTTAAGCAACTTGTATGTAGCCACACCCGCTTCAGGGTAAAGGGCATCCACATAACAAGGGACGAATAATCCGACTTTCATTGTTGTTATATTTATCTTGTTTGCTATTTTTTATTCTTTTTCTACATGACTAAAAGCCGCTGCAAAAGTAACAAAATAATTGCAAAAATACGACATTCTAGAGAAGAAATAATAATAATTGATGTTATTTAACTGTAAAGATTTGCAGAAAATTTGGAATAATCAAATAAATAGCGTAACTTTGCAATTAGAAATAGAGTGTCTACCATTTGTGAACTAACGCAAATACAGTTTAGTTGCTAAAAACATAAATAACAAGACATATAAAAAACAAACTTATAGTTATATTTAATGATGAAGAAACAGCTTAAGAAAGTCCTCGTTCTGGGTTCCGGTGCTTTGAAGATCGGCCAGGCAGGTGAGTTTGACTATTCCGGTTCGCAGGCTCTCAAGGCTTTGCGCGAGGAGGGTATTAGTTCCGTCCTCATTAATCCAAACGTTGCTACAATTCAGACAAGTGAAGGTATTGCTGACAAGGTTTATTTCTTGCCGGTGACACCTTTTTTTGTAACTGAAATTATCAAGAAGGAGCGCCCTGACGGCATTATGCTGGCTTGGGGTGGCCAGACGGGTTTGAACGTCGGTACAGAACTTTACCTCAACGGTGTGCTTAAGGAGTATGGTGTGGATGTGTTGGGTACTTCGGTAGAGGCTATCATGAACACAGAAGACCGCGACCTCTTCGTAAAGGAGCTTAACAAGGTTGACCTCAAGGTGCCTGTAAGCCACGCTTGCGAAAACATGGAGGAGGCTGTGGCTGCGGCACGCAACATCGGCTACCCTATCATGATCCGTTCTGCCTATGCGCTGGGTGGTCTCGGTTCTGGTGTCTGCAAGACCGAAGAGGAGTTCAAGGAGATTGCTGAATCTGCCTTCACTTTCGCACCTCAGGTACTCGTTGAGGAGAGCCTGAAGGGATGGAAGGAGATTGAGTTCGAGTGCATCCGTGATGCGAACGACCGTTGCTTCACCGTTGCCTCTATGGAAAACTTCGACCCGCTGGGTATCCACACCGGTGAGTCTATCGTTGTGGCTCCAACCTGTTCTCTTACCGACGAGCAGGTGAAGATGTTGCAGGACATCGCCGTGAAGTGCGTCCGTCACCTCAACATCGTGGGTGAGTGCAACATCCAGTATGCTTTCAATGCTGAGACCAACGACTACCGTATCATCGAAATCAATGCTCGCTTGAGCCGTTCTTCTGCTCTCGCTTCTAAGGCTACCGGTTATCCGCTCGCTTTCGTTGCAGCCAAGATTGCCCTCGGTTATACGCTCGACCAGATTGGCGAGATGGGTACTCCTAACTCAGCTTATGTAGCTCCATCACTCGACTATATGATCTGTAAGATTCCTCGTTGGGACCTTACCAAGTTTGCCGGTGTAAGCCGCAAGATTGGTTCTTCCATGAAGTCTGTAGGCGAAATCATGTCTATCGGCCGTTCATTCGAAGAGATGCTCCAGAAGGGTCTCCGTATGATTGGTCAGGGAATGCACGGTTTCGTTGGCAACGACCACACCAAATTCGATAACCTAGATGAGGAGCTTTCTAATCCTACCGACCTCCGCATCTTCGCCATCGCCCAGGCTCTGGAGGAAGGCTACACCATCGAGCGCATCGAGGAGTTGACCAAGATTGATCCTTGGTTCATCGAGCGCATGAAGAATATCGTAGATTACAAGCACAAGCTTTCTGAATATAATACTTTGGAGGAGATTCCTGCCGAGGTATTGCGCGAGGCTAAGGTATTGGGCTTCTCTGACTTCCAGATTGGCCGCTTCGTATTGAAGACTCAGAACACAAATATGGAGAAAGAGGTGCTGGCAGTTCGTGCCCAGCGTAAGAAGTTGAACATTCTGCCTGCCGTAAAGCGCATCCCTACTGTGGCAAGCGAGCATCCTGACCTTACTAACTATCTCTACATGACATACGCTGTAGAGGGTTACGACATCAACTACTACAAGAACGAGAAGTCTGTCATCGTTCTCGGTTCGGGTGCTTACCGCATCGGTTCTTCTGTAGAGTTCGACTGGTGTTCAGTAAACGCCATCAATACAGCCCGCAAGTTGGGTTACAAGTCAATCATGATCAACTACAACCCGGAGACCGTATCTACCGACTACGATATGTGTGACCGTCTCTACTTCGATGAGCTTTCATTCGAGCGTGTACTCGATGTCATCGACCTGGAGTCACCACGTGGTGTGATTGTTTCTGTAGGTGGTCAGATTCCAAACAATCTGGCTATGAAGCTTCATCGCCAGTCTGTGCCAATTCTGGGTACATCTCCAGTAAACATCGACCGTGCCGAGAACCGCGGTAAGTTCTCTGCCATGCTCGATAAGTTGGGTATCGACCAGCCTAAGTGGAGCGCCCTCACATCAATGGAGGATGTTCAGAAGTTCATCGACGAGGTAGGCTATCCTGTTCTCGTTCGTCCATCCTACGTTCTTTCCGGTGCAGCCATGAACGTTTGCCACGATGATGATGAGTTGCGTCGCTTCCTGGAGGCAGCTTCTGAGGTTTCCAAGGAATACCCGGTAGTTATCTCTCAGTTTATGACAGAGACCAACGAGATTGAGTTCGATGGTGTGGCTCAGAACGGTGAGATTGTAGAGTATGGTATTTCAGAGCACGTAGAGTATGCAGGTGTTCACTCAGGTGATGCCACCATGACCTTCCCTGCCCAGCAGATTTCCTTCGCTACAGCCCGTCAGATCAAAAAGATTTCACGTGCCATCGCCAAGGAGCTCAACATCTCTGGTCCTTTCAATATCCAGTATCTGGCTAAGGGTCGTGATGTGAAGGTAATCGAGTGTAATCTCCGTGCATCCCGCTCATTCCCATTCGTGAGCAAGGTATTGAAGCGCAACTTCATCGAGACGGCTACCCGCATCATGCTCGATGCTCCATATCAGAAACCGGATAAGTCTGCCTTCGATATCGACCGCATGGGTGTGAAGGCTTCACAGTTCTCATTCGCCCGTTTGCAGAACGCCGACCCTGTTTTGGGTGTAGATATGAGTTCTACCGGCGAGGTAGGCTGTATGGGTGATACTTTCGAGGAGGCATTGCTCAACTCATTGATTGCCACCGGCTACAAGATTCCTTCAAAGGATAAGGGCATCATGCTTTCAAGCGGTGGTGCGAAGGAGAAGGCTTCTCTGCTCGACGCAGCACAGGCGCTGGTGAAGAACGGTTACACCATCTATGCTACAGCCGGTACAGCGAAGTTCCTCAACGACAACAACGTGAAGGCTACAGCCGTAGGATGGCCTGATGAAGGCCACAAGGATCTCCCTAACGTGATGCAGATGATTGCCGACCACAAGTTCGACCTCATCGTCAACATCCCTAAGAATCACACTAAGCGTGAGTTGACCAATGGTTACAGAATCCGTCGTGGCGCCATCGACCACAACATTCCTCTGATTACCAATGCCCGTCTGGCTTCCGCCTTCATCGAGGCATTCTGCACATTGAGCCAGGATCAGCTTCAGATTAAGAGCTGGCAGGAGTACGAGTAATCGCACGCGGATTTATATGAAATACGCCCTGTAAGGCCCAAGCCTTACAGGGCTTTTTTATTCCCTGCCATGAGAAAAAAAGCTGAAATGATGGCTATCTCATTATTTTATTGTACCTTTGCAAACAGAAATAAGAATAAAACATGATAGTTTGTATAGCAGAGAAACCGAGTGTGGCTAAGGACATCGCCCGAATCATCGGGGCTACCACGGCACGCGACGGTTATATGGAAGGTAATGGTTATCAAGTAACATGGACCTTCGGCCACCTTTGTGAGCTGAAGGAACCGGATGATTATACTCCGATGTGGAAACATTGGAGCCTTGCGGCGTTGCCGATGATTCCACAGCGATTCGGTATCAAGCTCATCAACGATGAAGGCATCAAGAAGCAGTTTGCTACCATCGAGAAACTGATGCAGGCTGCCGACAGCATCATCAACTGCGGTGACGCCGGACAGGAAGGAGAGCTTATCCAGAGATGGGTGATGCAGAAGGCACAGGCGAAATGCCCGGTCAAGAGACTGTGGATTTCGTCCATGACCGATGAAGCCATCAAGCAGGGTTTTCAGGAACTGAAAGACCAGGGGGAATATCAGTCACTCTATCTTGCCGGACTTTCCCGTGCCATCGGTGACTGGATTCTCGGCATGAACGCCACCCGACTTTATACATTGAAATACGGTCAGAATCGACAGGTGCTCAGCATCGGCCGGGTGCAGACCCCTACCCTTGCCCTCATCGTAAACCGCCAGAAGGAAATCGACAACTTCGTTTCAGAACCTTACTGGGTACTCGCCACCATCTACCGCGACACCCAGTTTACCGCCACCAGCGGCAAGTTTACCAGCAAGGAGGAAGGCGAGAAGGCTTTCAGTACCATCGCCGGCAAACCCTTCACCGTTACCGATGTAAGCAAGAAGAAGGGAAACGAGGCGCCACCTCATCTCTACGACCTCACCTCGCTGCAGGTAGATTGCAACAAGAAGTTTGCTTACTCTGCCGATATTACGCTGAAGCTCATCCAGAGTCTCTATGAAAAGAAGTACACCACTTATCCTCGTGTAGACACCCAGTTCCTGACCGACGATATCTATCCGAAATGTCCGCAGATTCTGAACGGAGTGAGTCAGGCAAAGATCATGAGTCAGCAGAAATACCTCCCGCTCATCCAGCAGCTCGCAACAATCAGCAAGAAATTGCCGAAGAGCAAGAAGGTTTTCGACAACAGTAAGGTAACCGACCACCACGCCATCATCCCAACCGGTGTTCCGCCAACCGGACTCACCGATATGGAGGCAAACGTGTATGATCTCATCGCCAAGCGCTTCATCAGCGTATTCTATCCGGATTGTAAATTCTCCACCACCACCGTTTTGGGCGAAGTCATCAACGAAGACGGACCGCAACCGGAGAAGATAGAGTTCAAGGTGAGCGGTAAGGAGATTCTCGAACCAGGCTGGCGAGTAGTCTATGCCAAGGATGTAAAGAATGCAGATGACGATGATGCTTCAGATAACGCCAACGGAAATGCAGACTCAGGAAACGGTGCCAAGAAGGAAGTAGTAGAAGAAAGAACCCTCCCATCCTTCACAAAAGGCGAATCGGGAGAGCATCAGCCTACCTTGACGGAGAAATGGACCACGCCACCTAAGTATTATACCGAGGCAACCCTGCTCCGTGCGATGGAGACAGCCGGTAAATTCGTAGAAGACGAAGAACTTCGTGCAGCATTGAAGGAGAACGGAATCGGCCGACCATCCTCCCGTGCCGGTATCATCGAGACCCTCTTCAAGCGCCACTACATCCGTCGCCAGCGCAAGAATCTGATGGCAACCCCGACAGGCATCGAACTCATCGACACCATCCATGAGGAACTGCTGAAGAGTTGCGAACTGACCGGTATCTGGGAGAAGAAGCTCCGCGACATCGAGCACAAGACCTATGATCCTGCCGACTTCATCAACGGACTGAAAGAACAGATCAACAAGATTGTCATCGATGTATTGTCAGACAACAGCAACCGGAGAGTGACCATCATGACAGAGGAAGACCTCAAGAAGAAACCGGCTGCCAAGAAGCCAGCTACCAAGAAAGCACCAGCCAAGAAAGCCGATAAGGCTGCAGCACAGAATACAGATTCTCAGAATGCTCCTGCTCAGCCGGCTCCAGCTGCCGACCCAATGGTTGGCAAACCATGTCCGCTCTGCGGCAAGGGCGTCATCATCAAGGGCAAGACTGCCTATGGCTGCAGCAACTGGAAGGCTGGCTGCCAATATCGTCAGCCATTCTCGCAGATGTAAATCAATATGAAACAAATAAGATTTTATCAAATCATAACAGCACTTTGCTGCCTCTTTCTGATAAGTTGCGGCATTGAACAGAACCTGAAGAAAGCAGACAAGCATCTTTCTTTAGGCGAATACTACGATGCGGCAACCCAATATAAAAAGGTGTACACCAAAACACCTACCAAAGAGCGGGCTGCCCGGGGCAAGGTGGCTCTGAAGATGGCACGCTGTTATGATAAAATCAACAGTACGCCGAAGGCACTGGCAGCCTACAGCAATGCCATCCGATACAAGCAGGCAGACCTCAACGACCGCCTGGCTTACGCCCGGCTTCTCCTGAAGAACGGAAGTTACAGACAGGCTGCCAAGGAATTCGAATTCCTGCTCGATTCCATGCCCGACAACATGCTGGTAAAGAACGGACTCGAATCGGCACGAAAAGCCCCAGTCTGGAAGAAGGAAGGAAGCCGGTACAAGGTAAAGCGGATGGATGTTTTCAACTCCCGAAGAGACGACTATTCGCCGATGTTCCTCAGCGATGACAACAGTCAGCTCTATTTCACCTCAACCCGCAACGAAGCCCAGGGCAGCGACCTGAATGGAGTGACGGGAACGAAATCTGCCGACATTTTCTTCTCTGAAAAGAACGACAAAGGCAAATGGAGCAAGCCGGAAGCCATCGGAACCGGTCTCAATACCGACTACGAAGAGGGCGCATGCTGCTTTACC
>OMAA01000580.1_pt1 | contig 16137 bp, 9 predicted proteins | sample 1674191 | NCBI WGS metagenome assembly OMAA01 (sample SAMEA103958152, study PRJEB25191) | human gut metagenome | biome: human-associated habitat [ENVO:00009003]; feature: intestine environment [ENVO:2100002]; material: feces | place: Germany | collected 2013/2015
TGCCGGCGCGCTCCGAACGCCCGTAAGTGTCGAGAAGGACAACGCCTCCCAGCTCGAGCAGATCGCACGTGTAAAGCTGGGCAACTTCTCTACGCGCGGTGCCGCGCTGCGTGCCTTTGCCGAGTCCGGGGCCGTTGATGAGTATCACGACCTTAAAGATTTCCGCAACAGGTACCAGCTGTTTTTGGAAGACAACAAGTGCGGTTACAAACAGATGCTTTCGTTGCCTTCCGAGGACATCAGATGTCTTAACGAGCTGCGTGGCACGCACATGTTCCTGGTGGCGCGCGCCAATAAGATTCGCGCCTACAAGGTCGACAGCCGCTTTACGTCCGAGTTGCGTCAGATCCTGACGCTCGCCGTGGGGCGCAATATCGAGTGCGGCGCGGGCCTCATCCTACGCGAGAACAAGGAGCTGTGTGACCTCTACGACGTTCGCGACGAGGAGGAGCTCTACGAGATTATCCGCTCATTTGTGCGTCCGGGTTCGGTGCCAGGCTTGGAAATGGGCTCGACGCCGCTGATTCGCCTAGGCAAAACGGACCGTAAAAACCAAATGCTCGTTGTGCTGCGTGATGCGGGCATCGAGTTGTCGCGCGAGGAGTTTGCCCAGCGCTATGCGGACAAGTACTGCGTGGAAACGAGGACGGTTCGCGGCAACTACCTGCGCGACATGAACGCATATCTGCGCAACGGCCGCTACTCGTATGTCAAGAGCAACCTTACGGACGAGCAGCAGCAGTTCATCAAAGATATGGTGACCGAGGACTACGTCTCGCTACCGTATGTCGCAGCGAGTTTTGCTGCCAAGTTTGGTACCGCGTCCGGGCGACTCGTTAACGATCAGTCACTGGCGCCTCTTGGTCTGGAAATCTCCAGGGACCTGATAGTCAAGGAAGGCGTGGACCTGCGTCAGTCGTTTACGAATCTGCTTATCTCGCGTGACAGCTTTGCCTACGGTTCCCCGGGCTTTGGCGACGAGGTCATCAACCATCCGGAATTTAGGAATGCTATTACGCCGTTGCTGCGCAACTTCACCTTTATCGAGTGCAACCATGATTCGTTTATTTCGCTCAAGCGCCTGAACGAGACAACGGGTGTGCGTCGCATCGACCTGGGCAGCTATGTGTGTTCCCTGTTTGCCCGCACAGAGCCTGACGTGCCGTTTACGGTGACGAGCCTTCGTAAACAAGGCTTTATGCACAAGCTCGATGCCGTGGTCGATGAATGTGGTTTTGACAATTCGTTTTATGACTCAATCGTTCTGTACGGTTTGGCTCATGAGCAAATAAGGCGTACCCGCTTTAGCGGCGTTTACATGTTCTGTCGCAAGGAGGGGACGTTTTCGTCGGGCGACGCGGTCGAATATGTTGTTAGGCAAAAGGGTCCTATCGAGGTGGGGGACCTGATCGATGCGTTCCGGGATGACTACGGTGTCGTCATTACCGCGCCTGACATTAACAGGGCCGTCCAGGACAAGGGCCTGTTCTACAACGAGGACCTTGACATGGTCATGCTCAGCAAAAGGATGAACGCAGAATATCTGCGCGAGCTGTATATCAAAAACAACCAATAGGAGGAAACCGACATGAACCTGTTCGAGATGATCGATGACGGGGTCAACATTAAGCCGACCGGTGCCAACCACAAGATCGTGATCGACGGCAAACCCGAGATGTATCCCGTCTACAGCATTAAGCTCGAGTTCCTGCGCTATAACGTGCAAAACGACCGCATCGCCTCGTGGATTAGCCGATACAAGGCCGAGCATGGCGAGGGCGCGTTTAACGAGCTGGACGTCGCGGCCTGCAACGACATCATCGAGGGTTTTATTGTCGACAGTAACAAGGACGCCATCGACAAGACGCAGCGCAGCATCGCCCTGCGCTCGCAGGAGCGCCCCGGCGTGGTGCTGGCCGATGGTCTGATCGTCGACGGCAACCGTCGCTTTACCTGCCTGCGCCGCCTTGCTGCCGAAAACCCAAGCTTTGGCTGGTTTGAGGTTGTAATTCTTCCCGAGAGCCTGGGTAACGACTCCAAGAAGATCAAGATGCTGGAGCTTTCGATCCAGCACGGCGAGGAAGAGAAGGTCGGCTACGATCCCGTCGACCGCCTGGTGGGCATCTACAACGACATCATCAGCTCCAACTTGCTCTCGAAGGAAGAGTACGCCCAGTGCATTGGCGTTGAGCCCAAGGAGCTCGAGAAGGAGATTGTAAAAGCCCGCTATATGAACGAGTTCCTGGAGTTTGCCAACGCCAAGGACCAGTTCCACCTGGCGCGCGAGCTCAAGGTCGCCGGCGTTATCAACGATTTGCAGGGCGTGCTAAAAAAGTGCAAGAGCGACGATCAGGAAGAGGACGTTAAGAACATCGTCTTTGCCAACATGATTGCCGAACCGCAGGGCGACATTGTGCGCTTTGTCCGCAAGATGAAGCCGATTCTGGAAGGCCCCGATGCGGACCGCTTTATCGAGCGCGAAAACGAGCTGGCCTTTGAGGTTGCCGAACGCCTGAAGAACAAAGAGGTCGTGACCTCGACCGACATCGCCGAGATTCGCGATGATGTTCAGCTGGCGACGGCCTTCCGTGAGGTTATGGAGTCGGCCGAAAACACCACCAAGATGAACAAGGCCCTCAAGTCGCCTTCGCTTTCGATCATCCGCGCCATCAAGGATCTTGATCAGGTGGAGGAGTCCACCTTTGGTCTGCTGCCTGCGGACGAGATCGCCAATATCGCTGCCGAGGTTGCCAAGCTCGAGGCCAGGGTGCATATGATCAAAGACAAGATTGCGTACAAGATGGGCGAGGAAGCCTAGATGAAGCTGCGCCTCTCGTATAGCGACGGCATTTCCGTCGTCCCGCTCGACATGACGGTTGAGCAGCTGCGCCGCGAGCCGGTCTGGAAGATCCGGCTTTCGGCGCTGCGCCGCTATGCGCCGAGCTATCGAGAGGCGGACGTGCTCTTTTCTCTGGGGATTGACGATCCAGGCGCCAAGCGCGTTGTTGAGCTGCTGCAGCAGTCGGCAAACTTTGGCGTGGACTGCGAAATTGACCCCGACTTGTTGCGAGGCCTTACGGCGCGCGAGGACTATCTGCGTGAGAAGGCGAGCGTGGGCCTGCTGATCAAGGCGCACGACGCGTCGGTGGCCGATCGCTTTGATGAGTTCTGTCGCGCCGAGGATGCCCTAATGCAACGCCCACTTAAGGACCGCCAACTGTGGGACGCGTTCTTTATGAGTGCCATGGGCCGCAGCGCCAATTTCTCCGTTCCCGGTTCGGGCAAGACGGCTTCGGTCCTGGGCACGTTTGCGTACCTGCGCGAGCGCGACCTGGTCGACCGCATCATCGTGCTTTCGCCTAAGAATGCCTTTGGCTCGTGGCGTGATGAATGGGCGGCTTGCTTTGGAGCCGACCGCCCGTTGCGCTCGCTGTGCTTCCACGACCCCGAGTTTCGCGGTCGTTCCACGCGCGATAAGTGCAGCACCCTGCTGTTCGACTACAAGCGCTACGACATGATTTTGCTCAATTACGAGTCGGTCACGCTGGGGGAGGCAGCCGCTCGCATTGCGGCCGATCGCGCCCTGGTGGTGTTTGACGAGGTGCACAAGGTGAAGCGCGTGGGCGGTAAGCGCGCGGCGAGTGCCGTGCAGATAGCCGCGGCGGCTCCATATTTTATTGCACTGACGGGTACGCCGATTCCCAACTCGTTTGAGGATCTGTACAACTTGCTCCATTGTTTGTGGCCGCGCGATTACAGCTGGTACTTTGGTTTGAGCGCCAATTCGCTCAAGTCGACGAGCGAGGAGGACGTTGAGCATATCAACGAGGCCATCGCTCCGTTCTTTTGTCGCACCAATAAGCACCAACTGGGTGTGCCCCAAGCCAATGAAGACCATCTTGTCGATGTGGCAGTGGATCGCTGGGAGCAGCAATTGTTCCAGAAGGTGCTGCGCACACTCTCGGGCGAGCCGTTCGAGATGATCATTCGCCTGTTGCAGCTTTCGTCCGACCCGCGCATGCTGGCCGAGGATCTGAGCGCCGCCGACTATGCCGACTTGTTTGACGGCGAGGTGCAGACGGGCGCGGGCAAAGCGCTGGAAGGGTTGCAGGTGGATGATCGGCCCACTGCTAAGATGGGCGCCTGCCTGGATCTGGCCGCGTCGCTGGTAGCCCAGGGCAAGTCGGTCATTGTGTGGTGCATCTTTAAGCACAGCATTCGCAATGTGGTGCACGAGCTGCACGAGCGCGGCATTACGGCTCGCGCTATCAGCGGGTCGACCGACAGGCCCACGCGCGCCCGCGTTATCGATTCGTTTAAGGCGGGGGAGACGAGCGTGTTGGTCACCAACCCACACACGCTGGCAGAGTCGGTCTCGCTCCACGGCGTGTGCCACGACGCCGTCTACTTTGAGTGCAGCTACAACCTGGTGCACCTGCTGCAGTCCAAGGACCGCATTCACCGCTTGGGCCTGTCGCAAGGGCAGTACACGCAGTACCACTATCTGCGCGCTGTGTACGAACGCCGCGGCGGGCCGTGGTCGCTCGACCGCAATATCTACGAGCGGCTACAGCACAAGGAGCAGGTCATGCTCGACTCGATCGACCGCGGCACGCTGGAGCCCGGCTATACCGACGAGCGCGATCTGGAACTGGTGTTTAAGGGCCTGTTTGATGACGAGGAACAGCGTAACGAGATCATCGGCCACGACGCCGCGGACGATATGCAAGAACACAAGGAGATGTAAACGATGCAGAAAGCCTTTCCCATCTTTGCCATGGAGCTGTTTTGCGACGGCTGGCTGTTCTTAACGCATTCCGACGTGACGTGGGATGGGTCGTCGCACGCCGTTAAGCGCATTCGTGTCAACACCGACAAAAGCGAGGGACTCCTGGGTCATGCGCGCGAGCATTTTACGGACGTTCCGAGCAACATCGATTTGTGCCAGTATGTTGGCACCGCGCTTGTTGAGCTCGAGAAGCATACCGAGCTTGTCGTTCCTCGCGATGATGTTTCACCCCGTCTGCAGCTACTTTTTGAGGGCGATCTGACACCTATCACGCTGGTGCAGCTCATGTGCGTGGGTGATTGGCTCTCGGTGCACCAAACAGGTGAGGACAAGATTTGCGTTGCCTATGACGAGCGCTTGGCGCAGCAGATTTCCGGGTTTGGCTTTCTTATGCGTCGCTTTCGCGCGGTGCTTTGCTCACAGAGTGCGATGCTGAGTGGCAGCGTAGTCGCTACGGTGTTTGAGCCGCGTCCTGCAACGGAGTCTGGCATATGCGCGTTTTTGGAGATGGACGAAGCGGCTCTCGCGAAGCCCGAACCCGAGGCAGCGCTCGACGTTGATCAGGAGCCCGAGTCCGAGCTCGAGACGGCGTTTGAGTCCGAGGAATCTCCTGAATCAGAACCGGAGCCCGAACCGGAGCCTGGGCCCGTACAAACCCCAGAGCCTGCATCGGAGCCTGCCCCCGAGCCCTCTGCAAAAGAGCAAGAAAAGCTGCGCATCGCAAGGGAGGTAAAGGCCGCGCGCGACAAGATGGAAGAGCTCGACAAGGCACGTGTTGCTTTGCTCAACCAGCTGCTTGTCCTGCGTCATAAGCATGAACAGCTTTCCGATCAACGTGGTTGGAGGACAATTGTCGAGATGGAGGAAGTCGGCAGGCAGATCGATGCGCTGAGCGGCCAGGTCGACCAGCTCGATGAACAGCTCCGCGACGCGCGCCTTGCCTACGCCGAGACGCGTGCGGCGTCGCTGCAAGCGCTTAAAAAGCTGAGGCAGTAGTGTGCATCCCTTGGGGCTCCGCGTATTCGTTCGCGTTGTTTTGATTGGACCGCTGCGGTCGTAGTGCTATGGCACCGCTCGCACTTGTTGCTCAACAAATGATGAGGCAGGCGGAGTAAGTTATTTCAAATAAGCAGCGAAAGCGGGGGCAAGGAAGGTTGGGCCAAGTTCGAGACGTCTTGGTGAAGATCAAGTAAGACGCTTGCGGAGGAGCGTGTCAAGATATGGAAGAATATATGATTGGTGAACTGACGGAGACAACTTCGAACGTGGTACACGATTCTGATGAGATTCTCTTGGGGCAAGCCTTGCCGGTTGCGAGCAATAGTTCGCCGAAAAAACTCTTCGAGGGCTCCGTTTATGCAGATGACACCACGAGCTGTCTAGATTTTCCTACACGCTTTTTGAATTACTGTGGCAGGGAGGGTGTCGATAACGTCGCGGGAATCGTCTCCAAGCTGGACAAGCTTGATGGTGTTCGCGGCATGGGCGCCGGCTCGGCTCAAGAAGTCCGTGAGCTCTTGTTTGCGGCGGCTGGGCTTTGTGATTCTCCGCTTTCGTCGGTCCAGCTGGGTGTTTTGCGCAGCGTCTCTTCTTGTCGCAAGCTCTCCTTTGATATGTACGGATGCCTTATCGTTCTGCCGATTCAAAAACAGAGCGAATCTGATCCGTTGGCTAATCGCCTTATCGTTAACTTGCATTTGCCTGATCCCGTTAAACGACGTTTAGAACTCAACGGTATCGAGAACGTTGGTGCGCTCAATTCTTGTGGATTGGAGGGGTTGGAAAAAATCCCCCATTTAGGAAAAACGTCAATCAAGAAAATCGTCGACGCGGTATCGGACCTCTATTCTTCATCGGATGTCTCTCTTCCCGATTGGTGCGGGGGCCCTGTTGAGCAAATTGATGTGAGCGCTTATTTGGAATCGCTGGGCACAGATGTGCATCGCGTGCTCGATGGACTCTGGAATCGTCTTGCGGGTCGGTCCTATCCGATGTTTCGCCCGTCCTTTGCCGTATTTATGGGCGAGAAGGCTCGTGCGTTGATAGAAGACGGTCTTTCCTACGACGGAACTGTGTCGACGCTGTTTGATGGTATCGAGAAAGATCCGAACACGGTTGCCTCGTGTGAACATTTTCTTGTGAGCGAAATCAATCGTCAGCGAGAGAATATCGGCGGTGCCTTTGTCGAGTTTATGGTTCCCGATGGCGAGGTTTGGGATAGAGCCGCTTCTAATGTCGTAAGTCGTTGCGAGGGGACGATGGATTTCGACAATGATGAGCGCTCGATTAAAGCACATCGCTATTCAATTGATGAGTGGCTTACTCAATTGGACGAACGCCAAGCAAAAATGCTTAGGATGCGGCTTCACGGTTCGACGCTTCAGGAAGTTGGTGATGAGCTTTCGGTTACGCGAGAGCGCGTACGCCAGATCTGCGACAAGGCTTTTAATAAGCGGCCTGCCCTGAGGGCTGATGAATATCGTTTGCTAGCGGACCGGTATGCCATGAGTCCGAGCCAGTTTGTGGAGGCAACCGGGCTCGACGAAGCTGACTATCATTATCTGAGGATGACTTCGAAAACCAAGGCTTCCCAGCTTCGTCCGCTATCTCAAGCGCTTGATGACACGAATTTGTCGTCCGAGCTGCGCGACGCGCTTGCCGACCAAGCCATGTTCGATGATATCCTCGTCGTCGATGGCGTTCGCGTGCCACTCAATAAGGGCGCTGTCGTTTCGTTTATTTTAAAGTCGCATCAATCCGAAGGGCCCATGAGCGAGCATGGTCTTTTCGAGCTCTATTGTTCGTTCGTCGCTTCAAACAATCTTTCGAATGTGTCGAAACTCGACCCAACGTCCGAGCGCGCGTTTTGCGCGTGCCTTGACCGTTTCGATGACGTTATGGATGCGCGCGTTCCCAATGATGATGCCGGTGAGCGTAGGGGCGTTCGCTATTACAAGGCATCGGACTATGATTTCGCGCCGCTTCGCGCCGCTGTCGCATCGATTGCGGACATGAACATCGAATGCTCAACGGCATTCCTTACTACGCTTGAACCTATCGCCGAGCTTCTCGAGACGTTTGATATTCAAAACGAATACGAGTTGCACTACGTTCTCTCGCGTTGGTGCACCCCAATTGAGAACGTGACGTTTTCTCGCGTTCCTATGTTGACGCTGGGCCACGCCGATCGAACCGTTCAGATTCTCGGGGTCATAAAAGACATCGGTCCGGCGGATATCTTCAAGATCTCTCAAGAGTATGCGCGCCGCTATGGTGTTCGAGAGTCTACCTTTAGGGGTAGCTTTCTCAACGGGTTCGAGCGCTATTGTAGGAACGGACTCTATTCGGTCGAATCGATTGATTTGAGCGATGAGCAGCAGCATGCTCTTGGCGAGATTCTTGAGCGCGCTACTTCCGGATGTTCCGTAGCGATGGTCGAGTCCGAGTTTAAGCGCATCTACCCTGAATGGCACGGTGCCCTTTTAACCGATGAAGTTGCGAGGACGTTTGGGCGACGTCTTGACGGTGGAATCATCATGGTCGCTTCCGAGGACTCGCATGTTTTCTTTGCTCAGCTGATTGCTAAACATGACCGTTTCCGGTTGGGAGAGGGGGATTTTTCCCAAGAGGTTATCTCGGCCAAGGATTTTGTATCTGAACTCCGTAAAGCCGAGCGTTCGTTCTCGATTATTGAGATTGCCGATGGGGAGTATCTGAGCATCCGTGCGTTTGAAAATGCACCGCATCCCGTTGATGCAGATATGATGCGAGCTTGTTTGAGCGCAGCAATCGAAAAGATGGAGCCTAGGAAACCATATGGGATGAAGGACTTAAGGGGGCTTGGTGTCTTTGATGCGCTGGCGAACACGATGGAAGACCTTGGTCTTGACGACTATGTTCTGCGCTCAATCATGATGCAGGGCTATGTCGGCGGTCATCTAAAGCGCACGTCGATAAAGGGCGTGCCGGTATTCTGTAAGGGCGTTCGCACCTTCTCGGTTCCCAATTTGATGGTGTGGCTGCTTGAGCGCTGCGGTTCTATGACCGTTGGCGACATGTCGGCGCGTATCTACGATGGCTACGGAGCAAGTTTCTTACCGACGACGCTTAGAACCTACGCTAAGGGAAATGGCATCGGTTTCGATCCTCTGCATGATCTGCTCTTCTCACGTGCGCCCTTGGATTCCGAGTCTCGCGCAAGCGCTGTCTCTGAGCAGCTGTCTGCCTTTTTCGATGCAACCAACGGTTCTGTTCTGCTCTGGCACGATACCTCACGTGCTTACGCGGGGATTCTGGATAGCATCGAACTTCCCGAAGATGTCGTTCTGATTCGCGAAGATAGGCTGGGACGTTCCCAGGCGCTTCGCGAGCTCAATGATCTTGGGCTTGACGAGCGCGCGCTGTTTTATCGGACATCGCCCCATATCGTTGATTCCCGTGACTGGTTTGTTGATATCGAGGCACGCGCGGAGACCTTCCATCCAGTGTTCAGCGGTGTCGAGGAGCAATTAGCGTCGAGTCAAATCGACGCTAAGCTCAATACTGTTTTCACCGATGGTGATGATGCGTGGCTTGAAGACCGCATTGAGTCTGATGCTGAGCTTGTCGAGGAGACGGAGACGGTATTCGCGCCCGAGCTTGAACCTGAGAATGAAATCGAGCGCGAGCTCGCGATTGAGACCGAGGTTAAGCCTGAGCCTGATGTCTCGCCGGCATCGACGTCAGAAGCATCGGTTGCGACCGAAGTGACAATTGATCCCGAGCGAGTCCCTGGGCTAAAGGCTTCGCCGAATTTACCTCGTCTTGAGGAGTCCTGGTATTCCATCGAACAATTTGCGCTGCTTGCCGGCTGTGCGCCTACCGATGCCTTCAAGATCGAGTATTTTGCATACCAGGCGCGGTACACGGTTTACTCAGATTGTGCATTCTCAAGTTCATTCGAGAGCCTGTATGAGTGCTATCTCTCGCTTATGAAGGGCGCGATTGTTGATGTCTCCTCTTTGCCGAGCGCCTTAGCCGAGTGCGCCTCATTTAAACAGTTTGTTTATCGGGCGTTGAGACAGGGCGACCTATTTGCGTACGACGATTCGAGCTGGGTTACTCAGGCCGGCTTGGCTGACCTTGAGATTACTACGAGGGACTTGTATGAGTTCGCTGCAGGGGCCGTCAGCCATGGCGTTGAAGACGGCATGCCGTACTTTACGGTGCCGTGGCTTAAGCGCAAGATATCGAACCTTTCGCTTCTTGAGTATGAGCTGTCCGACAAGTTTTACGAAAGCGTCTTGTCGGCTCAAGACGAGCTGTTGACATCCGGAACCATGGCTGGTGTGAAGTTCTTTGCGCCGCGAGGATATTCTATGAAGGGGTGTGATTTCATTTGCTCGATTGTTGCGCGCGAGGTGTCGATTGATTTGGACGATTTGGTTGATGACCTCGAGCATGATTACGGCATCGTCATGACTCGAGCTCAATTGTCCCAGCTTGTCCGTAAAGCTGGGCTGTTCTATTCACCTGAGTTCGATCGTGTCTATATCGATCATGATCGTTTCGTTTTGGAAGTGGAGTAACGCTATGGATATCAATCAGTTTATTGAAACCGGTGTGGCCGAGGGCTGGCTGCGTAAGACCAATAACAGTGACCGTAAGTTTATCAACGGCCAGGACCAAGACTGTCCGATTTATGAGGTGCGAATCGACAAACTGCACTACAACAAGCAGAACGGGCGTATTGCGACCTATATTAGTCGCTATAAGGCCGATCATCCCGAGGGACTACCCGCGAACCAAGCTGAGCTCGACGATCTGATTCAGGAAATGATTGATGCTGAGAACCCTAAGCGTCTGAGGACCACGATGCTCGATATCAAGGCAAAGGGTCAGCAACAGCCGGCTATCGTGCTATCCAACGGTGTGGTCATTGATGGCAACCGCCGCTTTACCTGTCTGCGCAAGCTTTCGGCCGAAGAGGGCGGCATTCCGCGCACCATGCGCTGCTTTGTGTTCCCTGATACCTATGATGACAAAGCAATCAAGGGTCTTGAGCTCGAGATTCAGATGGGTGAAGACGCTAAGCAAGACTACGATGTCATCTCGCGACTGGTCGATATTGACTGGTGGGTCAACGGCGGCAACATGACTGCCGAAGAATACGCCCGGCACGCTAATATCAAGTCAAGCGAAATGAAGAGCATGCTTGATCAGATTCAAATCATGAAGGAGTTCCTCGAGTTTGTTGAAGCCCCCGGTGCGTTCTATATTGCCCAGGACCTTAAGCTACAGGGCCCCATCGAGTCGCTAGCGAACAGGCTTAAAAAATGCAAGAACGCTGACGACCGTGAGGACATCAAGAACATCGTCTTTGCGAATCTTGTCATGACAACGCTGGGGGACCGTACGCGTAGCGTACGCGATATGGTTGACAACCTTATCGCGGATGACAAATTCCGCGAAGAGCAGAGCGAGCTTGTTGTGGAGGTGCTTGAGAAGTTCGAAGACTTGCCGGAAGGGACCAAGGTCACCACAGAATTCCTTCGCGATCACGTCGCTTCGGATAAAGACCTCAAGGGTGAGGTTAAGGCATCGCAAGAGAAGGCCCGCACCAAGGCCGGCAACCGTAAGGTCAAAAACGGGCAGGTTCGTGCGGTGCGTGATGCAGTGTCCAATCTCGACGGTGTCGATGTGGACCTGCTGCATAAACTGGAGCCCGAACAGCTTTTAGATATGCAGGCGGGGCTGAGCGAATTGCTCCAACGGGCTGAAGAGCTGTCCCAAGCGATACAGAGGGTCCAGGAGGCCTAGCCCATGCGTTTGTATGCCGCCGGCAATAAAATACTGCTCGACCCGGAACCGCTCACGGCTAAGGAAGTCGGGCGCAACGCGCGCTTCAAGGCACAATTTAAGCGCTATGTGTTGTGTGAGCTCGATGGCAAGTTTCTGCTGAACGAGATCGGGAATTTCACTGAATTCGACAAAATTGTCAGCTCCCTGTCTCGTCTTGCGTCGCGCCTTAACGTCGATTTGAACATTGATGAGGATCTTGAGAAGAGCTTTGTCCGAGTCCGCGAGCTTGCCGAGGAACGCTCACGCCTGGGCAACGAAATCAAGCGTGGCGACCATAAGTACGATGCACGCTTAGCCGAATTCTCACGCAAGGTCGATGCCACCATGGTGCGCCCGCTCAAGGACCGTCAGATGCGAGATGCGTTTTTCTTGGCGACGATGGGGCGCGCCGGCAACTTTTCGGTGCCGGGTTCGGGCAAGACGGCGACGGTGCTGGGTGCCTTTGCCTTTTTGGCTGCTCGCGGCAAGGTCGACCGTATCATGGTTGTGTGCCCTAAGAATGCTTTTGATTCTTGGGCAACGGAGTGGCGACTTTGTTTTGGCGAGAAGTGGCGGCTCAGTTTGTTTACAACTCAAGACGACGCTTATAAAAAGCTAGGGAGGGCAGACCGCCGCCGCTATATTCGCACGAGTGTGGGCGGTCGCAATCTGCTGCTCGTGAACTATGAGGCCGCTCCAACCGTGACTGAGGAGCTCAAGCAGGTCGCCGGCGACCGGACACTGCTTGTTTTCGATGAGATTCACCGTGTTAAACGCGTTGGGGGTAAGCAGGCAACTGCGGCCCTCGCCATCGCAAGCGAGGCGCCCTATACCTTTGGTCTGACAGGCACTCCGATTCCCAACGGCTACATCGATATCTATAACTTCTTGAATATCTTGTATCCGCGTGAGTACGCCAACTTCTTTGGCTTTGAGAAGAGCGAGCTGAAGAATGCCGATGAGGCGGACATGGAGATTATTAACAGAAAGCTCCAGCCATTTTATTGTCGCACCACTAAAGACGACTTAGGTGTTCCCAGGGCAGAGCCTGACGAGCTGATTGATGTCGATGCCGATTCACGTACCAGCATGCTACTCGGTGTGGTCAAAAATCGATACCGCCGAAACAAATTAACTCTAATGCTACGTGTGCTTCAGCTTGAGAACAATCCGCTTGACTTGCTCGAGACGCTTGACCCCGAGGAATATCGCTGGATTATCGAGGAGGACGAGGAGACTGGTGAGGTTGAGGCGGTCGACTATTCAGACCAGATTGTGGGCATGATTCGTTCGGCAGGAGCCTCCTTCAAGCAGAGTCGTTGCATCTCGCTGATTGAGGGTCTTGTGTCTCAGGGGCGCCCGGTCATTGTCTGGTGCATCTTTGTCAAGAGTATGGCTGACTTACGTCGCAGGCTGCTTGATTGTGGTATCGAAGCGCGCACTATTAATGGCCAGGACGATTTGGTCTGCCGCTCGGAGGATCTTGATGATTTTCGAGCAGGAAAGTTTCCCGTGCTCATTACGAATCCACATACGCTGGCCGAATCCGTCTCACTGCATTCCGTCTGCCATGATGCTGTGTATTACGAGTACAGCTTCAACTTAGTGCATCTGTTGCAATCGCGCGACCGAATTCATCGCCTGGGCCTGCCGCAGGATCAAAAGACAAACTATTATTACCTTTGCGAAGACTACGATTTGGGCAAGGCTGAGCCTTGGTCGCTTGATCATGAAATCTACGACCGTCTTAAATGGAAAGAGGACACGATGCTTCGTTGCATTGACGCCGACATCCTTGAGACGCAGCCGACGTCGCAAGAGGATCTCGAGGCGATTTTTGCCGGACTGTTCGATGATGAGTAAGCGGGTTCCACCGTCCAGACAAGAAGCTGGTTAATACTCCAGGGCAGCACGGGTCGAATAAAGTGACTCACTCGCCCCGCTGCCCTCTGTGGACCTGAGGATACAAAACTGAAGTTTAGAGCCCGCCTGCATTGTAATTGTTCCATGCGCGGGCAGCAGCTATATCACCGGGATATACCGTGACAAATACTCCTTGAGCGCCGGGTCGCATACATAAAGAAACGTTCCCAGCATGCCACGCGTCATGAGGACATAGTAGGCGTTGACGATGATCTTTCGCAGGTCATCGTCGCTCGCCTTTTTCTTTGCGACAGCATCTTTAAAGTTCGCCTTGTTAACGCAGACGGCCTCTTTGTCGTTGTCGTAGTAAATGTCTGGCCCCAGAATTACGAAGCCGTAGTTGAGGTCGTAGCCCTGTACCGTGTGGATGCATCCAACCTCGTTGACAGCGTTGGGGGAGTTAACCCAATCCTTTTGACTCGAGTTCCAACGTTTAGGGATGCCCTCAATGACGATGTCGAACGCGTCTTTGTGTTTCTTCGTTTCCCACTTCCACGCAAAGCCTGCCGTCATGCGGGATAGACCAACTTCTTCTTCCTTGGCTTGCTGCAGGGAACAGAAATCCTCAAATTGGTCGACGATTCCAAACTGGTATCTGGGGGTATCGCTGTCCGGATCCCCGGCTCGCGAATCGTAAGGCTCCGATGAAAAGAGTTCTTCGAATTTCATGCCGGCATGCATGTACGCCTTGTTGTCGAGTAGATCATATACAAAGTCGAGATACTCATCGCCGCCGCGTACTCGCATTTGCGTGCTTAGGCTGAACTCTTCAGTTTCAATGCCCTCTTCTTCGAGTTGGTTAAGTCGCCGCTCAAGACCGTCTCGATTGAGGCCGGATGCCCTGACTTGCTGCTTGGGGTCATAAAACAGATATGCCTTGTCGCAGCATTTGAATATCCAGTCAACTTGGTTGCTCGTATGCGGAAGGTCGAGACGATCACAGGTGCTATAGAAGGCCTTGATGCCGGAGCCCATGCTTAGATAATTACCCAGTCGATGTGCTTCATCGACAAGTAGGATGTCATAACGATTATTTTTGGTTACGTCACTGGGGCTCAAGATATCGCCAGGCTTTAACCCTGGAAGGAAGTGCGTGAGTTTCCTGAGGGTCTTTTTCAGGGAATCCATGGGGGTGACAAAACCGACTCGCAGGCCGGAAAGGTTGGGCTCATTTTTGATTTTGAACATGAGACTGATGGCGAGGATTGTTTTACCTGTTCCCGGCACGCCATTCACGACGGTTATACGTTCTCTTTTTGAGCCGCCATGTTTTACGCCTTCATGCTCCTGTTCGAGACGTTTAAAAATCGTCTCGATCGTTTCGTATTGGTCGGGCGTAAGCGTCTTAAAAGGCGAGAACTTGAACAGATCGGAGTTCTCGAGCTCTTCAATCGGATGAATCGCGTAGTTTTCTTCGCGAAGCTTTGTCCAGAGGTCTCGGAACTTCTGGCGATACTGAGGCCGCTCAAAATAATCGAATTGGGCATAGCCGTTGTTGGCATTGGTGACCTGGTATTTTTCGTCAGCACAGAACAGCTCAATAAGTCGATTCTCGAACTCGAACGTTGCGGATTGGTTGAAGGTGGGATTGTCGATCAGAAGGGTCCGGTCGAAGTCCTTGTCCACGTTTGCAGCGTGTTGTTTCATACGGCGCTGGTAGTTGGTTGTTTGGCCGATGTATGCCGTCTTGTTTCTGCTGTTGGTAAGAATGTAAAGGACGGGCCAACTCTCGTCATGATGGGCTCCAGGCTTTGGCGTGCCAAAGTCCTGAAGCGATTCGCTTGTCTCAAAGGGCTGGGGTAGGGGAAGTGTGTATTGCCGAAGGGCGAACTCATTACTCATGATGGTCCGCCTTTCTGTATTCGTTAGATGATGCGTCGACGGGGTAGCGCTCGCCATTGCGCTTGAGCTTGGACGAAAGCGCCGCTGGCAGGTCGATTTCATTTAAATTTGCGAAACGCAGAAGGAAAAGGAGCGTGTCGGCGACTTCGTCTTCGATAGCTTGGCGTTGCTCGGTGTCATCGAACATTTCTGCAATGCGCTCGTCGCTCACAAAACGAAAGAGCTGAAGGAGCTCGGAGGACTCAGTCGCCATGCCTATGGCAAGCTCTTTTGGCGTGTGATATTTGCGCCAGTCGCGTGCATCACAAAAGTCCCTGACTTGTTCCGTCATGGCATCGAGCTTATCCATCGTCCGCAACCTCCCTGATGTTCATTGTTTTATTATGGCCGTATCTGGGATTTATTGCACATCATTTGGGGTGTGCGGTTTGTTCGGTCGCGATTGCCTGGTAGGAGGTTTCACCATGAAGATCGAAGTTGACGTAGATCAGCTGCGCGAGAGCCTGCTCGACCGCGCGGGGTCTGCGGCGGGCGTGGGCTTTCCGGCCGCCATGCTCGACGTGATGGATATCGAGGACGAGTCGCCCCAAGAGCTCCTAGCCCGAGCCGAACGCGAAGGCCTTAACCTCCGAGACTTTGCCGTCGACGATGGCGCGGACGATGACTACGGCGCAGACGAGGACTGGTAGCCATAGCCATCCCTCAACCTTATCCCCTCAATAACTTGCGGTGAAATAGGGACTGTTTAGGCTGCTAGAAGGCCT
>OMAA01000582.1_pt1 | contig 16049 bp, 15 predicted proteins | sample 1674191 | NCBI WGS metagenome assembly OMAA01 (sample SAMEA103958152, study PRJEB25191) | human gut metagenome | biome: human-associated habitat [ENVO:00009003]; feature: intestine environment [ENVO:2100002]; material: feces | place: Germany | collected 2013/2015
TAGAAAAAGACGAGCTCGGCGGAGTGTGCCTGAACCGAGGCTGCATACCGTCGAAAACCATGCTCCACAGCGCAAAGATTTTCAGGCAAACACTCGATTCCGAAAAATTCGGAGTTACCTGCAAAGAAGCGGATTTCAATCTCGACGCTGCGCTCGCGCATAAAAATGATGTTATATGTCAGCTGAAATGCGGCATCGCTGATTCGCTCGAACACGCGGGAGTGAAAGTCATAAATGCAGAAGCTCATATAAAAGGCAAGACAGCCGGGCTGTTCATAACCGCCGCAGGCGAAAATGATATATATTCAAAAAATCTGCTCATCTGCACGGGTTCACGACCAAGGGAGCTTGAAATTCCCGGCGCGGATATCACGGATGTGAGCGATGTATATAATCTTGACACAATACCGAAAAGCGCCGCGATTATAGGCGGCGGGGCATCGGGGCTTGAAGCGGCGGAATATCTGAACGCGCTCGGATGCAGAGTGTCTGTAATCGAGCAGGCGGAGAGAATCGCCCCGACTATGGACAAAGACATAAGCGCATTTTTGCGGCGCAGTCTCAAAAAGAGCGGGATAAATATTCTCACTTCGTGCAGGGCCGTTTCGGCGGACGGTAGAAGTATCAAATACACCGACGCGCGCGGAAAAGAAAAGACGGCCGAAGCGGATATTATAATAAACGCATCCGGCAGAACGGCGTGTTATGACGGGCTCGGAATCGAAAACATCGGGCTTGAAAATCTCAATACAGACAGCCACATGCAAACTGCTGTTCCCGGCGTTTATGCCGCCGGAGACGCGAACCAAAAAGCCATGTCAGCTCACGCAGCATACCGCGAATCGGCAGCGGCGATAAACAATATTCTCGGCAAGACTGACGAGATAGACTATCTCGCGATTCCGCAGGTCGTGTTCACTTTTTCCGAGGCGGCATCGATCGGCGAGACGCTCGAAAGTGCGCTCGCAAAAGGCATTGACGCCGTTTGCGGCGAAGCGCCGCTGCGCTCGAGCGGAAGATTTTTCGCCGAGGGCGGGCAGGACGGATTCTGCAAGATAATATCAGAAAATACAAGCGGCAGGCTGCTCGGAGTTCACATTGCGGGCGGCAATGCGTCGGAGCTGATATACGGCGCGGCGGCGATGCTCGCGAACAAAATGACTGTTGAAGAAATTAAAAATACGGCGTTCCCCCACCCCACGGTGAGCGAGGCGATAAGAGAAGCCGTTTTCAGATAAGGAGCACTGAGATGTACGACAAGCAATTCAGATTCAACGAGGACGGAGAGTTCAAAATCCTGCTCTTCGGCGACCCGCACGAGAACGACGATGTCAGCTCGGAAAAAGGCAGAGCGAAGCGCGCGGACACGCTGAAATTCCACGAGACCGCGCTCGACGCGCTCAAGCCCGATCTCGCTGTTTATATGGGCGACATATGCGCGGCGTCGCGCGACGACATCGGCATGGAGTCGTTCAAAAGGCAGTTCGAGCGTCTCATTGCACCCGTTGTTGAGCGCAAGATTCCGTTCGCGACAATAATGGGCAACCACGACCACGACTCCGGGCTCGAAGAGGAGCAGACGGAGATTTTTGTGAACACCGAATACTGCGTGACCCGCCGATGCGACGAGGATATCACGGGATATTCAAACTATTACATACCCATTTTAGGCAAGAGCGGCAAGCCGGAGTTCAATCTCTGGTTCATGGACTCGAACAATGTTTTCTACGACAAAGAGATTTCATATTACGATGTCGTTCACAAGGATCAGATAGACTGGTACGAGCGAAACGCGGCGAAGCTGCGAAAAGAAAACAAGGGTGCTCCCCTGCCCGCTCTGCTGTTTGAGCACATCCCGGTCGTTGAAGAATATGAGCTTCTCAGAAAGGCGAAGCCCTGGGAGATGTGGAAAGCCGTGCGCGGCTACGGGCATCTCAACAAGAACTGGTATGTTCTCAAGGACGAGGACAACGGATATCTCGCAGAGGGTCCGTGCCCGGCGGATGTCAACAGCGGACAGTTTGAGAGCTGGAAGAAGATGGGCGACATAAAGGGCGCGTTCTTCGGCCACGACCACATGAACAATCTCGCGGGCGAGGTTGACGGAATACTTCTCGCGCAGTGCAAGACCTCGGGATTCCGCGCATACACAGACGGCGGCAGACCGTCCGTCAGGCTGATAACCGTTCACGAAGACGGAAGCTTCGAGACAAGCGTCCATTCGTTCAAGGATTTCGGGCTCAAATGCACCTGTCTGGGACCGATTGAAAGCCACATAACCGACCGTCAGAGCGTCAACGCTACAATAGCATCGCGCGCGCTTCTCGCCGGGGCGGCGACAGCGGCAGTGATGCTCGGCGCGGGCAAAATCTATCAGATTCTCAAAAACAGGAGGAAATAAAAATGGTGACTCATATAGTATTCTGGGCGCTTAAAGATGAAGCGGAGGGACACAGCAAGCGAGAGAACGCGGAGCACATCAAAGAGATGCTCGAAGCGCTCGTCGGCGTTGTCCCGGGGCTTATTGAAGCGAAAGTCGGGATAAACGAAAACGGCGGCAAATATGATGCGGCGCTCTTCTCAAAGTTCGAGAGTTGGGATGCGCTGCACGCATATGACAGCCACCCGGAGCACCTCAAGGTGCGCGCTTTCGTCAAGGCGGTTCGCCTCGAGCGTGAGAGCGTTGATTTTGAAAGCTGATTTTTATTTTTAACATTTAAGAGCCGATGCCCGAAAAGCCCGGCTCTTTTTCTTTTGTGTGAATAAGCTGTTAATTTTGCTTTTTTTTGAGAATTTTGTTGTCCTATATAGCTTTGTATGCTACACTGAAAGTGCAGAGAGAAGCACAACGGCAGTTATATCTAAAGCTCACTTCAGGCTCTTGAAAGCGAGGTTTTCTTATGGATATCAACGACAATAAATTGAAGAAATTTTACACCGTATCCGCCGCTATAGGATATATTCTTTGCAGTTTGTACGCGTTCATATACTGTGTGTCCTACGGGCTCGCCCATCTGCACCTGCCGATTTCGTCGGAGTCGGTATTAAGCGGTGTGTTCGATGACTTTTTCTATTTCAGCGAAGCGACTATTGGCGTTTTGTTAGTCTTCGGCATCGTATGCGTGGGGTCATATCTCGCGCTCCTGTTCATCGCGTTCGACAAAGGGCACCGCCCGCTGCCGTTCAGACTTTCAATCATAGCATTTGCCGCGTTCGTCACAAGCTGCGCGGAATTCGACAAGCCCGACACGGATTTGCGTATATTCTGCACCGTGCTGGCGGCAATATTCCTGCTCATAGGCATTTATACTGCTGTGCTTTGCGTGCGCAATGTGAAGAGATTAACGAAATAAAAGGAGGGGCTTCGATGAAAAAACTCGGAAAAGTTTTAACCGTGCTGCTGCCTGTCGTCGCTCTGTTTTTGGAGTCGCTGCCGTACGGTGCGGTTCTGGTTTTCAAGGATTTCCCTGACGGGACAATACGAACGACTTACTCATATTTCAGCCCGACCCCTTGGGGCTACGCAAACTTTCCGCCCGGGATAACGGCGCTTCTCACCTGCGTTTTGCTGATGGCCGCAATCCTGGCGGCGGCAAAGGACAGCCGCAAGGCTCTGCTTCGGGTTTTCGGCATCTCTCTGGCGGCGGCCGTTATTTCGCCCATGCAGCTGTTATATAATATAAATAATTTCTCCGTCACGGGCTGCCTGATAACAGTCACGCTCGCCGCCGAATGTGTTCTGTCGGGAGTACTCGCAAGGAGAAAGTAAGAAAAATACAGAGCCGGTATCATTGCAATACCGGCTCTGTGTTATTTATCTTTACTTTTTTCGCACTGCGAGCAGCATCCGCTGCAGCCCGAGCAGCCACAGCATCCGCCGCGCTTTTTCTGCCTGCGGATCGAAACTATCGCGAGCACAACGAGCAGAACTATAACGGCTATTATAACAAAATCAACGGGTTTCATGCTATCAGGCTCCCTATCTGATAAACGCCGAACGCGACGAGCCACGCGACAACGCACTGCAGGATAACTATGCCTATCGTTGCAAGGGTCGAGTTCATCTCACGCTTTATAGTTGCAACTGCGGCGACGCAGGGCGTATAGAGCAGAGTGAACGCGAGGAAGCTCGCGGCGGTCAGCGGGGTGAACATAGCAGAGAGCGCGCCGCCGAGGGTCGATACGCTCGTGTTGAGCAGGACGGACATTGTGGAGACAACCGCTTCTTTGGCGGTGAAGCCGGAGATAAGCGCAGTTGCGACGCGCCAATCGGCGAAGCCGAGGGGCTTGAATATCGGCGCGATAAATCTGCCTATAGCGGCGAGCATACTGTTCGCGCTGTCCTCAACGGGGTTGATGCGAGTATCAAAGCTCTGAAGGAACCATATGATAATTGTCGCGACAAATATGACAGTAAATGCGCGCTGGAGGAAATCTTTCGCCTTTTCCCACAGCAGAAGTGCGACGCTCTTGGGCGACGGGATGCGGTAGTTCGGCAGCTCCATGACAAACGGCACGGGATTGCCGCGGAAAGCCGTATTCTTGAGTATCAGCGCGAGCAGGACGCTGAGCACGATGCCCGAGAAATACAGGCATATCATGACGAGCGCGCCGTGTCCCGGGAAAAAAGCCGCCGCGAAGACCGAATATATCGGTATTTTTGCCGAACAGCTCATATACGGGGTCAGCATTATTGTCATCTTGCGGTCGCGGTCGGACGAGACGGTGCGGGTCGCCATTATCGCCGGGACGGAGCATCCGAAGCCGATAAGCATGGGAACGAAGCTGCGCCCGGAGAGACCGATTTTTCTCAGCGGTCTGTCCATAACAAAGGCGATTCGCGCCATATATCCCGTATCTTCGAGAATAGACAGGAAGAAGAACAATGTCACTATTATCGGCAGGAACGAGAGCACGCTGCCGACGCCCGCGAAGATTCCGTCGATGATAAGGCTATGTATAACGGGGTTGATTCCATAGGCAGTCAGCCCCGAATCAACGAGTCCTGTGAGTTTATCTATTCCGATGCTCAGCCAGTCGGAGAGGGCGGAGCCTATAACATTGAAGGTCAGCCAAAACACGAGACACATAACGCCTATGAACACGGGAATGGCGGTGTATTTGCCGGTCAGAACGCGGTCGAGCTTCATGCTGCGGCGATGTTCCTTGCTCTCGTGGCATTTGACGACCGAGCTCTCGACTACTTTTTCTATGAATTCGTAGCGCATTTCGGCGAGCGCGGCGTTTCTGTCAAGCCCGGTATCGTTCTCCATCTCGACTATGCAGTGGTCGAGCAGATCGCGCTCGTTGCTGTCCAGTTCGAGCTTGTCCGCCATATCGTCGCCGCCCTCAATGAGCTTTGTCGCGCAGAAGCGGCACGGCAGGTCAAGACGCGAGGAGTGGTCTTCGATAAGATGCACTATAGCGTGGATGCAGCGGTGGACGGGCGAACCGTCGGAGCAGAAGTCCCAGACCTTCGGCAGAGTTTTGCTCTTTGCGACCTGCAGAGCCTGGTCAACAAGCTCGGACACGCCCTCGCCCTTTGCCGCGCTTATCGGCACGACGGGAATACCGAGCGCGTCGCTCATTTTCTTGACATCTATTGTGCCGCCGTTCGAGCGCACCTCGTCCATCATATTGAGCGCGAGCACCATCGGCACGCGCAGCTCAAGTAATTGCAGCGTCAGATAGAGGTTTCTCTCTATATTCGTGGCATCGACTATATTTATGATACCGTCGGGCTTTTGGTTGATTATAAAATCGCGCGAAACTATTTCCTCCTGCGTATAAGGGCGCAGGGAGTATATTCCGGGCAGGTCGACAACGGAGCTGTCCTTTGCGCCTTTTATCGCGCCCATCTTCTGATCGACTGTGACACCCGGAAAGTTTCCGACGTGCTGATTAGAGCCTGTCAGTGCGTTAAAGAGAGTTGTCTTTCCGCAGTTTTGATTACCTACGAGAGCAAATATCATTTTGCGTCCTCCTCGGTTCTGACTTCTATCTTTTTCGCATCGTCAACGCGGAGCGTCAGCTCATAGCCGCGCACCATTATCTCTATCGGATCGCCCATCGGCGCGACCTTTTGAAGCGTAACACGGGTTCGCGGGATGAGTCCCATATCGAGCAATCTGCATCTGAGGCGGTTATGACGGCACTCTCTCCTACTTTCAGTTCATTCAGCGTCATATTATCCTCCCGGAAAAGTAAGCCTTGCTTAATTTTAATTTTATACTTCAAGTAAACGCTTGTCAAGAAATCGAGACAGAAAGACGGCAAAAAATCCTACCCCGCCGACGGTTCGTACAGTCGGCGGGGCAGGTTCATTTAATCGGAAGATTTTCTTTTTTGCTGCCGTTTTAAAGCAAGGCGCGGTTTACGCACGCTCGAGTATCATCGTGCCGAGGTTATAGAGAAGGCAGTCATCCGGCAGAAGTGAAATCTCTGCAAAGGAATCAACCTTTTCGCCCAACACCTCGCCTTGAATCCCGGTGTCATAGTAGAACTTTCCGTCTTCTTCCTTCCATACGGTACTCTCCAAAACCGCATATCCGTTTTCGCGGATGTCCGCGCCCTGATTTTTCGCCTCTTCGCGCACCTCTTCGGGCACGAATAAGAGCGTGTTGAGCGTTCCGTCCGGTGCAAATTCCATGATATATTTGCACATCTGGACGATTTCGGCATACATATCGTTATCGACCTGACTGTCTGCCGTAAAGACTTTCTCGCCGTCCGGGGTAACCAAATGCATTTCCCTGACTTTCCAAAGTCCGCAAATATCCATATTATTTTCCTCCTGTTATGCCCACGGGTCGGCTTCCTTCGGGGTGCGCACGCCTGTCAGCAGGTACTGCTCCCACAGGAACCACTTGCCGTCGGAGCCGCGCTGGCGCATCTTAATGGGACGGGGATCGTCCGCACCGCCGCAGGGAATGAACAGCTTCATGTAGTCCTTCTCCTCGCCGGATACGTGATTGCTCTCAATGATGATTGTATAGGGCTGAGAGGGAGTGTAGTTATTGTCGGGCGTTGCGCCTACGAAGTAGGTGAACGGGAGATAGGTCTTGCCGTCGCGGAAGCGGTCGTTGAGGAAGGATATCTCCTGACCGTTGAGCGGACGGGGACCTCTGAGCCAGTTGAGCATCTCAAGGCCGATATTCTTATCCGCCGCATAGGCACAGAGGGCAAGGACGGTCAGAGCCGCCGTCTTAAACGGTGTGTCAAGGCTCGCCTCGGGGAGCGCCTGCATTTCGGCAAGGCTCTCGGGCAGAGAAGCGAAGGTGAACTTCTCTCTCTTGTTGCCTATCGACTGTATGGCGGAAGTCGCCGCCTGCTGCGCTGTGCTCTTAAGCTTATCAAATATACTCATATAATCTCTCCTTTTTCAAATGCTATTGCTTCTTTTTCCTGAGGGCAACCGCCACTCCGGCTATTATGCCGCCTATTGCAAGGCAGGCTATCGCTATCAGGACAACCGCCTTCACGGAGAGTGTTTTCCCCGTGCTGTTCTGCTTCGCGGCCGTGGTGGACTCGACAGAGCCGGGCTCGCCTATATCGGTTTCCATACCGACTGCGCTTTCGTCCGGCGCCTTAACGCTGTCCGGCTCGGAGGTCTTTTGAACCCCGGAGGTTTTATCCGCGCCCGGAGTCACCGGGGCGGGCTTCTGTGTCGGCGCGGCCTTTTCGACTACCGTGACGGGAATGACGCTCGAATACGCCTTACCGCCGAGCTTCGTCTCAACATAGCAGACATAGTAGCGCGTCCCGGCCTTTCCCGTGTCGCAGACGAGAATAGGATCTTCCTCCGAGCGCCCCTCGTTCGCGCCTATGGCTACAATATCCTTGAGCTTGCCGGTAGTTGTTTCATACCATAAATATGACTTAACCTCGTCACCGCCCGATGCCTTGGCATCGCAGTAGAGCTTGAGGACCTTGCCCTTTTCCACTCTGACCGACGCCGACACTTTAAGCTCCGGTGGAAACTTGCTTCCTCCTACGGAGATATAAGCCCTCGCCGAGGTCACGCTGCCGGTTTTGTTCGAGACGATACAGTAGATTTCCGCCCCGTCAAGGGCGCTCCCGATACCGTTGATAAAGAAAGTATTACCTTTATCGTTCGAGCCGTAGCCGCTTCCGAGAACACCTTCCTGCCACGGATGACCCTCGGCAAAGGACTTGTTGGTGTCATATGTAACGCCCTTGTACACGATGAACCAATGGTAGGAAAGATTATCTCCCGCTGCCTCTACGCTCCAAGATGCCACACTGTTTTCCGGGAAGGTTCCGTTCTGCGGCTGACGGGTAATCACTATATTACCCGCAGCAAGCGACGGGGTTAACGCAAATGTCGCTAAGATGAGAATGAAGATTAAAACTGCTGTTGCTTTTTTCATAGACACCTCGCTTTCTTTGCGGCGGATCAGAACTTACCGCCTCCACCGCCGTGTGTCTCTCCGGAGGAAGATGTATGCGTGCTGCTTCCGCCGGAGCTGCCGCTGTCAGTATTCTTCGGTTTTGCCGTGCGCGTAACGGTATTGTACAGAAACGTGTCCTTGCTCTCCGTTATATTAAGGCTGCCGCTCTTCATATAGTCGCCTGCCGCCGCCTGGAAGCGCACTGTCTTGAGCTGCGCTTTCATCCTGCCGACTATAAATATCGCAAGGCCGACACCCACCAAAATCGAGATCAAAATCCAAACTATCGAAAGAGGTCCCTTGGGCAGATTGCTCTTGTCGTAGGGCTCTCCCTCTCTTGACTTTGTGATGAAATCATCGGAGAGCTCGGCAAAGGTGTTGAATGCGGCGGCATAGTTGCCGTCACCCAAATCCTCTACCATCTGCTCGCCGATATACTGGATTCCGGCATCCGTAAACGCGGTTATACCGTAGCCGCAGGTGGATATCCACCAGTCGCGGTCCTCCATGCTGACGAGGAACAGCAGACCGTCTCTTTTTTCTCCGTAGCCGTATTTGCAATAATCATAGATATCGTCGGCATATTCCATGGGCTTTTTGCCGTCCAACGTATTGGTCGTCACGACTATTACATCCATTTTCTGACGTTCGCTGAGCTCGTCGAGCGTTTTTATAAGGGCTTCTCTCTCGCTTTCCGAGAGGAGCTTCGCCATATCCTGAACGCGCTCGTATTCGCTTACAAAGCCGTCCGCATCCACCGCAAAAGCCGGGATAACCGTGCAGAAGCAGAGGGCAAGGACAAATATCATCGCAAGTATTCTCTTTTTCATTGTTATCCCTCCTTTACAGTATTCCTGCAAAATGCAGAAGCCACGCAATGCCGCAGGCGGCAGCGCTGAGCGCCGCGGCGAGTCCCACCGTCCACTTTGTGGCGGCCGACTTATCGAGCGGAAGATTGCCGACGAATTTGCCGGTCTGTCCGTTCATGGCAAAGGTATATTTTTCTCCGTTCCAGGTTGTGTTCAGCAGCCACACGGGATAGAGCGCATACTTTGCCTTTCCGCCATGGAACTGCACCGAGCTGCTCTCGGCATTGACCGTTGCATAGCCCTGAACCGTCGAGGCAAAGGCATCCTCCGTGGAGCGCCTGACGCGCTGATTGGCGCGGTCGATGCTCTCCTCGGCGGTCACATCGTACTTATCCGCAAAATAGCCCGCAAGATAAGCCGTCTGGAAATCCAGAGCATCGGAATAATCGTAGGGCTCGACGGACTCCATGAGATCGTCCGGCATTTTGGATGAGCCGTCCACCGGGACATGCTCAAAGCCGACGCTTCCGCCGCGATGAATCATATAATAGCTCGTCTCGGTGTATCTGTAATCCTCGTCGCTCCATGTGCGAACCTTGGTTGCACGGTAACGCACCTGCGCGTCGACATCGGTATCAAAGAGCCAGAACGGGACATAGACGCCCTTTACCTCGTCGATATGATTCTGATCCTTGAAAATCTTGGGCAGAAGCTTCTTTCCGTTGAGGTGCTTCATCAGCCCCGCCTTTGCCGCCTTCTTATCGAGCTTGAACGGGATCACGATGTCGGGCTTGAGCAAGCCCGCGAACTGGTTCATCATGACTACCGGATTGCCGCAGAACGGGCAGGCCGTTGCCGCCGTATTGGCATCGCCCACTATTTCTCCGCCGCATGATTTGCATACATAAGAGCGTAACCCCTCAATCTCGCTCTCCTGCCACTCGCTGCCCGCAGAGGTCTCCCATTCCATATTGTCCGCCTGTTCGCCCTGAAGCTCGGCGTCATAGCTCTTGAGCGCATCCATTTCAAACTCAGTGTCGCAGAAAGGGCACTTCATCTTCTGGAGCGTGCTGTCAAAAGCTATTGCGCCGCCGCAGCAGGGACATTTATATTCCTGCAAGGTTTGCATTAAAAAACTCCTCTCTTAAAAGAACATTAACCGTCAAGCGTCTTTATGTTTTTACCGCCGCAAAAGCCGCATGGAATTTTCGGTACCGACATAAAGAAAAGTCGAACTAACGGTATTTTGTTTTTTGCCGTTTTCAAAAGCTGTTCATTGTATTTGCAGCTACGCAGGTCGGCGATGCACACAAAAATGCGCGGTTCTTTTGCCGAAGATAAATCTTACAGCCCACCTGCGTAAACGCCGTAAAACCGATATCCTTCGCCGCATTAAACCTCCGCCTTTCGGGACGCCGATTACCACTGCTTTATCAGGCGAGCGGCTTGCCGCATTCCGGGCAGAATTTGGGCATAGCCTGACCGGGCGCGGGCGACCAGCCGCAATTCGGGCAGCCGCTAACCGAAGCGGGCTTCAGAGAGCCGCAGTTTGCGCAGAATTTGCCTGTATTCTGTGCGCCGCAGGACGGGCACATCCAAGCTGCCGCCTGCTGCTGAGGCGCGGGGGCGGCCGCATATCCGGGGGCGGGATTCGACGGTCTGTCGCCGCCGTATACCGTGTGGTTCATCATGCCGTCGCCGTCCCATGTGCGGTAACGGTTATCACGGCGCAGAAGTATATCCTTGAGCTCGTTCATCTTGCGCTCATACTCGCGGTAAAGGTCGGTATACGGGCTGTCGGGGCGGCTTCCGTCGCTTATCTCAAGCTCGATACTGTCAAACCACGGGGAGTTCACGCGGATAACCACATCGAACTCATAGTCGCACTCATAGCGGGGCGGCTGATAGCTCTTTCTGTTTCCGTCGGAATCCTCGAAGAATATCTCTTCCCTGTTTTCTTTTATATTTGTGTCGACCGCAACAACCTGCGAAAGCTTAATGATATCGGGATTGGCGCTGCGCCAATTCGAGCTTCCCGTAACGATAAACGCCTCGGAGACAGTGCTGATATACACTTTTTTGCTCCCGTCGAACATCACGTCGGGGTTAAAATTTCTGACGAGCTTCTCGTTTTCCTCGCGGTAAGCGAGCTGACGCTTGATATCCTCGACCGTCGAGCGGCGGCGTTCGCTGAAGAACGGAGACAGCTTCGCGGCGCAGTTCTTGCAGAGATTGCCGTCTTCAAGCTTGCGGTTTCCGAGAAGTCCTATTTTCTCGCCGCAGATATCGCAATATTTCTTATCAAATAATCCCATAGTGTTTCCCTCCTGTTATTTTTTCGGTCGCAGTAACGACCAGTTTTGCGCTGCCAGCCTGCAAACCGTATCATAAGAACGATTTCAGCAGCTCAAACAGCTCTTTTTCTCCCATGCCGTTATATTTCATCGAAATAACGCTGCCGTCGGCAGAAGCCGGCCTACGCAAAGCAGACTGTCCGCTTCGTCATACACATTCTCTCCCGCCTCTGTCCCCGGTTGAGGCTGTCAAGCACAGCGTCCTCGGGGATATGTGGCAGCTCGGAGATTTTCGGCAAAGCTTGCTTTTTCGCTAAGCGGCGGTGACACCGCACGCCTGTGACAACGCCCAATATGAGCGCCGTGAGCAGAATCAAAATTATGAGCAGCGCCTTCATCGGCCGTCTTATTTTTTATCGCTATCGTCAAATATATCTCCGCACTCGGGGCAGAACTTCGGAGGATTGGATGGATCCTCGGGCTCCCAACCGCACTTATCGCAGCGGTAGAGAGGAGCGCCCTCGGGCTTTTTGGCTCCGCAGTTCTGGCAGAACTTGCCCTTATTGACGGTTCCGCACGAGCAGGTCCAGCCGTTTGCGTCAGCGGGCTTCGGAGAGCCGCACTCGGGGCAGAACTTGCCTGTCGCGGTAGCGCCGCACTGACATTTCCAAGCGCCTGCCGCCGGCTCGGGAGCGGGCTTCTTTCCGCCGCAGTTCGGGCAGAAGTTACCGGACACCATATTGCCGCACGAGCACTTCCAGCGCGCCATATCGGGGCCGTCCGTCGGCTGCTGCGCCGCCTGCTGCTGAGCCTGCTGTTGAGCCTGCTGTTGCTGCTGACCCATGGCGAACAGGTTCTGAGCGTTCATGCCGCCGCCTGCGTTCATAGCCATGCCCATGCCCATAAAGCCGGTCATTGCGCCTGCCTGGTTGCCGGCCGCGGTCTTCATGGCGTCCGCCTGAGCGCCGACAAGGGTTGCCGCCGCCATGGTGGGATCGCGCATGATAGCTGCACGCTGAGCCTGCTTGATGAGCTCCGCATCCTCTTCGGGGAGAGTGACCGAGCCGAGGGCTATTGTGACGACCTTGAGTCCGCGCAGCTCGCTCCACTTTGCGGAGAGGGCGGCGTTCATAGCGGTTTCAAGCTCGGTGTTGTGAGCTACTATCTGATTGGGGCGAAGCTCAAGGTCGGAGAGCTGAGCAAAAGCGGGCTGAAGCGCGCTGATGAACTCTGTCTTGAGCTGATTGTCTATCTCTTCGCGGGTATAATCCTGCTCGACATTGCCGCAGACATTGGTATAGAAGAGCATGGGGTCGTCTATCTTATAGGAATATACGCCCGAGCAGCGGACTGCGACATCGATATCAAGGCCTATCTTCGAATCGACGACACGGAACGGAATCGGGTTCGGAGTGCCGAACTTGTTGTCCATCAATTCCTTGGTGTTGAAATAATAGACACGCTGATCCTTTCCGGTATCTCCGCCGTAGGCGAAACGCTTACCGATGGTCTGGAATGTCTTTTTAATGCTGTCACCGAGAGAGCCAGAGAAAATCGAGGGCTCCGTGGAGGCGTCATATGTAAACTCGCCGGGCTCCGCGCAGAACTCGACTACCTTGCCCTGCTCGACTATCATCATGCACTGTCCGTCCGCAACGGCTATACCCGAGCCGTTTGTGATGATGTTGTCGCTGCCCTTTGTGTTTGACGATCTGCCGCTTACGCGCTTCTGTCCTTTGGTAACAAGAAGCTCCTTCGGCATTGCCTCGCAATAGAAAAATTCCTTCCACTGATCGGCAAGAACGCCGCCGACTGCGCCTGCACCGGCTTTAATAAGTCCCATAAATAAAAACTCCTTTGCAATATTATTTTATTATATTATTTCACGGGGTGATTCCCCTTTTTGACTGTTTATCCTACCGCTTCGTCAAAGAGCAGCGGTTCGCTCTTCAAAACATAATCGGTTTTTCCGTCGCGTCCGTCATAGGTGAGCACTTTTCTCGCGGCCATGCCGCCCTTTTCGGCTTCTATGGCGGCGGTGGGAACAGTCTCGGCAAGGCTGCCGTCGAACTCATAAACCTCGCCCTTTTTGACCTTCACCGAGAAGAGGATACCGTCCGACTCCATCTCGTTATCGGCTTCGTTATACTTGAGCTTTACGAGCGTGACGATGACTCCGTCAACATTCGAGACAAAGCGTATCCTGTCGTTCGGATAAATCGCGCTCCCGGTCTTAAAAATCTGCACCGGGTCGCCGAGAGCCCTGTATGACGCGGAGTTTGAATCGGTATAGAGCGAGAGCTCAAACGCATCCTTCGTCACATCGTACTCCGTCATAACTTCCTCGGTAGTCTGCATATCCCCGTCGCCGGTCGTCTCATCGGTATCGCCCGTTTTACCGCAGGCAAAAAGGGTGAGGGCGAGGGCAAGGACCAGAAGAACCGACAGAATTGCCGAAAAGCTTTTCTTCATTTTCAAACCTCCGTTCACGGCAGCAAAGTCCACAGGTCGGAAATTGCGTCATATTCATATACCACCCTGTCAAGGTGGTTAAAGCACACATTTATCTCGCGCACGAAGCTGTCTTCGCCGCTTGTGCCGAGGGCATAGATATTGTAGCGGATTCCGTCCTGCTCCATATACTCGCCCGTATCCAAAATCGCCATGCCGAAATCGATATATTCGGCGAAGCCCTTGCTGCATTCGCGCATCTGTTTGACCGCCTCATCCAAAGGTATGTCATACTTCTCGCCGCGTTTTATCTCCGTTCCCGAAATATTCGACGGAAGCGTCATTTTTTCGGAAGAGGTCGAGGTTATCGCCGCTTCTGCGGTCGTGCCGTCCGACGTTTCGGGGGTCGGTTTTTTGTCCTTAGCGCAGCCTGCCGACAGCATAAGGACAACCGCCGTCAACAGAACCGCTGCCGTTATCAGCATTCTTTTCACTGCGGGGTCAAGCCTCCTTTTCGCGGGTTTCTTCTTTTTTATCCGCCCTGCCGAAGCTCGACGAGGCGGAATAGGGATTCAGATTCTTTTTCGGCTCATCCCGCACGCTCGCGCAGTCACCCGCCCAGCTGATGAGCAGAGTGCGCAGCAATATGATAAAAAACCATATTATGAGCAGCGAAGCGAACCACCATATGGAAATTTTAAGGATGAAATGGGCGGCAAGCAATATCCACGCGGGCACCGACCAGCCGAGGTTGAATACGAGGTTCATCAAAAAGCAGAGCATAAAGCCCCCGAAATCGCGTTTTCTCACGGTTTGTCTCCCCTTTCTTCAAATACATCCCAAATACTGCACATATATAATATCAAAAAAAATGCCCGAGCACACTACCCCCTCGGAGTAGTTTTGATCGAAGAATGCGAAAAGGCTCGGATATGCAATTTTACCGCACAACAAAAAGCCTGCGGTCGGAAGGGTCGGAGACAAGCTCCATATCGCTCAAATTTTCCTCAAGCACATCGAAGCATGAGGTGGCGACGGTCTTTATCTTCCCGTTTTTTTCCGCTTCGGCTCGCGTTATGCCGAAGAATTTGTCCATATTCATCATATCGTATTCCTGAAGCCCTACGCTGACGAGCTGCTCTGGCTCGATCTCTTTTCCGTTGAGCTCGACATTGAGCAGTCTCTTCTCCGAGCGGGAATAGACGACCCTGAGTCCGTGCGAGAGCTGGTAGAACTCCGTTTTTCCGTCGAGCGCCTCATCGCGCAGAATATACATGAGCACCGAGCGCAGCTGTTCTCCGGTCAGATATATGCGCTCTATTTCATTTTTATACGGGAATATCTCCGCCAAATCCTGGAGCTGGACTATGGGGCCTAACTGCTCGTATCTGATACTGCCCGAGCCGAGCAGCATTATATCCAGACCGAGCGCATCCTTGAAAATATCGCTGAATATGCGCCCTATCTGCGTCTCCTCGTTGCGTTTGCGATGAAAATATTCCTCTTTGAAGCGGGTGACTACCCGACTGTATTTCACATCCGTCTGATTCTTATATTTTTCTATGACCCGCTCTAACTGAAGGTCACGCTCGCAGTTGTCCTCGTTTATCGGAACGAGCTGCCAGGTGTAGCTGTCTATGCAATTGTCGTCGGTATCGACCATGATATCAAAGCGGCCTATCTGAGAGGTGCCGTTCGCCGCCTGAACTATCGGTATCCCGGCGACTACCGCGGGCTCGCTGAGCATTGTGTGGCTGTGGCCGCCGATTATAATATCGACTCCCCAGCGCGGGTCGAGATTCGCGGCAAGCTCCTTGTCCGCCTCAAAGCCGATATGGGTCAGGAGAACCGTAAAGTCTATATCGACGGACTGATAGCTGTTGCATATCTTTCCGACCTCTGCCGCCGCCTCATAGACATCGAGGAACGAGCCGATGAGCTTATCCTGCTTTGTTTGCGAGAGCACTTGCTCGGTAAGAAGTCCGATAAACAGCACCTTCATGCCGTCAATCTCGAGAATCTCGTGGGATCTGCGGCAATCATATAAGAACAACTTTTGATTAAAAGTTCCAGTGAATTTCAAT
>OMAA01000584.1_pt1 | contig 15938 bp, 7 predicted proteins | sample 1674191 | NCBI WGS metagenome assembly OMAA01 (sample SAMEA103958152, study PRJEB25191) | human gut metagenome | biome: human-associated habitat [ENVO:00009003]; feature: intestine environment [ENVO:2100002]; material: feces | place: Germany | collected 2013/2015
CACACTTGGTGTTGAGTATTTATACAAAGTTACAATGAAAAAATAATATACAATGGAAGAAGATTTCGATATACGTCAGGAGCAGGGACGCAAGGGCGAGAAGGACTTTGAGAACGCTCTGCGACCGCTGCGGTTCGGCGATTTCAGCGGACAGCAGAAGGTGGTGGAGAACCTCGAAGTGTTCGTCGAGGCGGCGAAGTACCGCGGCGAACCGCTCGACCATACGCTGCTGCACGGCCCCCCAGGACTGGGCAAGACAACGCTTAGCAACATCATAGCCAACGAACTGGGCGTGGGCTTCAAGATTACGAGCGGACCGGTGCTCGACAAGCCGGGCGACCTCGCCGGCATCCTCACTTCGCTGGAGCCGCGCGACGTGCTGTTCATCGACGAGATTCACCGTCTCTCGCCGGTCGTAGAGGAGTATCTCTACTCGGCGATGGAGGACTACCGCATTGACATCATGATCGACAAGGGTCCGTCGGCGCGGTCTATACAGATCGACCTCAACCCGTTCACACTCGTGGGTGCCACGACACGCAGCGGACTGCTCACGGCGCCGCTCCGTGCGCGCTTCGGCATCAACCTCCACCTGGAATACTACGGACCGGAGATGCTGCAGAAGATTATCAAGCGCTCGGCGATGATTTTGAAGGTGCCCATCGACGACGATGCGGCTATAGAGATTGCACGCCGCTCGCGTGGCACGCCGCGTATTGCGAACGCTCTGCTGCGCCGCGTGCGCGACTTCGCCCAGGTGAAGGGCAACGGACGCATCGACCGCGATATTGCGCGCCTATCGCTCTCGGCGCTCAACATCGACCAGTATGGTTTGGACGAGATCGACAACAAGATACTGCTCACCATCATCGACAAGTTCCGCGGCGGACCGGTCGGCGTGTCTACCATAGCCACCGCTATCGGCGAGGACACGGGCACCGTCGAGGAGGTGTACGAGCCGTATCTCATCATGGAGGGCTTCATAAAGCGCACGCAGCGCGGACGTATGGTGACGCCCCTCGCCTACCAGCACCTCGGACGACCGATGATTGGCAGCAACGCTGTGGAGCCGGGACTGTTCGACTAACTCTCAACTGGAATGGCATACTTTTTGCCAAGACGATATTTGCACGATTTGACCGCTCATATTTCGCGAAAAATCAAAAACAAAATCCTTAGTCGATTTTTCGCGGGTTTTGAGCGTGCAGCCGTAAGCGTTTGTCTCACAGCATATTGTAGCGTTTTCTCTAAAAGTGTGCAATTTTCGCCTTAGCAAAACACAACTTATCGTGAGACTTTACAGTGTAAAAGCATAGGTTTTACCAAGTAAAAGCATAGGTTTTACCAGGTAAAGTCTCAAGAGTTACCATGTAAAGTCTCACGAAAAGTTTGTAAAACCTATCGTTTTACACTGAAAAGTCTCAATTTTTATGATTTTTCGGCTGCGCCGACCGATGAAATGGCGCATTTTCGAGAATGCGAATCTCTAAAATGAGATTTTTCGCGGAGGTGACTTGTATTATATTTGCTTCTAAAAGTAAAGAAGTAAAAGAGTAAAAAAGTAAAAAAAACGCAGATTTTTTACCTTTTTACTCTTTTACTTTTTTACATTAACACTCTACATTCTAAACTCACAACTCATTCCGGTGCAGCTCCGCCAGCAGCTTCACGCTCTGGCTGTGCAGGTCGATGTGTCGCTGCAGCTTCTCGTAGATGCTGTTTATCTCTACGTAGTAAGCCAGGGCGGTTATCTCGCCCTGCTGCAGCGCCTTCCTGAAGAGCGTAAGCGACTCCTGCAGCAGCTTCACGTCGCTGTGGTCTATCACCTGCTGCAAGCCCTGCAACTGCTCGTAGCTGGTGCGCAGCGAGGCTTCGGCGTCGTGCTGCGCCTGCTGCACCTGCAGCTCGGCACTCTGACGGCGCTCGCGTGCCGCCTTTACGTTGCTGCTGTTGCTATAGAGCGGGAAACTCACGCCTACCATGAAGCCGTTGATGGCTTCGCGCTGCTCGGTATTGCGGCGGTAGCCGAAGGAGATGCTGGGCAACCACTCGCTCTTCTGCACCTTAAGGTTCATGTCGGCGGCGCGCAGGGCGGTCTGCGCCACTGCCACGTCGGCATCCGACGCTACGGCGAGGGCACGATACTGCTCGAAGTCGGCTATAGGCTCGTAGTGGGGCAGCTCGGTTGAGGATACGTCGATGGGCTTGCCGCCGTTGAGCTGCTGCAGCTGCTGCAGCAGGGCGGTGCGCTCGCCTTCTGCCTCGCTAACGAGGGTGCGCACCTCCATGCAGTCGATCTTCACCTTGTTCAGCTCAAGGGCGTTGGCGTCGCCTGCCTCCATGCGCTTCTCGTACATCTGCAGCAGCGTCTCGCTGTTGGAGAGACGCTCGCGCAGCATGGCGAGACTCTGGTTGAGGCGTATCACGTCGATGCAGACGAGCTGCGCCTGCAGCAGTATGTCGCGGCGCTGCTTTACGAGCAGCTGGTCGCCTACGGTCTGCTGCATCTGCGCCTGCTTGCTGCGGGCGGCATACTTCGTAGGGAAGTCGATCTCCTGACTCACCACAAGTTCGCTCTCGACAACGCCGGAGTAGCCCTTCGTGAAGAACGGGCTATACTCTACCGACGGACCGCCGAGGGTGTTCGTGGCTTTTATGTCGAGCACATCGGCGCGCATGTCGTGCGCTGCCGACTGCAGGGTGAGGTTGTTAGCAGCTATCTGCTTGAGCACGTCGCCAACGGTGTCGGCGAGGGCGGCGCTACACGCGCTGAGTGCCACGGCTGTGGCGATTAGATATCTTCTCATATATTATCGGTACTATGAATGCGTTGAGTAATGTAGAACTGATGAGTCCGCCGAGTATCACCTTCGCCATCGGCGACTGTATCTCGTTGCCGGGCAAGTCGCCGCCCAGGGCGAGCGGCACGAGGGCGAGGGCTGAGGTGAGGGCCGTCATGAGTATCGGGTTCAGACGCGAGAGCGAGCCTTCGACGATGGCTTCGCGCACGCTCTTGCCTTCCTCGGTGCGCAGACGCTTGTACTCGGTGATGAGCAGCATGCCGTTGCGCGTGGCGATGCCGAAGAGCGAGATGAAACCGATGACGGCGGGGATGCTTACCTCGCCGGTGGTGAGCACTATGGCGAAGATGCCGCCGATGAGTGCCAATGGGAGGTTGAGCAGTATGACGCCGGCTTCAAGGGCGTTGCGGAACTGCATGAAGAGCAGGAAGAAGATGACGACGATGGCGAGCAGGCAGGTGAGGTAGAGCACGCGGCTGGCGCTCTCCTGACTCTCAAACTGTCCGCCGTACTCTACGTGGTAGCCTTCGGGCAGCTGCACGTTCTCGCCTACTGCCTGCTTGATGTCGGCTACTACGTCGCTCAAGGCTCTGCCGCTGGTGTTGGCAGAGATGACTATCTTGCGTTGCACGTTCTCGCGGTTGATAGTGTTGGGTCCGGCGCTCGATATGATGTCGGCAACGTCGCACAGAGGCACCTTACGGCCGTCCTGCGTGTCGATGATGAGGTTGCTTATCTCGTCGGAGTCGGCGGCTTTCACCACGAGGTTGAAGGATCTGCCGGCTTCGTACACCTGAGAGACGGTCTCGCCGGCGAGGTTCACGGCGAGGAACTCGTTGAACTCGGGCAGCGTGATGCCGTTGCGCACGAGCAGTTCGCGGCGCGGCACAATCTTCAGTTCGGGGCGCTCTATCTGCTGCTCCACGTTGAGGTCGGCGATGCCCTCAATGTCCTGGCAGGCGTTCTTTATCTGATTGCCGATGGTGAACATACGGTTGAGGTCGGTGCCGAAGAGCTTGATGGCTATGCTGGCTTGTGTGCCCGAGAGCATGGCGTCGATGCGGTGGGAGATGGGCTGACCTATCTCTATGTTGGCTCCGGCGAGAACGGAGAGGCGCTTGCGCACGTCGTTGAGCACTTCCTCGTGACTGCGGTCCTTAAGCTCGAACGGGGCTTCTATCTCGCTCACGTTCACGCCGAGGGCGTGTTCGTCGAGCTCCGCACGACCGGTCTTGCGTGCCACGGTCTTTATCTCGGGCACCTGCAGCAGCAGTCGCTCGGCACGTGCGCCGATGGAGTCGCTTTCTTCGAGCGAGATGCCGGGCAGCGAGGAGATGTTGATGGTGAACGAGCCTTCGTTGAACTTGGGCAGGAAGCTGCTGCCTAAGCAGAAGAACACGCCCACGGCGACAACGAACAACGCTGCGGTGCCGACGATGACCTTGCGGGTGTTGGCGAGCACCCACAGCAGGGCGCGCTCGTAATACTTCTTAAGCCATACGGCTACGAAGGCTTCCTTCGGCATCTCGCCCTTGCTCTTGCCGAGCAGGTAGCTGCAGAGTACGGGGGTGAGCGTGAGGGCTACGAGGGTTGAGGCGAAGAGGGCTGTGACGAAGGCTATGCCCAGAGGTATGAGCATGCGGCCTTCCATGCCGCTGAGGAAGAACAGCGGCGCAAAGCTCACCACGATAATCAGCGTGGAGTTGAGGATAGGCATGCGCACTTCTCGTGAAGCGTTGAACACGAGTTCGATGATAGGCACACGCTCTGTCTCGGGCAACGCGCGGTTCTGGCGTATGTGCTTGTAGACGTTCTCTACGTCGACTATGGCGTCGTCTACGAGCGAGCCGATGGCTATGGCAAGTCCGCCGAGGGTCATGGTGTTGATGCTTATGCCGAGGGCGTTGAGCACTATCATCGCCACGAGGAACGAGATTGGTATCGTGACGAGCGAGATTACCGTGGTGCGCACGTTGGCGAGGAATATCATAAGGATGATAACCACGAAGATGGCGCCCTCGATGAGCGACTTCTGCACGTTGTCGATGCTGCTCTCGATGAAGTCTGACTGACGGAAGATGTCGGTAGAGATATGCACGTCGGCGGGCAGGGTCTGCTTGAGGTCGGCGAGTGCGAGGTCGAGATGCTTGGTGAGGTCGATGGTGCTGGTATTGGGCTGCTTCGTAACGGTGAGGAGCACGGCAGACTGGGCGCGCTCGCTGGCTACGCCGAGCTTGGGCGACTGGTTGCCTATCTTTATGTCGGCTACGTCGGCAAGGGTGACTACGCTCTCGCCGTTCTTCTTCACGATGCACGTGCCGAGCTTCTCGACGTCGTTGGTAGAGGTGATACCGCGGATGATGTACTCGTTGCCGTACTTGTACTGCACGCCGCCGTTGGTGTTGGTGTTCATGCCGCGAGTGCATGCCATGATGTCGGTGAGCGACACGCCGAAGTGTTTCATGCGACCGGGGCTGACGAGTATCTGATACTCCTTGATGTCGCCGCCGTGAACGCTCACCTGAGCCACGCCGCCGGTGGAGAGCAGACGCGGACGTATCACCCAGTCGGCGTACGTGCGCAGGTCTTGCTGTGAGGTGTGCTTGCTGGTGAGGCTCACGATGAGCACTTCGCCGAGTATCGACGACTGCGGACCGAGCACCGGAGCGCTCACTCCGGCGGGCATCTGCTCGCCTACTGCGGCGAGTTTCTCGCTCACTATCTGGCGGGCGAGGTAGATGTCGGTGCCCCAGTCGAACTCAACCCACACAACGGAGAAACCGTTGGTAGACTGCGAACGCACGCGGCGCACACCGGTGCTGCCGTTGACGGCGGTCTCTATAGGGAACGTGACGAGCTGCTCTACCTCTTCGGTTGCCATGCCGCCGGCTTCGGTCATGATGACTACGGTGGGGGCATTGAGGTCGGGGAACACGTCCACATCGGTCTGGCTGGTGGAGTAAAGGCCGCCAATGACGAGCAGCACCGACGCCACCAACACGAGTATTCTGTTCTCAAGCGAGAAGCGTATTATCTTGTTCAGCATAGTTCTTTTTTTTTATTAGTTGACAAGTAGACAAGTAGATTTCCTCAGGGGGTGCACTTGTCTCAAGTGCACCAACAAAGCAAGAAGTGCACCAACCAAGCTGCCATTGCATCTTCCCACAGAATTCACAGAACACACAGAAGCCTCTTGCTGAAATGTACTTCCACAGAATTCACAGAATTTTCTTGCAGAGGAGAACTTCTGTGTATTCTGCGTGTTCCGTGGGACAATACTACGCAACCTAAACATCTGTGTGCATCTGTGCCATCTGTGGGAGGATTATTAAGTGGGTGGCGTGTGTATTCTGTGGGCAGTACATCTCTGCTTGGTTGGTGCAGCAGAGACTGCTGCACCCCCTAACATTCCGTGCATTCCGTCCCTCGTCTACTTCAGAAATTAATGATTATGGTTATGCGCCGGGATGGCGTTTGCAGCCGAAGCCAATCGTACTTGCACGGCGCCCTTTGTTACGACACGGTCGCCCTGCTTAACACCGGTGAGTATCTCTACACGCTCGCCGTCGCTCTCGCCGAGCGTCACTTCCTGCTTGCGGTAGCCTTCGGCGTCTATCTGCACGTAGACGAAGTGGATGCCCTGCTCCTCGGTGAGGGCGGTGAGGGGCAGCGTGATGACGTTCGAGCGGTCTTGGGTTATGAGGTATATCTCGGCGTAAGAGCCCTGCACGACGTCGCCGGTGTTGTTGAACTCGAAGATGACGGGCAGGTAGGAGTTGTTCACCTCTGCCGAACGTCCGTACGACTGTATGTGTCCGCCCATCTCGGCGATGTCGTAGAGACGCTTGCTGTAGCTTGTGCGGAACTTGGCGCCGCGTATCTTGTTGAGTTCGTTGAAGCGGCGCTCGGGTATCTCGGCACGCAGATAGAGGTGCTTGTTCTGAGTGATGATGGCGAGTGGCTGACCGGCTTCTACGTAGTCGCCGCCGTTGACGAGACACTGCTTAACGTAGCCTCCGCGCGGCGCGGCTACCGCTACTCCACCCTCGCTGCGCGTGCGCTTCATGCCGTTATACGTTAGCTTGGCTGCTTCGTATTCGGCTTTTGCCACGGCGAGGTCCTTCTCGCTTATTATCTTGTCCTTGATGAGTATCTTGGCACGTGTGTAGTCGCGCTCTGCACGCTCGTAGTCGATGCGTGCACGCTGCACGGGGTCGCCCTCTGCGGTCTGCATGCCTGCGGAGGTGATAGAGAAGAGCGTGGTGCCGGCAGACACCTTCAAGCCCTCGCTTACGTGGTTCTTGTACTGCACGCGTCCGCTGATGGTTGCAACGACGGTGGTCTCGTCGCACGAGGCTGACATCACTTTGCCACTGGTGTGTATAACGCCGTGGAAGGTGCCTGGCTTCACTTCCTCTACCTTCACGCCGGCTGCACGGGCTTTCTCCGCAGAGAGTATTATCTCGTCGGTGTGGGCGTCCTTTGCATCACCGCCGTGTTCTGCTTCTTCGGCAGCATGGTCGTGATGCTCGGCTTCCTCGGCGTGGTTGTGGTCATGATCGTGGTCGAGATGGTCGTGCGACTGGCCTCCGCAAGCGGCAATGCCCGCCACGAAGACTGCTGATAATAAGTAATAGGATAATCTTCTAAGCATATTTTGTTTGTTGTTAATTACTAAGCTGAAAGGCTGCTATTTATTAAACTGACAAGCTAATATTTAAAGCCAAAAACTAATCAACGACAAAGATAATGAAAGTATTCTGCAACCTTGTTGCAAATATCTCAAAGGGAACAACTTAAGGGGGTGCAGTGCCATCCTCAGGGGGTGCAGCTGTCTCAGCTGCACCAACCAACCAAACAAACAGGGAGAAAGTTCCCACAGAATACACTGAACACACAGAACCTTCAAACTGAGATGTGCCTCCCACAGATAGGCACAGATTTTCACAGATAGACAGGCTGCGAAACTGCAACGAAATTCAGATTACACAGAAGATTAGGATGTAATAATTAGCACAGTGAAATCCGTGAAATCTGCCAGAACATGGTATATACGCAAAGAGGGCATGGCGGAATGCCATGCCCTCTTATGAGTTTATTGGTTGGTGCACCGTTTGCTTGGTTGGTGCAACGTTATCTCGGTTGGTGCAACGTTATCTCGGTTGGTGCAACGTTATCTCGGTTGGTGCACTTGAGACAAGTGCACCCCCTGAGTGCACCCCCTAAAATGTTACTTAACGAGTACCTTCTTAACCTTGCCGTCAGCAGAGCGAACGATGTTCAGACCCTTCTGGAGCTTAGAAAGCTTAACGCCGTCAACAGAGAACACCTCGAACTCGCCCTCAGCAACTGTTGTTGCGTTGATGCCAGTCTCAGGATCCTTCGTCCAGTCCTTGTCAACTACCTTAACATAGTTGTATGTAGCACGCGACTTGTCGTTAGCGCCCTCGCCAGTACCCATCTTAACGGTCGGGAGAGTGAAGAGATAGCTCATTGCGCTTGAAGCAATCTTAACCTCGCCGTTTACAACGAAGCCCTGAGCCTTAGAAACCTCTACCAGGAACGGAACTGTCTCAGCGAACTTGCCAGTGTTGTTGTTTGTAGCAGATGTCTGGAAGTAGCCCTGGAGCATCTGGTCTGCGCTTGTGCGATACAAGTGGAGAGTGTTGTCCCAAGCTGTCGGAACAGCACCGAGACCGATTACATCCTCGCAGTTGCCAGTACATGTAGACGGGTCGATAGACATAACTACCTTCTGAGTATCCCAATCAACCGGAATCTCCCACTCGAAGCCATTGCCGTCAGCTACGTAGTTCTCCTTGCAGAACGGTTCTGTAGCAGGTGTCTTAGCCTCATAGTTGAACTCGCCACCGTAGTTCTTCTCGCCAGCCTTCATGGTGAATGTCATCATGAATTCGTCGGCTGCGTTATAAGAGATAGAGAACTCGGCTGTTGCAGATGCAGCACCGAGGAATGTAGCAGTAGCCTCGTCAGCAGTAGCGTTGAGAACCATTGCTGGCTCTTCTGGAGTTACTTCACCCTCACCCTCTTCTGCGAGCGGCTCCTGACCACCTGGTTCTGTTGTAGGAAGTGTACCAGTGAATACGAGGTCCTGAGTCTTCTCGTTGAGTGTTACGTCCTTAAGAGTGAGCGTGAACTCACCTGTTTCAGTTGCCAAGAACTCTACCTTAGCCTGGTCAGCCTTGAAGAGGTCTGTCTCAGGAGCTGCTGCGTCGTAGATGTGGAGGTTGCTTGTGTAAACCTCAGGCTCATCTACTTCTTCCTCGTAGTTGAACTCGCCCTCATAGAGAACACCTTCGCCCTCGATAGCGATACCCATCTTAATCTCGTCGTCAGAAACTTCTGAGATTGCGAATGTAGCTGTTACATCGCCAAGGATTGCCTTTGTAGCAGTGTTAGGTGTAGCAGATATGTAGAGAGGCTCTGCTGCTTCCGCTGTTGGAGCTACCTCAGGTGTCGTACCTACGAATACGAGGTCGTTTTCAGCACCACGGAGAGCAACCTGCTTAAGTGTAATCTTATAAGAGTCGTCAGAGTACTTGATGATGTTCACGTCAGCCTGAGGCATATCAACAACATCTTCCTCGCTTTCTGCATCAGTCAACTTGAGGTTGCTTGTGTATGTCTTGTCAGAAGTTACCTCAGGCTCTGCAGCTACAACATTGAGAGTTGCATCCCAAACGCCACCACCGTCAGAGAGGATGTCGTTTGAACCTCCAGGGAGGATGCAGTTCCAGTCGATCTTGAAGCGGATGCGGTATGTACCCGGCTCCGTAGGAGCTGTGAATGAAGGAGGATTAACGTTGCTACGATCGTCACCAGAAACAGAAGCACCGGTAGAGTTGTAGCCATTGCCATCGTTTACTTTCGGATTAGCAAGTGTAGTATAGAAGCTGTAGGCTACCAAGTCGGTGCCTGCCTGATCCCACTGTCCTTCCTTGTAAGAGAACTCGCCGTCGTTGTCGCGGTCGATGTAGATATAACCGTTCATCCACTGACCTGAGTAGTTGAACGAAGCTGTCAGCTCGCTGCCTGCCTCAACATTGAATACAGACGATGTGTGATCCTCGTAAGCTGCCTTTGAAGCGAATACGTTTACAGTCTGCTTGTCCTTGCCTGTCTGCTGGAGAGAGAAGCTGCTGAGGACACGGTCGTTACGTGAGTGGTAAGCTGTCTTGTCGAAGTTAACAGTGTACTTCTCTGTTACTTCGCCGCCAGTCTCGCCACCGCCGGTAGAACCACCGCCTTCGAAACCTTCGTCAGTACCGAAGGTGTACTCAAAAGCATAACCTACAACAGGGTTAAGAGCCAACTTGCCCTTGAAAAGGGCGTAAGCCTTTGTTTCGTTGAACTTAACGAGGAGAGACTCGCCTTTAAGAGCGAAACCACCATCAATAGTTCCACTGGCAGAAACATCAGGGTTGCTAACTTGGATTGTTGTCAAACCGTCGGCGTCTGTTGTGCCTTCTACTGCGTCGCAGCTGAGGTCGCCCCATTTTCCAACGCCATACGTGCTTAGATCGCAGCCACATGCGGTCACTTTGTATTTGCCGTCTACGCGTTTTTCTACGGTGAGAGTACCTTCCGGCAAAGACTGCTCATAAGGACTGCTACCAAAAGTCAGCTTGAAAGTAAGCTGATCGGTGTAGTCCGTAGCGAATGCCATCACGGTAACCATCAACATCGAAAGAAGAGATAAGATTTTCTTCATACTAAATCCTTTCTTTTTGTTAATAAATTGTTATTAAATTAAGTGAACTATATTATTCTATATGGTATTAATAAGCAGCATGGGGTTATCCGAATGCCGGAAATGTTTACAATTTGTCTGTTCTTAGTCGTACTTTACATGCAAAGGTAAGAATAATTATTGTTTACGCAATAAAAAATCTGTAAAAATGCATCGGTTTATGACATATTAATACAAAAAAATCCCGACTCCGTTGCTGGAGTCGGGATTTATTATTTATCGGAAAGGGCGTGCGCCCTACCCTATAGTCTTAAAAAGATTACTTAACGAGTACCTTCTTAACCTTGCCGTCAGCGGTGCGAACGATGTTCAGACCCTTCTGGAGCTTAGCAATCTGTACGCCGTCAACAGTGAAGAGCTGTGCCTCGCCGTTAGCAACCTCAGCGTTGATTGTGCTGATGCCGTCGGTAACCGGCGCTACAACCTCGAGAGTAGCATCGTAGATACCACCACCGTTGTTGAGGATAGAGTTACCAGTAGCTACGCTACCACCTGCGTCGATGTTATCCCAGTCTACCTTGAAGCGGATGCGGTATGTACCCGGTGTGGTAGGAGCTGTGAATGCAGGCATCAGGTTAACGTTGCAGTTGCTTTCTACAGCCTCGCCCTTAGAGTTCTGATTCTTATAGTAGCTGTAAGATACTACCTCTGTGCCAGTCTGGTCAGCGCCGTCGGCGTTGAATGAGAACTGCTTGTTGTTGTCGAGGTCGATGTATACGTAACCGTGCATCCACTCGCCAACGTAACCGATAGAAGGTGTTACCTCTGAGCCTGCCTCAACAGTGAACTTATCTGCTGTGAGGTCCTCATAACCGTTCATAGTCTTGCCGAACTCGATAGTCTGCTTGTCCTTGCCAGTCTGCTGGAGAGAAACAGATGTAGAGTAGCGTGAAACGTGGTTCTGCTTAGCGTCCTTGTCGAAGTTGATAGCGTAGTCGTCCTTCGGCTGATCAGGTGTCTCCTCCTCGTAGTTGAACTCGCCACCGAGGCTGAGTGTTGCGCCCTCGAGAACGAATGACATACGGATCTCAGTAGTAGAAAGATCCTGCCACATGAACTGTGCATTAACAGCGCCACCGAGGAAGTTCTGTGTTTCTGCGTCAGCAGTAGCCTGAACCATAGTGCCCTCTGTTACAACAGCACCGCCCTCGTCCGGATCGACCTCTGTGCCTACAGCCTCGCCAGTGAATACGAGGTCGCTTGTCTGCTCGTTGAGAGTGATGTTTCTGAGAGTGATCTTGTAAGTGTTGTCGCTGTACTTGATGATGTTTACAGAAGCCTCGTCAGTCTGGAAGAGGGTATTCTCATCCTCAGAAGTCTGGTCGATGATGCGGAGGTTGCTTGTGTAGTTGTTGTTAGCAACTTCTGTTACAACCTCAGGAGCCTCAACACCATAGTAGAGGTTGTATGTGTACATGCTCTCATAGCCATTAACCTTAACTGTGAATGTACCTGCGAGCGTTTCACCAGTAACAGTAGCGTCCATAGAAGCTGTGAATGTCTGTGACTCCCAGCCTTCGCCACCTTCCTGAGTTGTCTCTACAGAAGAAGCTGTGAGCTTGAGCTTGCCGTCAGCCTCTACGCCGTCAGCTACGAATGTGAGCTTGCCGATTGTGCCAGCAGATGTGCCCTCAGCAGTATCCATGTCTGCGAACTCGGGAAGAACAACCTCGTACTTGCCCTCGCCCTTAGCGAGTACAGATACCTCAGCGTCTGCGTATGTCTTGGTGTCTGTGCCACGAACTACCTTCAGAGTGTTCTTGTAAACCTTAGCCTCCGGAGTGTCAGGTGTTGTTGTCTCTGTCCAGTCAAGAGAAACTACCTTGATGTAGTTGTAGAATGCCTGGCTGAACTTAGGAGACTCACCGCTACCGATGAGAACAGTGTTGCTTGCGAAGAGCTCGTCAAGAACCTCAGGAGACATCTTAACCTCACCGTTAACCTTCAGACCCTCAGCCTTAGAGATTTCGAACTTAGCGAGGCAGTCAGCAACGTCCATACGACCGGTGTTGTTGTTACCAGCGCCGTCCTTTGCGTAGAAACCAGACATCTGCTTTACAGACTGCTGGCAGTACCAGTGCATTGTGCGGTATGTGCTTGTCTGGAATGCAGCGAAGCTCTCGCCAGTAGTCATAGCAAGGATATCCTTGTCGTCACCACCGTTAGAGAAGTCGATAGAAGCAACGATCTTCTGCTTGTCCCAGTTGATAGTAGCTGTCTTAGAGAAGCCAGTGCCGTCAGCCTGGTAGTTCTCCCAGAGTGTTACGTCCTCAGGCTCAGCCGGAGCTACGTAGTCGGGATCCTCACCGAATGCGAGAGTTGTTCCTTCAGTTGGGATGAGAGTCATGTAAAGCTTCTCTGCCTCATCCTTTGTGTAGCGGAGAGCCTTAACAGCGAAGTTTGTGCCCTGGAAGTTAGTTGTACCAGTGTATGTGATGCGATCCTTCTCGTCTGTACCCTTTACGAGGTCTGTAGACTCAACGTTCATACTTGAGAAGACGAGAGACATGCTGATAGTGTTGTCAGACATCTCCTTGAGAGTAACGGTAGCGTCGCCCATTGCGCTCGGAGTACCGTCAGCGAGTGAATAGAGCTTGTCGGCATACTGCTTCTCGAAGGTTACAGTTACCTCAGGCTCTGTCGGCTCTGTTGTCTCTTTCCAGTCGAGAGGAACAACCTTGATGTAGTTGTATAAAGCACCAGCTGGTTTGTCAGCAGCACCAACAACGATTTCTGACTGGTTGGTGAGATGAGCAATATTAGATGCAGAAATAACAACATTGCCCTGGCATTTTACACCACCGTCCTTAGAGATTTCAAAACGAACGGGGTCTTCACCCTTAGTAACCTGATCAGTATTAGCGTTGTTAGGCTGACCTGGAGCATAACCCTGAACAGTAGAGCCATTAGTATTGTAGAAAATTATACCATAGTTATTCCAACCTGCAGTTTGTCCTTTCTTGGTTACACCGAGGAAGCCCTTATCAGAACCAGTGCTTGCGAGGTTAATAGAAGCAACAAGCTTCTGTGTGTTCCAGTCGATAGTTACATTCTCGCCCCAACTTGAACCCTCTGTGCTTTGGAAGTTCTCCTTAACGGTTACGATAGCAGGCTTGTCTTCGCCACCAGTCTCGCCACCGCCGGTAGACTCGAAGCCTTCGTCTGTGCCGAAGGTGTACTCAAAAGCGCGAGCAACACCCATAACAGGCATCTTGCCCTCGAAATGAGCATAAGCCTTTGTACCATTGAACTTAACAACGAGCTTAGTTGCTGTAAAAGTTGCATTGTCTGATGTACGGTAAGCATAAGGGTTATCCAGTGTGATTGTGGTAACACCATTTGCGTCTGTTGTACCTGCAACGTCCTCGCAAACGATTTCGTCCCAATTGCCTGCCTCAAAATCAGACAGATCACATCCTTTGGCTGTCACTGTATAATTTGATGTGCCATAAGGTTCGACGGTGAGCTCACCTGCGGGCAAATTCTTTGTCAAAGCTGTAAATACGGTCAACTTATAGTTAAGTTGGTCCGTGTAGCTTGTAGCAAATGCCGTTACGGTAATCATCAACATCGAAAGAAGAGATAAGATTTTTTTCATAATAAATCCTTTTCTTTGTTTGTTAATAAATTGTTATTGAATTAAGTTAATTAAAAATTTCTGTTTTAGTAATAATCGGTTTTGCGCGATTTCTTTAGTTTGTTTATTCGGTCTTCTTAGGTCTTTAGATTATGGTTTCTTAGATTGTAGTACGGCGCTTTTTCAGCGCACGTTGTAAGGTGCGCAACGCCTTTCGGCACTACACACTCCATCTTCGGTGCAAATTTAGTAAAAATTTGGATAGTGGCAAAGTATTTTCCACTTTTTTATGTCTTTGAAGCTGAATAGGTTGGCTTAAAGGGCGCATCGATTGAGCTTTACACCTTATTATTATATTTAAGGGCGGACAGTGTATGTTCTATTACTAAACTTCTGTAGGCGAAAATATCTACCATATCTCCCAGCAACGGCGCAACATGCACATTATGAACGGAATAAGGGCTGGCAGATTCTCCTCTGAGCGGGTTATCTACCAGCCTATCTCCCAGCCATATTACAGCTTGAATGGATTAAAAGCGGATTTTGATTGAATGGATTAATAACGGATTTTGATTGAATGAATTAACAACGGATTAAACGGATTAAACGGATTCTGTTGCTTACAAAAATCAGATGTTGCTTGCGGCGGAGGCCGGAGACCTCCGCTACGGATAACGACATCCGTTTAATCCGCTGTTCAACATACGCACCCAAAATCCGTTTAATCCGATTAATCCGTTGTTAAATATACGCACCAAAAATCCGTTTAATCCGTTGTTAAAACAGCATCATAAATTCGTTGTTCATAAAAAGAAAGCGGTGCGGGCTGCATAGCACCCCACACCGCTTATAGTATTAATCAACGAGTTATAATTAATCAGCGAGCTTTGCCTTGATGAACTCGCGGTTGAGGCGAGCGATGTTGGCGATAGACTCGTTCTTCGGGCACTCAGCCTCGCAAGCGCGAGTGTTGGTGCAGTTGCCGAAGCCGAGCTCCTCCATCTTGGCGATCATTGCCTTTGCGCGCTTAGCAGCCTCCGGGCGGCCCTGCGGCAGGAGAGCGAGCTGGCTCACCTTAGAGCTTACGAAGAGCATTGCCGAGCCGTTCTTACATGCAGCTACGCAGCAACCGCAGCCGATACATGTAGCGCAGTCCATTGCCTCGTCAGCGTCTTCCTTCGGGATGAGGATGGCGTTAGCGTCCTGCGGCTGACCGGTGCGAACGCTTACATAGCCACCTGCCTGCATGATCTTGTCGAAAGCAGTGCGGTCTACCATGCAGTCCTTGATTACGGGGAACGCTGCTGAGCGCCACGGCTCAACTGTGATTACGTCGCCGTCGTTGAACTTACGCATGTAGAGCTGGCATGTGGTAGCGCCCTGGTTCGGTCCGTGTGGGTGACCGTTGATGTAGAGTGAGCACATACCGCAGATGCCCTCGCGGCAGTCGTGGTCGAATACGAAAGGCTCGTTGCCTTCCTCGATGAGCTGCTCGTTAAGGATGTCGAGCATCTCAAGGAATGAGGTATCCGTAGGGATATCCTTCATCTCGCGTGTGTCGAAGTGGCCCTTGTCCTGAGGACCGTTCTGACGCCAATATTTCAGTGTGAATGATATGTTTGCCATAATTTTTATTAGTTCTTATAGTTACGTGTCTGTACCTTGATTGCCTCGTATTCGAGCGGTTCCTTGATGAGTTCAGGAGCGGTCTCGTCGTTGCCCTTGTACTCCCAGCAGCCTACGTAGAAGAAGTGCTCGTCGTCGCGCTTTGCCTCGCCCTCTTCTGTCT
>OMAA01000587.1_pt1 | contig 15919 bp, 7 predicted proteins | sample 1674191 | NCBI WGS metagenome assembly OMAA01 (sample SAMEA103958152, study PRJEB25191) | human gut metagenome | biome: human-associated habitat [ENVO:00009003]; feature: intestine environment [ENVO:2100002]; material: feces | place: Germany | collected 2013/2015
ACTTCTGCTTGGATTCCACCAACTGATACAGGTAGCTGTCGAAGGTGTTCTCCGTAACATAGGTGTAAATATCGACCTCCTTGTTTTCGTTGCCCTGGCGGATGATTCGTCCTTCCCGCTGCTGCAGGTCAGACGGTCGCCACGGACAATCCAAATGATGAAGTGCCGCAAGCTTCGTCTGCACATTGGTGCCGGCTCCCATTTTCTGCGTGGAACCGATGAGCACCCGCACCTGACCGGAGCGCACCTTGCCAAACAACTCTTTCTTTTGCGCCTCTGAATTCGCCGCGTGGATATAGGCGATTTCCTCTGCCGGAATGCCCTTGGCAATCAGCTTGTTCCGGAGATCATCGTACACATTGAACTTGCCGTCGCCGTGGGGCGTAGACAGGTCGCAGAATACCATCTGTGTCGATTTCTGATCGGTGGTGCGCTGCCAAATATCAAAAACATTCTCCGCGCACGCGCCCACCTTGCTTGTCTCGCTGTCGGGGAGCATATCGTTCATGAGCCGCTGGTCCAAGGCGAGCTTTCTGCCGTCATTGGTGATGAGGAGCATGTTATCCACGCTGGAATCCACCATCTTATTGCGGACACGCTCGGCTCGTTCTGAAAGAGAGGCCACCATTTCCTTTTGCGTTTCCGATGGCTTCAAAACAACGCTGTGGTAATGGGCCTCCGGCACGGGGAGCTTGAGCATATCCGCCGTTTGAATATCTGCGGTCTCCTTGAACATTGCCATGAGCTCCGGTAGATTATAGAACTTCGCAAACCTTGTTTTGGCGCGGTAGCCCGTGCCCTCCGGAGAAAGCTCGATAGCCGTCACCGTCTCGCCGAAGGTAGACGCCCATGCATCGAAGTGGAGCAGGTCGTTCCTTTTAAGTGCGCTGTACTGGAGATATTTCTGCATGGTGTACATCTCGACCATGCTATTAGAGATGGGCGTGCCGGTGGCAAACACAACGCCTCTGCCGCCGGTCAACTCGTCCAAATACCGACACTTCATATACAGGTCGCTGGACTTCATCGCCTCGGTTTGGCTGATGCCGCCCACATTCCGCATTTTTGTAAATGCGGCGAGGTTTTTATAGTAATGCGCCTCATCGATGAAGATACGGTCAACGCCCAACTCCTCAAAGGTCACAACATCATCCTTGCGGGACTGGTCATTGAGCTTGTCCAGCTTCTGCTTGACCGTTTTCTTGGTTCGCTCCAGCTGCTTGATGGAGAAATTATCCCCACGGTTTTTCTTCAATTCAGAAATGCCGTCCAGCACTTCATCCAGCTGTTGCTGCAGGATGGCACGCTGTCGTTCCAGGGACATGGGGATCTTTTCAAATTGGCTGTGCCCAATGATGACCGCATCGTAGTCGCCGGTGGCAATGCGCCCGCAGAACTTCTTGCGGTTCTTGGTCTCGAAGTCCTTCTTGGTGGCGACAAGAATATTGGCGGAGGGATAGAGCTGGAGGTATTCGCTCGCCCATTGCTCTGTCAGGTGATTCGGAACCACGAACAGGCTTTTTTGACACAATCCCAGCCGTTTGCTCTCCTGCGCAGCCGCTACCATCTCGAAGGTCTTCCCGGCCCCAACTACATGCGCAAGCAGGGTGTTGCCGCCGTAGAGGATATGGGCAATGGCATTGACCTGATGCGGCCTCAGCGTGATCTCCGGATTGATTCCCACGAAATTCAGGTGGCTGCCGTCATACTCACGGGGGCGAATGCTGTTGAACTTCTCGTTATACAGCTTGGTTAGCTGCTCCCGGCGTTCCGGTTCGCTCCATATCCAGTCTGCAAAGGCCTGCTTAATAAGCTCCTGCTTGCCCTGTGCGATGGCGGTTTCTTTCTTGTTGAGCACAGCCGTTTTCCTGCCGTTTCCGTCCTCGATGTAGTCGAAGATTCTTACATCTCGGAGGTTCAGGGTTTCCTCCATAATCTTATAACCGTTGACTCTACCGGTACCGTAGGTATTGTGAGCTTTCACATTGCTGCGGTCGTAGGATTTTCCCTCCACATTCCATTCACCGGTGTACTGCGCGTAGTGAACATGGATATTCCATTGGCAGTAGCGCGGGGTGCTGAACAGCTCAAACATGAACTCCTCGATGATTTCCGGAGGCAGCCATGTTGCGCCAAGCCTCACGGAAATTTCACTTGCCGTCAGGTCAACCGGCTGTACCGCCTCAAGAGCACGGACATTCTCTCCGTAATCCTCGGGGTAGAGCTCCGCACTCCGCTTTGCCCAACGGAGCTTTTCACGGACATTGCCGGAGAGATATTCATCGGCAGGGAGATACTTCGGCTTGCCGTCCTCTTCGCTTATGTGCATGGGGTTGAGGAAGATCACACCCTTCAAATCCTCAAACAGCTCCTGCTCGGTTTTGCCGGTGAGCTTTGACATATACGGCATATCGATTCTTGCTTTTTCTGCAAGGGACAGCGCATAGGCCTCGGAAGCCGTGTCAACCGACTGCACCGTTACCTTCTGCTTGATGGTTCGTTTGGAGAACATATCTGCCTTGCGGAGGAAGTTGCCCTCATCGTCCAGCACCTCCAGCGAGGCAAGCAGGCAGTAGGAACTGTCGGAATTGAATGCCGAGTTGTTGGCTCTTGCGCTGATAAGCCCATATTTTTTGCTGAAATCATCATAGAGGCGATTGAGTTTTTCCTGCTCCGCCTTGATATCGGCATCGGGATAGTCCTCCGTCTGGTACTCAATCAGCGTCCGGACACAATCACGGATGGCAATCATACCCTTGATGCGGCTTTCGGCAGTCGTGGAAACATCCACGGGATTCATGCGGCTGTTTTCACGGTAATAGATTTTACCGTCCACCACCGTGAAGCTGAAATTGCGCACATCCGGGTCGGCGGGGATAGAAAGGTCCTCATCCTCCGCTTCAAGATCGTCGATTTCAAATTCGGTAATCTCGGCATGAATGTTCTGGATGGCATCCCGCAAGAGGTCCCCAAGCTCTGCATTTTCATAAGCAATACAGGCGGACTCCATGCCGTGAGGCCCGCTGACCATCTGCATGTCGCCCAACACCATTTCAGGGTTGTCCACAAAATAGGCGTTCATCCGGATGCCATTGGCGTCGGTGGCCAGATGCACCCAATCGGGCTCAATATCCACCAATCGGTCACGCTTTTGGAGGAAGATAATGTCCGATGTGACCTCCGTGCCGGCAGCGGCCTTGAAGGTATCATTCGGCAGCCGGATAGCGCCGAGCAAGTCGGCTCTCTGGGCAATATACTTTCGGATATTGGGGTTTTCCTTATCCAGCGTACCCTTTGAGGTGATGAAGGCAATCACGCCGCCGGGTCTCACCTTATCCAAAGTGCGGGCGAAGAAATAGTCGTGAATGAGGAAGTTGTGCTTATCGTAGCGCTTGTCGGGCACCTTGAACTGCCCGAAGGGGACATTGCCGATTGCAGCGTCAAAGAAGCTGTCGGGAAGGTTTGTATTCTCGAAGCCCTGCACTGCGATGCTGTTTTTCTGATAAAGCTGCTGGGCGATCCGCCCGGAAATGTTGTCCAGCTCCACGCCGTAGAATTTCGCGTCATTCATGCTTTCGGGAACAAGCCCCATAAAGTTGCCGATGCCGCAGGAGGGCTCCAGCACATTGCCGGTCTGAAAGTGCATGTTCTCCAGGGCACTGTACACCGCCTTGATCACCACGGGCGGCGTATAGAAGGCCGTCAGCGTAGATTCTCTTGCCGACGCATATTCCTCATCGGAAAGCACATTCTTCAGCTCGGTATAATGGGGATTGTCCTCCTTGAAGAACTCGGATAGACCGCCCCAGCCCACATAGTCGGCAAGCACACGCTGCTCGGTGGGTGTCGCCAATCGGCTTTCCGCATCCAGCTTGTTCAGGAGCTGAATGGCACGGATATTGTGATAGAACCGTTCCAGCGGCGTGCCCACACCGATATCATCGCTCTCGATTTGAAAGTTGGTTCGGTACTCGGTGCTGATTTCCGGATGCAGCACATGAGGCGCAACCCTGGAGGATCTTTTCACCTGCGGAGGCGGGGCGAGCGCTTCTTCCTGGTCATCCAGCAAGGCCTCCGCATTGGGGTAGGTCACGACCTCGCCGTCTTTGACGGTGCTGATGGGCAGAGCATCCAGCTTCTCATCCGGTAGGCTCTCAATTTCGGAATCGTCTTTTGCCAAATCTTCCGTTTCTCTGAATACCCGTGTGCCGTCCGCACCAAACTCCGCCTCATATCGGTCAGTCTCTCGCGCTGCTTCCCGGTCTGCCTCTAAAGACAGAATATCCTCGTGAATCTTCAGGAGGTTTTCCGGCGTGAACTCGATATAATCGCAGTCCATCTCATAGTCATTTTCAGCTTCTATGAAGAACGGAGTTTTGATGTCCGCAAGGAACTGATCCGACATTTCTTCAAGGTCATTTCGGAAGTCGGCGGCGTTTTTCGGATGGCTGGCAATGTCATACTGCTCGACAAGCTCTTCAAAAACAGAGAAATCAAGATCACCGGAAACATACTGTCCGCCTGCATCTGCATCGGGATTGAAGTAGATCCAGTGAACCTTGTTGCTGCCGGTGTCAAGGGATATTCTCGCCTTCGTATTGTCTGCGACAGGGGGTTCTTCCACGACTTGCAGCAGCCTGTCATTCAGCGGATTTTCTTTGAGCCGGTTATCGAACTCTTCACGAGTCAGCTCCTTGTTAAACAGCGGGAACTGCGTATCAAAGAGAACGACCTTCTTCTCGTCAAAAGACAGCAGCTCGTATTCCTGTGTGCCGATATAGACCGTGTCACCAAGATGATAGCGGTATTCCTTCTGGGGCTCCGGCGGAGGGTTCAGCTCATCAAATGTCGGTTCAAGGGATTTCGCCACATCGCTGTTCAACGCTTCCAACATAGCCTCGCATCGTGCGGTCAGGTGGGTGTTGTCCGCAATGATCGCATTCATCGCTTCGCGCATCATGGGGAGGATGAAGTCGCCCGACGCAATACGGGCGTGCATTTTCTTATCGCCCACGCTGAACGCACTCCAGCAGCTTGACAAATAATACAGATTCAGCGCTTTGTTTTCCTCGCCAAGCTGCGCCACAAAGTCATTGTAATCATAGACAATCGACCGGAACTCCTCAGAGATTTCACCTCGTTTCCTCCGAGCTTCTGCCTGCTCCCGGTAGGCAGGATAGTTGTCCTTTTCTGCTTGGCTCAGATAGCGGTCGGCTCGGATCAGCTCCCCGATCCGCCTCTCGGCCTTATTCCACCGCAAAAGCAGTTCCGCATCGGGCCGAGAGATTCTGCCTCTGCTGATTTTGATTCCCTTGGCGTCGTGGCTTTCATCGAGATTTCTGCCGGAAACGGCAGGATACGCGCCGCCGATGCCATATTCGTTTTTCAAAAAGGCGATATTGTTCTCAGAAGAATCCTGTTTGAGAAACTGCTCATAGATGCGGAATTTGCCCTGATGGATGCCGCTGCCCCGTGTCAGAATGGCGTCGATGTCCTCCTGAGAAATAGCAAAAGCGGAGGATTTTCCTTCCTCCGCTTCTGCGATAATTTCCTGCTGCTGTTCAACTATGGGGAGCGTTACGCGTAGATCAGGTCGTTCAGAATCACTTCCTCCGCCGAGTGGCGAATGGAGTTCATCATCTGCACCCATTTCATCTGATCTTCCGCTTTCAGGCGCTCCGTCACGCACTGCTTCTCTGCCATCTGTCGGGTCAGGCGTTCCATCATCTCGTTGGCTTGCCGGTCCACTTCCTCCAGATGACTGTTCAGTGTTCCGTTCAGCAGCATCCCGGTGTAAATCCCATCCCGGTGTTTGCGGAGGAATGTCCGCCGCAGCATTCCATACTTCCCAAGCTTCGGGCTCTCCGGCACAGTCAGATCGGGAATCAGATAGTCCCCCTGCATCGTATAGGTCAGTTCCATGTTCGTTGCTCCTTTCCTTGTTTTCTGTTCGGTTCTTATGATACGCAGAAGAACCGGTCTGCGCAAATGTGCGAATCTTCCGCTTTTCCTCCTTCTCCATCTCCTTGACGGTTTCGCCCATTTCCCGGATGACCATCTCAGAAATATCGCTGACTGCGGCACCGAGCACGGAGATAACCTCCACGGTGTTGAAGTCAAAGAGATGGCTGAAATCCTCCCGGTCAAAATACTGCCTCGGCTCATACCCCGCACGGGAGAGCGCCATAAAAGCGACGCTGCTTTTCAGCGTGTTTTTCAGCCATGCCTCAAGGCTTGTGCCATCCAGCTCCTCCAGAAAGCTGCCGGCTTTGACAGCGTTCAGCTCCATGAGATAATCTGAAAGATTATCCTCCACGGCATAACCGGAAATATCTATGAGAAGGTGCGGGAAATCTCGCGGCTCCTCCACATCACCGAAGCTGGCCTGAAGGCTTTCCGATACCGCATATTCGTACTCCGGTTTCATCTGCCAAAGGGTGATGTTCCTTCCGGCACGGCTGTTGGTGTCGGAGATATCAAAGACATGTCTCAGCTTGTAGGGAACATCTCTGTCGATCAGCAGCGCGATGCCTTTCGTGCCCTTGTTTACCCATCTGCCGAGTTTATTCCATGTGTCGATTTCCGCACACGCCGTTGCATCTGGCTTCTGCGCATGGATGAGCAGCTGCTCCTTAAAGCTGTACTTGTAGTTGTTTGCCGCCGTAATCAGAAAATCGGTATATCGGTCGGCATTGGAGGCGATATCCCTGGCAGTCTGGGACGCCATCTCCAAAATGATTCTGTATTTGCTCGGCATGGGAACTCCCTCCTTATCTTACTTTGATCGTGACCTCAACGGTCTGCGCATTCTCTCCGAGGATCGATGCAAATAAAAGCCCGGTTCTGGCATTGGACACCTTCGTCACAAGCTCATTCAGCCGGCAGACGGTAGTATTGATCTCTTTCTGGTTATCTGCGTAATAGTAGCCCGTTTCATCGCTGCAAATAGGAAAGCCATCCTGTCGCAAGGCGCTGATCTTGCGGCGAATATTTCGTCCGTCAAGCAGAAACAGCTTTTCAAGCTCCTTGCTGTGGATGGCATTTCCTTTGCCGATATGATTTTTACGGAGATACTCGCAGATGGCTTTCTTCTTATCCATAGCTTCTCCTTATCTCGCAGGTTCGTGGTCTTTTTGCTTATGAACCGCCGGTGGATTCTTCTCCATGTACTCCTTCACGGTAGTAAGCGTGCCCTCATAGTTCCAATCGTTTTCAGGATCAATATCTCGGTAGGCGTTTCTCCCATCCGGTCGGGGCTCCAAGCGAATGGGTCTATTGGAAATCAACGTTCCCCAATGATTCACCATGATCCAGTTGGCAATCTGAACCGGCTCGCCCTGTTGGTCATCATCGTGGCGAACCTCGTACATGTACATGCCCTGTGGAACGGTATCGCGGTCTACCCGCAGGCAGGTAAAAAGCATGGGATGCCCCAGAACCGTCACATCCTCAAACTTCTCTGTCATGGCATTTACCCTCATCGTGCTTCACCCCTTTCCTTCGGCTTTCTGTGGGAACTGTCCTCTATGAAAAGTCCTTTTGGCAGTGTATCCAGGTCGTTCAGAAACGCACGAGAAATCGTCTTGCCGTTCCGGTCTCGGTAGAGAACGACGCACAGCGGCTCTCCGTGATAGAGCGACTCCTTCAGGTCTTCCAGAAAGCGCTGCTCATCGCTGTACTCAACGCTGCTGCATACTTTTCCGTTGAAAGCCAAATAGTCCAGTCTGGCAATAGAACTTTCGCTCGGCAGTGCGTGGTTCATCGTGCTTCACCTCGCTCTCTCTGCCTGGTTGGAAAGCTCCAGCCGTACACTTTTCCGATCTCATCGCCAAGCCTGCGGGTGACACGGACAATGTCTGCCCTGGTGGCTGTGCCGTTGTAGATTTTTTCTTTGAGCCGGTCTTTCTGCGCCTGGGAAACATTGTCCTTATATACCCGATAGAGATAATGGTTTGTGCCGTCATGGTGGGTGTCATCGCACCGGAAGTCTCCGTTTCGGTCCACATACCATGTGGTGTAGTCGTAATCAGAGTAAAGGCAGTCACGGATATTGCCGCTGGGAATTTCTTTGTATCCCGTGCGCCTGCCATTCCAAAGCCCCAGATCGGCAACAACCAGTATCGGCTGCGAAAGCTGGATGTCCAAATTCAGGCGTTCGTCCTCAAGATAATGCCCATTTTCCTCATACATCATGGCGACGCGCTCGTCCTCGGAAAGCGTCGGATATTCTTCCTCCATCCAGTCTTTCCACTCCTCATAGTCAAGGTCAGCATTGGACCAGATGCGATAATCGTCCTTACTCATCGTGCATCACCTCTGTCCTTCGGCATCACAGGTTTTCCGTCCGCATCGTAATTTCTAGGGTCTGCGGCGGGCACCTGAAAGCCGAACATAGAGCCGGCCTTCATGGCTTCTTCCTGCGCCTTGCTGACGCCGAGCTTTGTGTTGTACTCATTCGCGATGCTCCGGGCTTCGTCCTTGTCGGTAACGGGAATGTCCGTCTTGAAGTAGCCCTTTTCACCGCGCTTGATGATAATGATTTCGTCGCTGCCGGAAAGGACGCTGTAGCACTGCTCGGGCAGGTTGTCCCGAACCGGCTCGCAGGTATGGCCGCCATATTCCATGCGCTCGGCAAACTCGCAGATGTGATAGAGGTTGCTCCCGATCTCCACATGGTAGTCGTCGATATACCGGCAGGTGCGAATCTGGTCTTCATTCCACGAATAGTGGATTTTCACCTTGCCGCCATCCGGAATGCGAAACAGCTCCTTGTAATGGCTGTCAATAAAACGGATTCCTTTCTCTGCGTCCTTCAGGTGCTGATCGAGCCAATCCCGGCGATAGCAATAGCAGTACAGGTTGTATTCGCCTCTGTCCGGGTTCAGGCGCAGAAGATAGGCATATTTTTCGGTATCCACACGAACGCCATAGTAGCCCGGCTCCTCCTGCATCCGGCTTTGGGGTGTGCAATAGCAGTACTTGGCAAGCGCCCTGCGGTTATGAAGAATGTCGCCTTCCTCACGCAGAGAGTTGATTACATCATCAAACTCTGCCTTGAACTCATCGGTTTTCAGCTCTTCCCGGAAGTCAAACCAACTGCTGAAAAAGCCGTTGCCGTCCGTGTCCATATCAGCCCGGAGGTGGCCGATCAGTCCGGTTTGCATGGAAATCTGCGTGCTCTGGCGAAAGGTATATTTGTCCTCCGCCTCGATCATTGCTCTTTTTTCATACTCGATCATCTTGCGTCACCTCTTTCTTTAGTCGGTTTCTTTTCCTGCGCGTGCATCTCTTTTGCTTTCTCCAAGCCCTTCTGCGCCCATTCGGGAAGCTTCTTTTCCTCCATGACGCCGAGAAAATCCGTGCGGTAAAAGGAGGTCTTTCTCCCGTCGTACAGAGAAATGCAGTAGCAGGTACGGCCTCGCGCATTTGCCTGCGCACCGAAGCCGCCGGTACACAGCATAAGCTGATGATTGGCGTGGCGAAACTCAGGCCGGAGAATGCTGCCCTTGATGACAACCACCTTGTTCTCGATGGAATCTTCGTAGGAAACCGGCGCGCAGCTTTCTGCCATGAGTTCCTCATTCATGCCGACTTCCTGACAGGCTCTTTCGTTTTCCTGAATAATTTCCTCGGCTGCGTCTGCTACGCGCTGTCCGAACACCTTTGCAATCTCCGCAAAATCGTCGCTGACCAGCACCCCGGAATAGCGCTCGAAAATGGCGTTGGTCTCTACGAAGCAGCACATATACCGTTCATCCTTGTCGGCGTTGGGATTCTCGCCCAGAGCAATATCCTTGTGCCCGATATACATGGAATACTTTACGGAGTAATCTCCGATTTTTCTTGTCTCTTCCATAGCGTCTCCTTTTGCAAATGGGGCGGCATCTTTTTGCGGATGCCGCCCCTTGGCGTTTTTACTTTCTGTTCTTCAGGCGAAGAACGATCAGCCCTGCAATAATAAACACCACAAGACCGATGCCGATGATGACCTTAGCGCTCATGCTTGCCTACCTCCTTCTTTTTTCGGAAGGTAAAGAAGGCCGCTGCACCTGCGCCGATTGCAGAGATACCGGCAAGTGCCGCCCAAAGAGGCATATTGGTGGTATCTCCGGTTTTGGGAATATCCGTAACAGGCTTGAGCTTGTTATGGAACTTGGCAACGACCGTCTTTCCTTCGTGAACGGTTACAGTGACATTTGCGGGAAGCTCATACTTTTCGTTGGCTTTGTTGGACACCTCGGAGATCACATAATCGCCGATGCGCAGCCCATCAATGTGGATCTGCCCCTTTTCGTCGGTCACAAAGTCCTTGTTGAAGGCATTGCCGGTGATATCCGTGCCCTCCACGCGGAAGGTAAAGCCCTTCAGCACGCCGTCATCCGAAGTCTTTTCAATTCGGATGCCTCCGGTCTGTGCCTGGTTGACAAAGCCCTTTCCGGCCTCATTTTCCACGACGACGGTTTTACCATCTTCCTTAATTGAGAAACTGTAGGTCTTCTCATCAAGGAAGAAGCCCTTGGGGGCCTCAGTTTCCTTCAGCGTGTAATCGCCGTAGGGCAGATTGCCCAGCTTGTAGACGCCGTCGGACAGCTCCTCCATCTGGCCCACGAGCTTTCCGTCACGGTACACCTCAAAGACTGCGCCGTTCAGGTGATGATCGGGATAGTTTTTATCCACCTTGGTCAGCTGAACGCTGCCGCGAATGAGCTTGTTGGTGATCTCGATCTCGATCACAGCACCGCTCTGATCTACCTTCACGGTATAAGGCGTGTCATCCATCACATAGCCCTCCGGTGCAGCGATTTCACGAACCACATACTCGCCATAAGGGATACCTGTAAAGGAGAAGCTGCCGTCCTCTGCAGAAACGGTGGTCAGGACAGGCTCTGTGCCGTCAGTAAGGAACAGACCGATGGTAGCTCCGGCCAGCGCCTTGCCGTTCTCATCCTTCTTCATGCCGTGGATCTCCCCGTAGATCATCTCGTTGGTAATGCTCTTTCCGTCATTGATGGCAAGCTCCACCACGGGAATTTCCTGGCCGGCATAAGCGAAGGTCACAGGGTACTTCTCATCAGAGAGCATATAGTGGCTGTCGGTGCTGATTTCCTTGACATAGTAGCTGCCGAAGGGAACATCGCTCTTGAGCACAGCCTTTCCGTTTTCATCAAGGGACATGATCTCGATGAGACCGTCCACAGGAATGACGGAGCCGTCTGCTGCGGTAAGCTCCTCGGCGGCATAGAAGCCGAAGGTCACGGCGGAAAGCTCGTTATTCATACCGATACCGAACTGCTTGTTCTGCTCCAGCACCTTGGAAAGAGAAATCCGCGCCTTCTGTCTGTCATTGCAGAAGCTGGCAGCCGTTTCGGTGATCTCAATTTCCTGGCCGGCGTAGACAAGTTCTGCAGTATGGGCGTCCTTGTTTACGACCATGCCATCGGGGGCTTTCATCTCGGTGATTTCGTATTTTCCCAGATACAGCGGCTTGCTCTCCGCCGTGCCGTCTGCGCCGGTAGTCACCGTATCCACCACTTCGCCGGCGCTGCAGCGCAGCGTACCGTCCGGAGTGTAGATGTCCTCCGTTGCCTTGATCTCATAGGTTGCTCCCGCAAGTCCCTGCACCGTATAGACCGGCTGATAGACCCCGTCCGCCGCCGCAACAGAGGCAAACACCTCACCGGTTTTGGAAATCTTGATGATGCCCTTCTGCGCGTAGTTGCCCAGCTTCACCGCAACGACCGTCACGCCGCTTTCCTCGGTGGAATTCTCTTCGGTCACATCGAACTTGACCGCCTCATGACTGAGCACATAGCCGTAAGGAGCGGAGACCTCCTTGAGGGAGTAGCCCTTGCCAAACTCCAGCTTCTCCGGCGTGATGAGCATGCCGGCGTCATTGGTGTAGAAGGTGTCGATGGTGGTAACCTCCGGATAGGTAAAGGTCATTTCCACCTTGGAGCCATCCGGACGAAAGATTTGGAAACCTGCTCCCGCATAGGGAATGGTATTGCCGGTCTCCGCATCCACCTTGATGACCTTAATGAAGGACTCGAAGTTAGCGTTGTTGATGAGGTAGCGATAGGTCTCGCCGTCCTTGGCAATGAACACATCAAAGTCGCTCATCAGCTCACGACCCTCCCAGCCGGAGACCTGATGCACGGTGTACACGCCGTAGGGCAGGTCCTTGCTCTGGGCAAAGCCGTTTTCATCGCAGGTCAGATAGTCCCGCTCCGTATCCTTTGCCGCCTCATAGCTGCCGGCAGATTTCAGATAGATGGCAAAAATCGCGCCTTCTTCGGGCGTTTCAATTTGTGTGTCGCCGTTATCCGAGTGCTTGATGATGGCGATATTGCCCTTCTGTACCTGCTCGGCAACAGCCACAGCAGGTGCAGCGTTCAGCTCAACTGTGTAATTGGCCGCCTCTGCACCGACAGGATAAACGGTGCTGTCCAGCAGATAACCCTCGGAGGGACTGATCTCACGAATCGTCCAGTCGTCGCCGCAGACATAATAGCCGGTGGTGAACTGGCCGTTCTCGTCGGTGTAGTAGGTATCCACAAGCTGATCGCCCTTATAAATGCCGTAGGCGGCACCGGCAAGCGAAGCGTCGCCCTGCGCCGTTCCGACCTCACAGTCACTCTTAGTGACGGTGACATTGAATTTCTTGAGGATGTTGGAAAAGCTCTTATTGGTTACACTGTTCCATTCCACTGCGGCGCTCTGACTGTCGGGAATCACATAGCGAATGGCGGCGTCCATCTCCTCCAGCGTGTAGCCGGTGCCGATAAGCACATCCTTGAAAGCCGCCACACCGTTTTCATCGGTGACGGCGTATTCATCTACAGGAAGGCCGCTAAGGGAGGTTCCAAAAAGGTGGAACTTCACACCCTGGTTCAGTCCGTCCTCGGAGGTCTTGGTCACGGTCAGATCACCGCGGCGGAGTACATTGTTGAAGGAAACCGTCGCCGTCTGCCCGGCAAGCACGGTGACACGGTGGCTTTCCTGGGGTACATACTTGTCATAACTCTGCTCGGTGACGGTATAAATGCCGGGCATCAGATTATCGATGCGAATTTCACCGTTTCGGTCGGTGGTAACGATCTGATTGACGCCCTCGCCGGTGATGGTGAAGGTAATGCCGTCCACACTGCCGTCCTCGCTGGTCTTGATGATTTTGGCGCTGCCGTAGCTGACCTTCAGATTCAGAAAGGCTGTGACCGGGTCGCTGACCGTAGCGCTGTAGGTAACAACATCCTGCATGGTGCCGTCTGGGCCATAGTGCCCATCGCTCCACACCACAACACCCTTACGCAGAGCCTCCTTTTCGGCAGTGACACGGAGCGTGCCGGTAGGCGCATTCTGAGTTGAGATCGTCAGCACATTCCCCTGAACAGAGAAGGACACACCTGTTTGGTTAGCAGAGAAACGGTAATTGCCCAGGACGCCGTTGGTATCTGTCAGCGTGGCCGAATAGCTGCTGCCGTCCCAGTTCAGCTCGACAGTCTGTGCCTTGCCGGTACTTCTGGCCATGAAGCTGGGAACGATGGTATGCTTCTGCACGCTGTCCTCAATGCTGTCATAATAAGCGGAAAAGCGGCTGTACAGCGGGTGGCTGGTACGGTAAACGGATTTCACTGCATCGGCACTGCCGGGGTCCACATGGTTGAAGTTGGCATCCCGCTCTCCAACGACCGTTTCCCACACCAACGCCTGGGTGGCCATCATATGGGCCAGTTTGTCGGCATCCGCATCATTCTGCGATCTCCATGAGGTGGAAAGATCGCCCTGATAACCGTACTGCATGATCCGGCCCAGCAGGGTTTTGATGGTGTCAGCGTCGATGGTGCTGTTGCAGTCGGACGGGTAGTTCTTCCAATAATCCTCGCCATGGTGGGAATATGTCTTGCCCAGCAAGCGGGGCACGCCCGGCTCAATGCAGTAGCAGGCCTGTCCATCGAAGGAGCCGATGGTGTGCAGCGTGGTCATCCAGGTTGCCTCGCCGGAGGTCCAGCCATTCATGTAGTGAAGCTCATCGTGACCCCATGTGCCGCTGTAATCCAGATTGGCGTCCCCGTCTCTGGGGAAGCCTACGGAATAGGACTCAGCGGTTTCTCCGGCAGTCGAGGCAGCAAAGGCCGTAGTCGTGCCGATGCCCATGAGCGCGGTGAATGTCATCAGGACTGCAAGCAGTCCCGATATTCCCCGTCTGAAAATGCTTGTTTTCATATTAGTTTCATTCCTCCTGAAATTGAATTTTGGCATGAAAAAGCGCCGTATTTCTACGACGCTTCCCAATGTGGTATAAAGTTTTATGCGTACCCGATATAAATCAGGTAACTGCCTGTGCCGATGCATTCGTACCAAATACAGATATCCGTGATACTCTCGTCCTCGGCATATCGCTTCAAGCGCGAGTTAATGTCTCGCTCCAGATAGATGCAGCCCTGATCTACGGTGATCGGATTGTCCCAGCATTCTGTTGCCGAGTTCTCCAAGGTCAGTCCCAAGCTCACCGCCGTGCATTTTGCGTAGGAAATCCAGTAGTCGATATCAAATGCAGGTACAGGTTCCGGAGCCGGTTCCGGCTCGGTTGTTGCAGGAGCGGATGGTTCCTCTGTGGGGCTTTCTGTTTCCTCCGGCTTCTCCGGAAGCACGGGTGGTTGCTCGGTTTCCTCTGATACCGGCTCATTCGATTCAGTGGGTACGCTTACCGGCTCAGAAGAAATAGCAGGGTCGCTACTGTGCTTGCCCTCATTCGGTATGCAATCTGCTGGATCGGCGGCTTCTGTCGTGGCTTCGGAGGGAGTACTTGATTCTGTGGATACCGGCTCAAAGGAAGCAGAAGTCTCTTTCTGCGGTGTTGAAGCTTTCGGTGTATTTGTTGCCGATTGCCTCTGCGAGGGCTCTGCGGCGCATCCAGAAAGCAATACGGCAAGCAGGAGTATGCACAATATAAGAAGCTTTTTCATGGGATGACCTCCAATGACTGTTTTTCTCATATTGTACGAATGCGCTTTGTTTTCTTCAATTGTGCCGCCTGTATATTTTCCTTTTGAGCTGGTATTGCCAGTAAATGAAGGGGAGAGTGTGAGAGGGGGAACGGCGTCGGTACACCGTCAAAAGGGTAGACTGCTCCCTTGGCGAAGAACCTATCTTGCGTCATTCCGACTTTTCTGCCGCTCCTGATACCGGTGATAATATTCCAGCGCTTTCAGAATATACTCACCGGTTTTTTCGTAGGGAATGCTGGCAGGGATAAACCTTCTGGCCTCTGCGTACTTGATGTTGATTTTTTCTCTCTGATTCGGCTTTTCCTCGCTCATGATCGACTCAATGACCTCGTTATTCAGCTTTCCGTCCTGAGAGAACCGCTTCAGCTTAATGGCCTGGGCAAGGGACGGAGTGGCATCCACATAGGCGATTTGCTCCAGCAGGGCACTCTGTTCCTCTTTTTGCAGGTAAGAGAGTTCCACCGCCGGTCTGAACGCAATGCGCCCTTCATCAACCAAATCCAGAAGCTCCGGAATAAGCTCGGTGAGGCGGATATAACGGAAGATAGTGTTTTTACTTTCTCCCACTTCTTCTGCCATAACCGTTGAAGACTTTACTCCGGGCAACTTGTTCCCCACTGGGGAACAAGTTAAATCTGTACGCTGTCCTTGGCGATTCATGGCCTCCAAGCGCATCTTGTAGGAAAAAGCCTTTTCACTCGGCAGGATCACAGAACGCTGCAGGTTCGATTCCACCATCAGGATGATGGCCTCATCACGGGTCAGCTCCCGCACCTCGGCTTTCACGGTATCAAACCCGGCAAGCTCACAGGCCTTCTTTCTGCGATGCCCCGATACGATTTCGTACCGCCCGTCCTCCTTCGGTCGGAGCGTGACAGGAGTGATGATCCCGCGCTCCTTGATGCTCTGGA
>OMAA01000595.1_pt1 | contig 15840 bp, 13 predicted proteins | sample 1674191 | NCBI WGS metagenome assembly OMAA01 (sample SAMEA103958152, study PRJEB25191) | human gut metagenome | biome: human-associated habitat [ENVO:00009003]; feature: intestine environment [ENVO:2100002]; material: feces | place: Germany | collected 2013/2015
GCAGCAGATATCGGGATTTAGCGCAGTTGGTAGCGCACGTCGTTCGGGACGATGAGGTCGCTGGTTCGAGTCCAGTAATCCCGACGAAAAGCCGTCAGATGTGCCGTAAGCACTGAGGATTTGCCTTGGTTGTGACCAAAATGGTCGGTACAATTTCGGTATCACAAGAACTAAAAAATCCGTAAGCCTATGAAGTTTTTAAAGGATTTTTTTTATATCAATTACCATGAACGGCGAGCATTACTCGTAATCCTGACCCTGCTCGTTGTCAGTACCACAATGATTTTCATTGTAGGTTCTAAAGAAACTATGCCCTCAGAAAAGCAACAAGCCCATAACGATAGTATCATCAGACATGCCACGCGGCAACAGCCAGGCTATTATGACGAAGGACTTCAGTCGAGCGAAGTATTCGCCTTTGACCCCAATACGGCAAGCCAATCTGATTTCCAACGGCTGGGACTGGAATCATGGCAAGCCAGAAACATCATCAAATATCGAAATAAAGGAGGTATCTTCAGGACACCTAGAGACTTTGCACGGGTTTACGGACTAACCAAGAAGCAATTCGAAAAACTGCTACCCTTTATCAGAATTGGTAAAGACTACCAGCCGGCTGCCAACTTTTACCCAAGAGAAAGATACAACTACGGCTATCAAGAGACGGCTATAAGAACTAGAGAAGAAAGGAAGAAAGACACTACCCAATACAGTTATCCACGAAAACTGAAAGAAGGTCAGTATATCAACATCAATTCTGCTGATACGACCGAACTGCAGAAAATTCCCGGCATAGGCTCTTACTATGCCAGAAGCATCATCCGTTACAGAGAGCGGTTAGGCGGTTTTGTTTCCATGAGCCAGATACAAGAAGTGGAAGGCGTGCCCGAGACAGCCCTCCACTATATGAATATTGATGCAAAACATATCCGGAAAATGAATGTCAACCAGCTCAGTTTAGCCGAACTGCGCAAACATCCTTACCTGGACTTTTACCAGGCAAAGGAAATCGTAAACTACCGCAGAACCCATGGTCCGCTGAAAAGTGCTGAAGAACTGCGTCTCCTCAAAGACTTTCCACCTGCCGAAATAGAAAGAATCAAGCCGTATCTTGCCTACTAGGGACAAGACAAAGCTAGCTTGCCTGTCTGCAAGTTTGCCGGTTTTGCTAAATGACACCAAACTGGTGCAGGAAGATAAGGAAAATACAGATTGGACAGATGAAACGGATGGTGAACAGGAAGACTGGGAAGAGAGTTCCCTTCAGGGTTCCCCAGTTAGTAAACTCATCACGCACAATCTTCTTTGGCACATACCATCCCAGGAACAGACAGGTGATGAATGAACTCAACGGCATGAGCAGCTGGGCAGTAAAGTTGTCACAATTGCTCAAGAAATCCTTGCCGAAGAAACCCAAATCAGGTACGGCACCCTGAGAGAGCGAACAGAATACGGCTATGATGCTGCAAACGATGGTCTCGAACCAGGCTCCCTTGGCGCGGCTTATCTTACCCTCCTCATAAATAAAGGCGGTACCTATCTCGTGCATCGAGATGGTAGAAGTCAGGGCTGCCAATACCAGCAAAGCATAGAACAACACCGAAATCACATAACCGACAACCGGCATGTTACCGAAAGCCTGCTGGAATACGTTTGGCAAGGTAATGAAGATGAGCGAAGGACCGCTGTCTGGCTGCACACCTACCGAGAAGGCAGCAGGGAAGATCATCAAACCTGCCAATACGGCGATTACCGTATCAATGGTCACAATCTGAGTAGCCGACTTCAAGAGATTGGTCTGTCTGTTGAAGTAAGAGGCATAAGTACACAGACATGCCGTACCCATACTCAAAGAGAAGAACGCCTGTCCCAGTGCTTCGAGCAACACGTTTTCATCTACCTTAGAGAAATCCGGCTTCAACAGGAACTCCACTCCCTTCATCGCTCCCGGCAGAGAGCAGGAAGCGATCACAATCACAATCAACAGGAAGAAGAGCATAGGCATCAGTATCTTGGATGCTTTCTCTATACCATTGCGCACACCGCGTACTACCACCATGTGGGTAAGCAGGATAAAACCTACTGCCCATAAGGTAGGACGGATAGGATCGGCTGCAAAGGTCTGGAAATAGGTCTTCACATACGCTGCGTCGCCATGAACACCGCCCATGATACTGGCATAGAGATACTGCAGGCACCAGCCAGCCACTACGGCATAGAAACCCAGGATAATCATAGAGGTGATGATACCCATCAAGCCCAAAGCACCCCAAGCCTTGTGCTTGCCCAGATTGGTATAAGCACGGGCTGCATTAGATGCAGAATGACGGCCGATGATGAATTCGCTCATCATGCCAGGCAATCCGAGTAGGATGATACATACCAAATAGATGAGAATGAAGGCGGCACCACCATTCTGACCTGCCATATAAGGGAAACGCCACACATTACCCAAACCGACTGCCGAGCCGGCTGTGGCAAGAATAACGCCCAACTTACTACCAAAATTTCCTCTTGTTTCCATTATCTAAATCTTTAATGTGTAGTGTTTGTTGTTTTCCGACGAAACGGCAGATGCTACACCTTATTATATATAGTTATATCCGATTACAAATACTTTATCCGAAGACACCAAACTGGTTCAGGAATACCAGGAAGATGAGGACTGGACAAACGAACTTAATCAGGAAAAGATAGATACCGAAGAGACGGCCCTTCAAGGTTCCCCAGTTGGTAAACTCATCCTGTACGATCTGCTTAGGTACATACCAGCCCAGGAACAGGCAGGTAAGGAATCCTGCCAAAGGAAGGAATATCTGACCCGTAACGAAGTCGAACCAATCGAACAGCGCCTTTCCGAAGAACGAAAGCTTATCTGTTGCACCCAATGAGAGCGAACAGAAGGCTCCGATGATGGCACAGGAAACTGTAACGATGGTAGCACCTTTCTTGCGGTCTATCTTCAACTCCTCATAGAAGAAAGAAGTATTCACCTCATGAAGTGACATCAGCGAGGTCAGGGCAGCTACCGACAGCAATACGTAGAAGAGCAGCGAGATGATCCATCCCAATAAAGGTAACGATGCAAACGCCTCATTAAAGACATTCGGCAAAGTGATAAAGATGAGCGAAGGACCACTATCCGGTGATACACCTACAGAGAAGGCCGCAGGGAAAATCATCAGACCAGCCAGTACTGCTACCAGCAAATCGATGATAGAAATCTGCAAAGCACTCTTGAAGAGATTGGTCTGACGGCTGAAGTAAGAGGCATAGGTACAGATACAGCCCATACCGATACTCATAGAATAGAACGACTGTCCCAAGGCATTCAGGAACACGTTTCTGTCTACCTTTCCGAAATCAGGCTTCAACAGGAACTCCACGCCCTTACCTGCATCCGGCAACAGACAAGCTGCTACCACAATGATCAAAAGCAGGATGAACAGGAGAGGCATCATCACCTTAGAAGCCTTCTCTATACCGCCGCGCACACCATGAATAATCACGAAATGACAAATCAGGAATATCGCTACCGTCCACATAACCGGACGCACAGGGTCAGAAGAAAACTCCTTGAAGTAATTCGCCACAAAGGTAGGGTCACCATGCAGTTCGCCCATGATGCTGGCATAGACATACTGCAGACACCAGCCCGAAACCACCGCATAATAGCCCGTAATCAGGAAACCGGTAAGCACCTCAAGATAGCCTACCCACTTCCAAGCCGTACCATTAGAGAGTTTGGTATAGGCACGTGCGGTATTTGAGGCACCATGACGGCCGATGATAAACTCAGAAATCATACATGGAATGCCCAACAGGAGCACACTTCCGATGTATACCAGAATAAAGGCTGCGCCACCTTCCTGACCAGCCATATAAGGGAAGCGCCATACGTTACCCAAACCTACGGCGCCACCTGCTGTAGCAAGAATCAATCCAATCTTGCTACCAAAACTTCCTCTATTTGAATCAGTCATTTCTATCTTTCTATTACTAATTTCTTATTTTTTAATTTTTCTTCGTGCAAAATTATAAAATAATTCTGAAATAAATGAATTATTTGAAAGCAAAAACGCAAATTTAGTAATATTTATGCTATTTAGTCTGTTTTAGAGCGCAGAAATGACTTTTTCGATACATTTTCTAACGATATTCAGCCGGCAAGGTATCATGCCACTTCGAGAAAGGATTGCCCAAGAGATGCGAATTGTAGAATCGCTTGTCACCTGTTACCTCCATACCGATGAAATCAGGTTTCTCATAGGCTTCGGTCTCGCTTGCCAACTCCACCTCTGCCATGACCAGACCTTCATTATCGCCATAGAACTCATCTACCTCGAAGGTATGACTGCCACTTTTCACAAGATAGCGACGTTTATCGATGACGCCACCCTGGCAAAGTTGCAGAAGATGCTGCGCCTCGTCCATCGTTATATCCTTTTCAAACTCATAGCGGGTCATGCCGCCATTTACCGACTTGCCCTTAATAGTAAGGTAAGCCTTCTCATCCCGTGTGCGGACCCGCACCGTAGCCCCCTCGGCAGGAATATATCCCTGCTGGATATGGCTAGAAGAAAAGGCGGCGCTTTTATAAGCGTCGCCCTTCTTAACGAGGAATTTTCTTTCTATCTCTAATCCACTCATTGTTTTATACTAATGTTGTTGCATAGATGGCAAAAAGAATACCGAGGACTATCAAGCCTATAAATATCCACTTGATTACTTTCTCGCCTTTTGCAGCCTGTTTCTTCTGATAAGCCTCATGTTTGGCTCTTCTTAAGTCTTTATTTCCACTCATAGTCGTATATTTTTTAGATTATTATTGTTGTTCGTCATCATTCGTAGGGAACTCCATCAGGTATGCCTTGATGAAATCATCTATCTTGCCGTCCATCACGCCATCTACATCCGATGTCTGATAGTTGGTACGGTGGTCTTTCACACGACGGTCGTCGAAGACATAACTTCTAATCTGGCTTCCCCACTCTATCTTCTTCTTACCGGCCTCAATCTTAGCCTTAGCCTCCAGACGCTTCTTCATGGCGCGGTCGTAGAGTTGGCTCTTCAGGAGCAACAATGCCTTGGCACGGTTCTTTGGCTGGTCACGGGTCTCGGTATTCTCGATGAGGATTTCTTCTTCCTCACCTGTATCAGGGTCGGTATACCAATAACGCAGACGGACACCGGATTCCACCTTATTCACATTCTGACCACCGGCACCACTCGAACGGAAGGTATCCCAGGAGAGCTTGGCTGGGTCAACATATACCTCGATGGTATCATCTACCAGCGGAGTTACGAAGACGCTGGCGAAACTGGTCATTCGCTTGCCCTGGGCATTGAAAGGAGAAACACGCACCAGTCGGTGCACACCGTTCTCGCTCTTCAGATAGCCATAAGCGAACTCACCGCCCTCAATGGTCATGGTCACGCTCTTGATACCAGCCTCATCACCTTCCTGCATATCGGTGATGGTTACCTTGTAGCCATGAGCCTCAGCCCAGCGCATATACATACGCATCAGCATCTGTGCCCAGTCCTGGCTTTCTGTACCACCGGCACCGGAATTAATCTTGAGCACGCAGTCCATCGGGTCTTCCTTCTGGCGAAGCATGTTCTTCAACTCCAGGTCTTCGATGGCTTTGATCGCCTTGGCATAATCGGCATCCACCTCTTCCTCGGTCACCATTTCGTCTTTATAGAAATCGAAGGCAAGCTGCAGTTCATCGGCATAAAGACGTACAGTCTTATAACCGTCGAGCCATTTCTGGATACCTTTCACCTTCTTCATCTGCTCCTGTGCATACTTCGGGTCTTCCCAGAAGTCAGGAGCCTGGGTGCGGAGCTGCTCCTCTTCAAATTCTACTTTCTTCTGGTCTATATTGAGATAGTGATGCAGAGCGTCAGCTCTGTCCATCACATCCTTCAACTGGTCAGCTGTAATCATTAACTCTTAACTATAAACGTTTAACTTTAAACTTTATGATTACTCCTCATACATCTTGTCAATCTCCGCCTTGTAGTTCTTGTTGATGATAGGGCGGCGAATCTTCAAGGTATTGGTCAACTCACCCGACTCCATAGAGAAGTGGTGAGCCAGGAGGGTAATGCGCTTAATCTGCTCATAATAAGCCAGATGCTGCTGGAGAATCTGGATACGGTCCATCAGCATCTTCTGCACCTTCTCGTTAGCACACAAATCTTCACGGCAGGTGAAGGCGATATGATGCTCACGTGCCCAGTCCTCCACGAGACGGAACTCTGGAACGACAAGGGCTGATACGAACTTGCGCTGATCGGCAATAACAGCCACCTGATCGATAAACTTATCTACCAGGAGCAACGATTCTACCTGCTGAGGAGCGATATATTTACCATTCGATGTCTTGAACAGGTCCTTGATACGCTCGGTGAGATAAAGCTCGCCATCCTTCAAGTAGCCGGCATCACCGGTATGGAAGAATCCATCCTTGTCGAATGCCTTCGCATTGGTGGTATCACGATGATAATAGCCCGGAGTGATGGTAGGACCTTTGAGGAGCACCTCATTATCCTCACCTATCTTTACCTGAATGCAGGAGATAGGGCGACCCACCGAACCCAGACTGCGTTTCTTGTCAGAATGATCGCAGGATACGGTAGCAAGACTCTCGGTCAGACCATAACCCACCACCATATTGATACCGATGGCATGAACAAACTCCTCTACTTCCGGACTTACATAAGCACCCGCTGTAGGGAAGATATTCGGTTTTTCCAAGCCCAACTGCTTGCGAACCATGCTCAAAACGGTCTTGTTGATAATCTGATATTCCAACTCCAATGTCAGAGGAGGGCGCTTGCAGTTTGCCAGATATTCTATATTCCGCTTCTTTCCTACCGCCAAAGCATGGTAGAAGAGTTTCTTCTGGATAGGACCGGCATCATCCATCTTAGCCTTTACGGCGATATACACCTTCTCCCAGAAACGTGGCACACTACACATACAGGTAGGATGCATCTCTCTCATACTCTCCTGAATTTCATGAGGATAAGTATTGATGATGAGTTCGGCACCTTCGCTCAAGCAGAGATATGCCCATCCACGCTCAAAGATATGGGTGAATGGAAGGAAATCGATGACACGGTCCTTTTCGGTAACAGGAATGCACTCATCGTTTGCCTTCAAAGCAGCATAATACTGGCTATAGGTCAGCATCACGCCCTTACTGTCGCCCGTTGTTCCACTGGTATAGAGGATATTAGCCAAGTCATCCATACTTGCCTGCTTGTAGAGTTCCTCTACCTCCGTCTGACGAGGAAGATTCTCTCCCAACTTCAGGAAGTCCTTGAAATAGAGGGCTGCAGGGTCATGTGTACTGATGCGCACGCTGGAATCGAAGATGATGATACGTTCCAGAGAAGGACAGAGGGCAAAGATACGGTGAGCCTTGTCATACTGCTCCTGTTCGCCAACAAAGAGGAAGCGAATCTGCGCATCATTAATCATATATTGAATCTGTTGCTCGCTGCTGTTGGCATAGAAAGGCACAGAGGTAACTCTGATACCGTACGCACCGAAGTCGGTGTACAGATAATGCACGCAGTTCTGCGAGAAGACAGCGATTTTGTCAAGAGGTTTAGCCCCAAGATTCAGGAGGGCATTGCTCACTTGTTTCACTCTTAAGGAAAAGAGGTTGAATGAAACCGATTGCCACTGGTCGCTGCCAAACTTTCTGAAAGTTAAAGCAGTTTTCTCTCCCCATTTCTTGGCGAGATTATGTACCAGTACCGAAAGATGACTATTAATCTGCATAAGCTTATATTTATATTCTGATGCAAAGATAATAGAATTTGTTAAGAACACAAAATAAAAAGATATTTTTTCCACTTTATCTGCTCTTTTTTTCGTATCTTTGCCCCCAAAATCAAAAAATAGGGAGATTATGATGACACAAGAAGAATATGTAAGCGATGCCGTGGATTTGCTGAAAAAGCTCATCGCCACCCCATCTGTAAGCAGAAACGAGAAGGATGCTGCCGACATCATGGAGCAGACCATCCGCAAATATGGTTTCGAACCTCATCGTGAGGCGAACAACATCTGGATTATCGACCCTCATTACGATGAGAGCCGACCTACCCTGCTGCTCAACGCTCACATCGATACCGTGAAGCCTGTGGCTTCATGGACACGCAACCCGTTTTCACCGGACGTTGAAGAGGGTGTACTTTACGGTCTGGGCAGCAACGATTGCGGTGGCGGACTCTGTTCGCTCCTCCAGCTATTCAGAATGCTGACCGCAAAGCCTCAGCAGTATAATCTTATCTATCTGGCATCCGCCGAAGAAGAGGTGTCGGGAAAGGATGGCATTACCCGTGCCCTGCCTTTGCTTCCGCATATCGACCTTGCCATCGTAGGTGAACCTACCGGCATGAACCCGGCTGTTGCCGAAAAGGGACTGATGGTGCTGGATGTGATTGCTCACGGAAAGAGCGGTCATGCGGCAAGAAACGAGGGAGTAAACGCTATCTACGAGGCATTGGATGATATGCGATGGATTCGTGACTATAAGTTTGAGAAGGTAAGCGAGTTCCTGGGACCTACCAAGATGACGCTTACCGTAGTGAATGCCGGCACCCAGCATAATGTGATTCCGGATAAGTGTACGATGCTTGTGGATATCCGCACCAACGAGTTTTACGACAACGAGGAGGTTTACGAGTTTATCTGCCAGCACCTGAAGAGCGAGGTGAAGGCCCACAGTTTCCGTCTGAAGTCATCCCGCATCGACCCGGCACATCCTCTTATCAGGAAATGTGTAGCCATGGGCATGACGCCGTTTGGCAGTCCTACCCTCAGCGACCAGGCCCTGATGCACTTCCCTTCGTTCAAACTGGGTCCTGGCGAGTCTTCCCGCTCCCATTCCGCAGATGAGTTTATCAGAATAAGCGATTGCCAAATACAAAGAGCTCTTAGATGGCGCTGCCATCTAAGAGCTCAATTCTATTCATATATTATTTATTATACCTTATCTATATAACATTACAAGGTCTTACCGATATAAGCGAAAGGAACGGTGATATTGTCGTCATCTTCCTTCTCTTTTGTAGTAGAAGGATCTCTTGAATAAGACTGATCGGCATTGTCGCTCATACTTGTGTCGTAAGGCAGACAGTCCATACCACTTGTACCAAAGGTAGCTACTAACATCACACCCAATCCCTTGCTTGCCACATCGGCAGCTGTAACACCAAGCTTAGCTAAAGGAATCGAGATTTCGTAATGGAAATCGTATTGGGAAGACTTGTGTCCTAAGGTATTGAAATCTACATAAGTAGATGTACCCTTTGTCATATCACCTACAAGACGGTTCTGTGACTCTCCATAACATTCTTTAATACCCTTTATCGTTTTGCTGAGAATACCCATACCATACTTCACAACAACACCTGTCTCTTTATAGGCTACCTCTTCCAAAGCATTCAGTCCTGCGCTGCTTCCACCATAAATGAATGGACCATTGGTGTTATTGGTTGAGAATACCACTACCTTGTTGACTGGGCTTTCGCAAGTAATGCCACTATCCCAAAGAGTACCACCCGCTGTAGTCTTACAATGATTGCCTATTCTTGTAGAGGCATTATTGGTGTTGATGCCGATAAAGAATGGCATATTGTAATTTTTGAACAGCAGACCATTACTGAGTGGAAAATCAGCTTCTGGAGCTACCACATCTTGAACGTTGGTCATCTCCCACATCAGATAGAGGTTATTATCGTCATAGCAACCATAAAGTGCATAGAGATCGACAGGATTCTCGTGCATGGCAGCATCCATATATACACGTGGGTCGTCATTGGCAGCACCCTGTGCTATAATCATACTCTCATCCCAATCGCTGATATCACCATCTACAGTAATGGTTTTCTTAACACCTGCACCATTTGGATTGGTCTGATACTGAGCATCCAGATTCTGTGGATCAGGGGTAGGTGTTGGAGTTGGCTCTGGAGTTGGAGTTGGCTCTGGCTCTGGAGTTGGAGTTGGCTCAGGCTCTGGAGTTGGAGTTGGTGCCACTACAGCACCTTCGTTTACTACCTTTTCAGCAGAAGCATTTGCACCATTGATAGGAGTACCAGCAGTACCATCGTTGATGAAGAACTTAGCATTGAGGTATGCTGTAGGAATCGTTGCCTTATACCATCCTGTCTTACCATTATGAGAAGCAGAAGCATCGTAAGTCATCTTTACACCTGGCCATGCGGTAGAAGAGGTGGTACCATTATAGAAGTAGCAATACACATTCTCCCAGTTGGAAGCATTGTCATAATAAACATACTCTGGATCAACGATCTCATCTTCATGTACCTTGGTCACAGTATTGCTGTATGCTCCGTCAACATAGTAGCCGTGGTTGACAAACTCCACGTCAGCAGTTAACTTATTTCCATTACCATCCAAGAAAATGATTTGAGTAGGAGCAGTTGTCTCGGTGCCATCATAAGTCCACTTGAAGACATTCTTTCCAGAAACGCTCTTACCTACAAGAGGCAACTTTTTATTGATAGCATCATTCCATGCACCAGCATACTTAATTACAGGACTAACCTTGTTATTCCATACATATACGGCTGCTGCCGCATTGGATGTCTCCAAGAAACAGGAGATTTCGTCAGCCTTGCCCAATTCTGGAACATAAGCCTTCACTTTCTTGTAAGTTACCGAACCACTTTCGGTCTTGCCTTCCTTGTCAGTTGCACCCCAAGTGATAGTGACATTCTTACCATAGGCAACATCAGCACCTACAGTAAACTGCTTGGCAGCAGTAAAAGTCTGCTTTGCACCATCATTCACCTGAATCCAGGCAGAAACGGCATTCAAAGGAGTAGCTGTCACAGTAAGAGTTTCATCAGAGAAGGCTGTACCGTCAGCAGGATTGAAAACAACCTCAGGAGTCAGCACGATAGGACCAGCATTATAGATGACAGCAATACCTGACTCGCCAACATGACCAGAGATTGTAGAAGCATTGACGGTGAAAGCACCACCGCCTACCATATCCTTATAAGTACCAGACTTGAGCCACTTGCCGTCGCCAGCACCATTGGCTACAGTCACGTCACGGTCAGAACCATTTCCCAATACGATAATAGCGCCACTCTTACGAACCTGAGCACAAACGCCATTACCTTTTACATAATAGTTAGGCTCGCCGGCACAAACATTGTGCATGTGGTTTACCTGAGCCACTTCGGCATCTTTGAAGTGAACACTTCCCTTATCGCCAAATCTGATATCATTCTTTGCCTTCTGAGCAGGACGGGAGAAATAAAGAGCGGTAGCTCCATTGTTACCTGCAACAACAGCATACGCACGGTCGATAACATTCTGGCTTTTATTCTTTGACTCACCACCATCATTGGCATAAGTATCATGGCTTTCACCCCAATAAACCAACTTTTCTGTCTTTGCATTTCTCTGATTGAAATTACCTACTGACTCGTTGATAGAACCACCGGCAAAGGAATTGGCAAATCCATTACCATAACCATTATCAGTAATGCTCATGTAGGTCTGATACTCTGGGAAAAGGACATTATCATCACCACCAGTACTGTCAAGGATCTCACCATAGTTGTACATCTCCTGATCCACCACATTCTGCATAAAAGAGTCACCCTCAGAAGGCAAACCAATGTGCTTGATAGCATCCCAACGTATACCATCCACACCACAGACCTTCAAATCCTGGATGTATTGTTTGATGATGGCTTGCACAGTAGGATTGTTGGTATCGAGGTCCCACATACCAATCATGCCAAATGTCACCTGATGACGGTCGTGCCAGTTACCCACACCAAATCGTTCATGATAAAGACTCTCATCCAGCAAGCGTGAAGCCACGTTACCATAGTCGGTATGGTTGGCAACAACATCCACAATCACCTTAACACCATACTCATGAGCCTTAGCACAGAGAGCCTTCAGGTCAGCTTCAGTACCAAGACCATTACCTATCTTAAAATCGTATGGACGATAAACATCATACCAGACGGATCCTTTACCTGCTCTTTCGTGAACAGGAGAAGTCTGAACTGCAGTAAAGCCTGCCTTGGCGATATTAGGAATTTCTTCCTGGATATCTGCCAACGTCCAGTCGAAACAATGAAGGATGACACCATCCTGAATATTGTCTTTAAGACCATATTTGTTGTCTGCGAAGATGTTGGATGCCATGGTGAACAGCATCACCAACATCAGAAGACCATAATTGATTGTCTTTTTCATAATCTGCTATTATTTTCTGATGATTACTTTCTTACCATTATGAATATAGAGTCCTGGCTGAGTAGGCTTCTTGATACGGACACCTGTGATAGAATACCAGGCATCATCGGTTGTCTTCTTCACAGCTGTGATGGTAGTATTCTCTATGGCTGTAACAATCTTACCGTTTACATAAACCGTTTCTCCCTGAAGAGTTGAACCTGCTTCTCCATTATTGATGACGAAACAACCTGTAAGGAAAACAGCAGGAACCTCCAAAGAATAATAGCCTTTCTTGCCGTTATACTCAGTCTCTTCGTCGAGCTGCATCTTCACGCCAGGCCATTCTACAGAAGCCTCAGTTCCGTTATAAATATAGCAATATACATTCTTCAGGTTCTCTATTGCATTATCAAAGAACACCTTTACCTTGCCTGCAGGAGCAGTCTCAATGGTCTTGGTGAATTTACCTTCTACGTAATATCCATGATTCTTGAATTCCTGATCACCACCATTCAGCTTATCACCATCATGAGTAAAAATCACACCTGTAGGGATTTCTGTTCCTCCTGTATAAGTCCATTTAAAGACATTCTTGCCATCTTTAGTTCTCATCAAGGTCATGGCATCTCCAGGCCAAGCAGCAGTAGTAAACTGTTTAACCTTGTCATTCCAGGCCCAAATCTTGGCATTGTCATAACTTGTTTCCAAGAACACGGAGATTTCATTTTCCGTTACCACTGGTGTATAGTCTGCCGCAAGTGCTGAAACTGGAGCCATGAAAGTCATGCTCAGCAGCAATACCAGTGTACAAATCAACGTATAAAATTTCTGCATAAACAAAATGTATTAAGTTTAAATTATAAGATTTCGTCGGCAAAAATAAGAATACTTTTTGAAAAGCAGATGAAGAAAAGCTGAATAAATAGCATAAAAAAAAGACAATCGTTTGCACAATTTGCAAGCGATTGCCTTCTATTTTCTGACTTAATAATATTTATATTATTAGCGCTACGCCCTAGCGCATTCAGATTCTTTCTTTGCTATTCCGGAATACTACTGACAGACATAGTTACAGAACAGTCCTCAGAAGCGCTTGAGCGAGATCTGGTAGAACCAAGCGAAAGTTTCAAATGAAGGAGATATGTCTTCCTCTTTTCAAAATTAAAAGGATTATTAACATCTAACAGATTTTTCTTTACCTTTACCCTATTCTGAGAAGTTCCCTGCTGTACCGTATAAGTAATCTGCAGATAAAATGCCTCTTTCTTTTCCTGAGGGATCACATAGAGATAAGAATTGGGATCATTTTCTATTTTTGCACATGTATGGTCTAACTGAGAAGCAGTTAACTTTAAGTCGCCTCCATCTTCAGTATCGGGAGGAGTCCAAGTATAAATCACTCTTTTACTTTCTTCTTTGACAACAGACCACCCCCAGAACACATTATCTCTTTCGTCTGCCAGATTCAGGTAGCCCTTGACATCCAAAGCCCCTTCTTCATCTGTTTTTCCATACAGTTTCACCTCCTCAACTTTTACCACAGCACCATTTTCCTCTAATTGCTGATTGACTGTGATATCAAATGCCAAACGGGCTAAAGCATGCTTAAACTTAAAATCCACTTTACTGGCAGAAGTCGGAGATTTTGGTACTTCTCTCTTTTTTACTGCCCACACCAAATCTACAGGATTAACAGAAGAATTAAACTCTATATAAGTTGGATTAGCTTTGTTTTCCCCTGGGGCATTAACCAGTTTTACTCCATCAATATGAGGAGCATAGGCATAGAATTCCACAGAACCATTATCTGGCCAATATTGGGTATTTGTGTATCCCCAACTATTTCCATTCCAGGTTACGTGTTCATTATCCATCATATCTGAAATTGCCCCATTAGCATGGGTATGTCTTGCAAAGACACTAAATCCGGACGTTTCCTTGAGAAAAGCAAGATTGGTTTCTCCAACACGGGTTGATGCATTCGTACCAAGATAAGCATCAAAGTTGATTTCAGAAGATGAAGGTGAAGTTTCATCCATGCCTTCGCCAGCACAACCAGATAATACCAGCTGTGCTATCAAAACATAATAGGCTAAACGAAGAAACTTCATCTTATTATATCTATTAATTCTTTATTTTTACCCGATACGATTAATTCCAAGAATTGATTTCGCCCTGATTGATATTTGTCCAAGTATCAACTGTAGCATCGAATTCGATTGGAGTCAGACCAAGAGTCAAGTTGATTGTATAAGCCTTACCCTGCTCGAAGTCCTTTGTAATCTTACTAGAAACTATACTCTTCATAGCAGTTGTTCCTGTTTGAATGGTGTACTCTACGATGACATAAAGTTCATCAGTTGCTGGAGTAGAGAATTTCTGCGGAATAACAAAGAGATAATTACCTGGATCATTATCAGCTGCCTCTGTAGTCACTACCGTACCACTGGTATTAGTAAACCATTCAAAATTCTGCTTTTCTTCAGAAGTTGATGGTGTCCAAGCACCTGTAGACAAATTTATGGTACCCTCTTTATAGAAAGCAGTTTTTGTTGGTTCTGTAGCAGATCCTGCCAATGTAATTTTATTCAATTTAATAGGATGCACTTGTTTTGACTTTATAGCCAATCTTAGCCAATGCGTGCTTAAAAGTAAATTTCACCTTACTAGTCCCAGAGTTTTCTGCCTTTGTCTGATTCGTAGCTTTAGCCCACAACAAATCTTTCTGGGCGGCAGCATCTTTTTCTACAGTAAAATCAATAGAAGAAGAACCATTAAAGTTTGGGGTTCCTCCATAAGGAGCATACGCCAAGAAATCAATATGACCTTCTGTTGGCCAATACTTAGTATTTGTATATGTCCACTTTGCAGGAGTTGTAGATTTATCATAAGTGACCTGCTCGTTCTCAAACAAGTTATTACCATAAAGAGTTTCAGTTTTTTCGCTATAGTTACCAAACACACCAAAACCTTCAGTTGATTTCTGAAGAGCATCTTTAGTCAGCTCGCTACCACGTGAACCATTTACAGCAACTGCACTTCTTCCCAAATAGCCATCAAAGCTGATAGCCTCGTTCTTAGAAGAATTGTCTGAAAGACTATTCAAGTCATCGCTTGAACAACTTACCAATGTCAACGCTGCCATTGCAGCAATACCCATAACAAATTTCTTATACATATCGTTTTAATTTTTAAATTAAACTAATCTATTATTACTCTTTTACTATTTCTACAGTTCCATATCAATATCCTCAGGTTTACCCCAATCCTTGACCGTGACGTCAAAACCGCCAGAACTTCCTTCCGAAGGGTTCACATCAGGTAAAGGTTTCGGCAACTCAACATCAACATGGAGAGAAGAAAAATAACCTAACTCCGATGAATTTTCATCTTCCTTAAACTTATCTCCTACCGCAAACTGATAATCTACCTGCGTCTTTTTGTCTATCAACAAAGCTGAAAAAGACAGCTTATTGTTTTCGGCATCAAGATGGGCAGTTTCTGGTAGGCCAAAACATTTAAACGATGTCGTCAACGTTCCTCGAGTCGCGTCATTTTTATCTATCGTTTTCGTCCAGGAC
>OMAA01000597.1_pt1 | contig 15831 bp, 9 predicted proteins | sample 1674191 | NCBI WGS metagenome assembly OMAA01 (sample SAMEA103958152, study PRJEB25191) | human gut metagenome | biome: human-associated habitat [ENVO:00009003]; feature: intestine environment [ENVO:2100002]; material: feces | place: Germany | collected 2013/2015
CAAGTGTCTGTATATTAGTATATTAAGATGTGTAATACATATAAATCGTGATGGATGATAGATTATTACATAAAATTTGTTCATATGAAGACTGCGCTGGGTTACTGATATGACTGCATCGGGGTACAGATATGACTGCATCGGGTTACAGATATTACTGCGTAAGCTAACGGAGCCGTATCCGTAGGCTTATCGAGACGTCTGCATCAGCTAACTGAGACGTCTGAACTCGCTTACTGAACTACTTGAGGTGCTTGGCTGAACAGCTTGAATTGCTTGACAGAAGTGTGATACAGCTACTTATTATGGACGCAAACTTGTCGCCCTGTAAGGGCAAAAGCTTTAAAAACCAAGGATTTATAAAGCTTTTGCCCTTACAGGGCGCCTTGCTGATTGCTATTATACCCAGGGCGCTGCCCTGAGCTAGGAGCTTTTGGGCCTTCAGCCCGTTCTTGAACCACATGCGAAAGTTCTGTTGTTTAAACAAGTCTCTCTATATCTTCTATTGAAAGGTCTGTACCTTTGGCAACTTGCTCTTGTGTGAGCCCCATGCCGAGAAGACGTTTTGCGGTGGCCAACTTTTCTTTGGCAATGCCTTCTACTCTGCCTTCTTCTCTGCCTTCTTCCTTCGCAGTATCGATCGAATTTTTTATATCTCGGTAAGCCTTGAGGCAGTCTTCATATTCTCGTAGCTCTTGTTTGAAACCAAAGTCGGTAAGTAAGCTGATATATCGTTCTTCTGATAATCTCATAATCTGTTCTTTTTATAGAATTCTTTTGGCAAAGATACGATATTTGTATCATTTTAGACGATATTGCGAGCGTTTTTGCAAGATTATCAGTACTTTTGTGGCGAAATAATAAATAACGCAAAAATCATAACCGAAATGAAACGAATCTTCTTATCGCTGATACTTACAGCAGCTACCTTGCCTTGGGCTACTGCAGCCCTGGCGCAGCAGGACCCATCTGAGGCTCCTGCCACCAGACCCGTAAATCCTGTTTCTGCACCACAGAAACTCATCTTTGTACCGGACTCTCTGAAATCCTATGATTTCAACAAGGATGATGAGAGATGGTGCTGGCGACATAGTGCACAGACCCAGAATATCGTGTATTTCTGGGAAAAGCCATTCGGAGACAATCCGCAGAATCCTCCTTCGCTCGAAGGTAAGCCGATGAAATTCGATCTGGGTAATCTGCAGACTCAGGTTGAACGATTCTACCGTTTCTTCCGCGATACCCTGAAGTTCTCGCTGCCAGGCAGCATCTGCGACAAGTACAAGATGATGGTGATGGTGAACTATTCGCTGGAAGGAACAGCTTACGGCGGAACTTACGATGATTTTATCGGAGCGCTCTGGGTAACGCCTAACCGTATTCAAGATAAGAAACTCAACTGTTTGGCTCACGAGTTGGGACACAGTTTCCAACTTCAGATCATGGCAGACAAAACGGGCGAAGCCTGGGGAGGAAGCGGTTTCTTCGAGATGACATCCCAATGGATGCTCTGGAGAGTGAATCCGGAGTGGATAACAGATGAGAAGTATCATTTTGATGCCTTCAGACAGCTTACCCATAAGGGTTATCTGCATCTGGACAACATCTATCATTCGCCATACGTGATAGAATGGTGGGCAGAGAAACATGGATTGGAAAGCATCGCCCAGCTCTATCGGGAAGGAAAAGTAGGAGAGGACCCGGTTGTTACCTACAAGCGGAAGTATAAGATGAGTCAGAAGCAGTTTAATGATGAAATGTTCGACTGCTACCGTCATCTCGTGAACTTCGATTTCGGTTATGCCCGCAAGGAGACCCGTCCTTATGCCTGCACCTTCGATACCAGGATGCTGAAGCAGAAGAATGGTTATCTCCGTCCGGATACAGCTTCGGTTCCTGAGAACTATGGTTTCAATGCCATCAAGTTGGAAATCCCGAAGGCTGGTAAGAAGGTTACTGTAGATTTCAGAGCCCTCGATGCCGAGGGTAAGGTGTTCAAGGCATCCAAGGACAAGATGGCACGAACCATAAGTTATCGTTATGGATTGGTGGGAGTAACCGCCGATACCGATGAATGCATCTACAGCCCGATGGGCGAAGCGATGAACGGAAAGGTTTCGTTTCAGGCTCCAAAGTCCCAGCTTCTCAAGGCGCTCTATCTCGTGGTGATGGGAGCTCCTTCGAATCATTCGCTCGATCCATCTTCCCGCCGTTTCCCTTATGAGGTAAGAGTGAAATAAGAGTGAAGTACGAATCGAATAAAAATCATCTACATAAAATAAAAAATATCATAGCTTATGAAGAATAAGACTTTATTATCGGCATCTCTTGCCCTGGTGATGGCGATGCCGGCAGCTACAGCTTCAGCACAGGGCACATTAGAAGATTACAACAGAGCCTATGCGCTGCGTCATCAGTTTTCAGCCGATTCCGTGTTCCATTGGGCACGTTCATCGGCTTGGTGCGATTCCACCCACGTATTGCATTATCAGATTTCTACTCCTCAGGGCAGGAAGTTTGTATCCTATGATGCCGACAAGGATGAGATGAAGACTTATGATTCGCAGGAAGCGATGGAGAAGGCGCTGGGCATCAAGCCTCGCCGCCCTTATAAGCCTCAGTTTGGCAGACGCCATGAGCGCCATTGGATGGAGGTAGATGAGGAGAAGGAGGCTTATCCGGTACTTTCGCCCGACGGCAAGATGGAAGCCTACATCGAAGGTTACAACGTGGTGGTTCATGAGGCAGGAAAACCTTATACCGAAGCCAAGCGAATCCTTACTCAGGATGGTACCATCGGATGCTATTACAGCAACCGCATCCAATGGAGTCCAGACGGCAAGCACATCTTCGTATGCAAGCGTGTTCCGGTAGAGAAACGCTATGCCTACTACGTAGAATCTTCGCCTGCCGACCAGCTGCAGCCTATCCTCCACAAGCAGGAGTATGCTAAGCCGGGCGATGCCCTGCCACAGCATTATCCGGTCATCATCGATGTGGCTACCGGAAAGAAGGTGGAGGCTGACAAGCATCAGATAGAAAACCAGTATGAACTGGAATGGATGCAATGGACGCCAGACAGCAAGGAGGTGACGATGGAGTACAACCAGCGTGGGCATCATCTCTATCAGATGCTGGCGATGAATGCCGAAACCGGCAAGCTTCGTACTGTGGTAGAGGAGCGTGCCAATACTTTCGTGAACTATGGTCGTCTGTGGCGGCAGTTTATCAAGGATGGCAAGCAACTGCTCTGGATGAGCGAGCGCGACAACTGGAATCATCTTTATCTCTACGATGTGCAGAAATCGAAGGTTATCCGACAGATTACAAAGGGCGACTGGTTTGTTCGTGGCATCCAGCGTGTGGATGAAGAGAAGGGAGAAATCTATTTCTCGGCTAGTGGCGTGAACAGGAATGAGGACCCATATCTGGTGCATTATTATAAAATAGGTATCGACGGCAAGAATATGGTGGCGCTCACTCCTGAAGAGGGAAATCATAGTGCCCAATATACCTATGATTACCGTTATCTCCTGGATACCTATTCTAAGGTGGATGCCGCTCCTGTTACCGTGCTCAGAGATGCGCAGACTGGTAAGCTCGTCAAGACTCTGGAGACGGCTGATATTGCAACGCTGAAGAAGCACGGATGGGTTGCTCCTGAGGTGTTTGTGGCTAAGGGGCGTGATGGCAAGACTGATATGTGGGGCATCATCCAGCGCCCTACCAATTTCGATCCGAACAAGAAATATCCAGTTATCGAGTATATCTATTCGGGTCCGGGCGATGCCTATACTCCGAAGAGTTTCATGCCATACAACTGGTACACCACTTCGCTTGCTGAACTCGGTTTCATCGTAGTCCAGCTAGATGCGATGGGAACTTCCTATCGCGGCAAGAAGTTTGAGGAGGTTTGCTACAAGAATCTGAAGGATGCCGGATTCCCAGACCGTGAACTCTGGATAAAGGCTGCAGCCAAGAAGTATCCTTATATGGATGCTGATAATGTGGCAATCTATGGCTGTTCGGCAGGCGGACAGGAGAGTACCACAGCCGTATTGCTGCATGGCGATTTCTACAAGGCAGCCTATAGTGCCTGCGGCTGTCACGACAACCGGATGGATAAAATCTGGTGGAACGAGCAATGGATGAGCTGGCCTGTCGATTCCAGCTACGTAGAGTGCAGCAACGTGGAGAACGCCCACAAGCTGGAGCGCCCGTTGATGCTGGTGGTAGGCGAGATAGATGACAACGTAGATCCATCGAGCACCTATCAGGTAGTTAATGCGCTGGAAAAGGCGAATAAGGATTTCGAACTCGTGGTGATTCCTGGAGCCCATCATACCATGGGCGAACTCTATGGTGAGCACAAGCGTTACGATTTCTTCGTGAAGAATCTGCTGGGTGTGAAACCGCCTAAATGGAGCGATGTAAAGAGCAAGTAATTCAGGTTTCAATCTGTTGATAGTGAAACTTCTCACTTGAATCATTATTTAAGTTTTGCCCTGAAGCAAACGGATAGTCTTACTTTTAAAAAGTAGCTATTTGCTTGTTTTGGGGCTTTTTTTGTTCTTTTTGTTGTATTTCTCGTTATATTTTTGTAATTTTGCGGCATTAAATTATCTAACAACAGAAAATAAAGACTCATATAATGAGAAAGATATCTACTCTAATGGTTTCTGTGCTCTGCATGATGATGCCTGTAGGGGCTGAGGCGCAGGTGCCGACAGCCTTCGTTTCGAAAGGGGCTACGGATATTCAGGCGCAGCCACATTCGGTAACGCAAACCAACTCGGGTGCACAGTTGGCTGCTATCGACCCTATGGTGCGCTCTATCACGATGGATAATGGTTTGCCGAGTAATGCTGTGCGTACTGTGGTTCAAGGTTCCAAAGGATACATGTGGTTTGGTACAGACAACGGATTGTGCCGTTTTGACGGATACGATGTCAGAACCTATTATAATCCCTTTACGACTGTAGACCAGTTTGTGAGCGCCCTTACTGCTTGCGAAGAAGGACTGCTGGTAGGTTGCAATAATGGAGCCTATCTGTTCTCTAATGCAACCGACCAATTCCAGAAACTGAGTGATAAGATTACGGCGCCTGTCCTTAATTTTTCGCTTGACGGCGATCAGAATGTTTGGATTTCTACTAGCGGACAGGGCGTGTTCAGATACAATCGGACTACTCACGAACTGCATCAGTATCCGATGAAGAATATTCAGGGTAAAGTGAAAAGTACGCTGGTTGATGCCAACAACCAGGTATGGATGCTCTGTAACCAGGGTGAAGCCAGCATCTATCATCTCAACAAGTCGACCGACCAGTTTGAAGCATTCCCTCTGAAGGGCGATGCAACCATGTTTCACGGCATGGCGATGCTGGCTACTCCCGATGGCAATGTTTATGTCGGAACCTGGGAAAACGGACTTTATAAGCTCAACGCCGATGGTAGTGCCGAACAGCTCATCAGCGGAACCTTGAGTAATGCTGTTCATCATATCCATCAGCTTTACTGCAACGACAACAAGTCTCTTCTCATAGCCAGCGATGATGGATTGGTGCAGTATGACATTCAGAACCGTATCTGGCACATGTTGTCGGAAGTCAACAATCCGAGCCGGAGTACGAGCGAGCGCTTTGTTTATGGTATTGCGGATGATAATGAAGGTGGTATTTGGGTATCTACTTACTATGGTGGTGTGAATTATCTTCCTTCTACGAGTTTTGAAGAGCGTTTCCATGCTTATTCTGCCCGTCTGGGCGGATTGCGCGGTAATGTGGTAGGAAGATTCTTCGAAGACCATCAGCATCGCATCTGGATAGCTACGGATGATGCGGGACTCGACTGCTTTAATCCCCAGACCAACAGTTTTGTTTCTTATCCGGGCAAGGAGGCTATGGGCAAGTATAATGTTCATGCGCTCTTTGCTGATGAAAATAATCTGTGGGTAGGAACCTATGGCAATGGTGTCATCAGAATGAATATGGCTACCGGAGCGCAGCAGGTTTTCCTGACCGATGGAATGGCTTCGGGCGGTAATGCCTATTGTATTTATCGCGACCGGAAAAAACGGCTCTGGGCGGCTACGATGGATGGTGCCAACCTCTTCGATGAAGGACAGCAGAAGTTCAGCAAAATCAAGTCGTTCAAGTCGCTTACCATCGATATGAAGGAAGATCCTCAGGGTAACGTATGGTTTGCTACCCAGGGAGGCGGCTTGTGGCGCCTGGACAAGAATAATGCCTGGAAACAGTATAAATATGTAGAGAATGATTCTACTTCGCTGGTGAGTGATCAGATAAACTGTCTGGCTATCGGCGAAAAGGGGCGGCTCTATGTCGCAACCAGCGAAGGACTTTGCGAATTTCTGCCTTCAAAAGGTATATTCCGCCGAATCTCCATCGATGCGCCAAGTCAGGATTTCACGAGTCTTGTCATTTCGCAGGGAGTAATGTGGATTTCTACCAGCAAGGGAATTGTGAAATATACGCCGGGTGAACCTATCCAGCTGTTCAATAAATATGACGGACTCACTTGCGACCAGTTTATGCCAAACGCCGGACTCCTGGCTTCTGATGGCAGAATCTATTTCGGTTCTACAAGAGGTTTCAACTGCTTCTATCCATATCTCGTCAAGATCAACCAGGTAGCTCCTCCTGTAGCAATCACCTCGGTAGAACTCTTCGGTCAGCCGATAGAGGCGGGGAGAAATCTCTGAGTCATGCAGCAGAACTCAATCTGTCTCATAACGAGAATACCATCAATATCTCGTTTGCCGCCCTGAGCTATGTATCGCCTGAGAAGAACCAGTATGCTTACAAACTTGAGGGAGTAGACAAGGATTGGATTTATACCCACGAGCATCGTGCCAACTATACCAATCTTCCTGCCGGAACCTATACCTTCCTGGTTAAGGCAACCAATAATGATGGTGTATGGTCGAAGAATGAGGCAAAACTGAAGATTGTGGTTCATCCGCCGTTCTGGTGGTCTCTGCCTGCCAAGATTCTGTATCTTCTGCTCATCGGTTACGCAATCTACTGGTTCATGCAGAGCCGGTTGAAACGTGAGAAACTCCGTCATCAGGAAGAACTCGACCAGTTGGAACTCAAGCAGGATCAGGAGATGAGAGATGCCCGCCTGCAGTTCTTCACGATGATTGCCCATGAAATCCGTACGCCGGTAACGCTTATCATCGGACCTTTGGAGAGTCTGAAAGAGCATTGGAAACAGGTTTCCGGAAAACTTTCCGATGGTGAGACTATCACGCAGACGCTTTCTGTTATCGACCGTAACGCCCAGCGTTTGCTCTTGCTCGTCAATCAGCTGCTCGATTTCAACAAAGTGCAGCAGAAGGGCATGCAGGTTCATTTCCGTTTGAACAACATTTCGAAGCTGATGCATGCTGTGGCAGAGCGCTTTGCTCCTACCTTCGAGCAGAAAAGCATCCGTCTTGATGTAGATTATCCAGCCCATGAGCTCGTGGCGATGATTGACCAGGAGGCCATTACCAAGGTTATCAGCAATCTGATGAGCAACGCCTTGAAGTATACCGAGGATTATGTGCGCTTGTCCTGCCGCCTGCTGGAGAATGGAACCCATTTCCGCATAGAGGTGGAAGACAACGGATTGGGAATCAGTCCTGACGAAAAGGAGAAAATCTTCGGAGCTTTTTATCAGGCACGCGACAACAAACCGGGAACCGGAATCGGTCTCAACATCGTGAAGAATCTCGTTGAGGCTCATCATGGTATGGTTGAAGTAGAATCTGCAGTAGGTAAGGGATCTACCTTTATCGTAACCTTGCCGCTCAACCAGATGGATGCTGTGGTAGAGAAGGCGGATGAAATGGTGAAGGAAGAAGAAACTGTTGCTGAGGAAAATCTGCTGACAGATGAAACTCCAGTTGAGCAAGGTTCTCAAAAGGCAGGCGATGCTGTTGCCAGTCCACTTCGTGAACCGGCAAAACCGGTGATGCTGATTGTGGATGATGATGAAGACATGCGCCAGTTTGTGAAGGCTCATTTCGAAAAGATGTATACGGTTTATACCGCCGACAACGGAAAGGATGCGCTCCGTAAACTGGAGAAACATCCGGTTTCGCTCATCATAAGCGACTGGATGATGCCAGAGATGGATGGTCCGGAGTTCTGCCGTAGGGTGCGTGAAAATTCAGAATATTCTCATCTGCCGTTCGTGATGCTTACGGCAAAGACCGATGATGCGGCGAAGACGGAGAGTATGAACTGTGGAGCCGATGTCTACATAGAAAAACCGTTCTCGATGAAGTATCTTGAGGCAAGCGTAAAACAGCTTCTTGAGATGCGCCGTCTGTTGAGGAGTAAGTTCTCTCATACTCCGCTTGAGCCGATAGCAGAGATAGCTCAAACTCAGGTTGATAATGCGTTCCTGGAACGAATGTCTCGCATCATCGAAGAGAATGTGGCGAATCCGGAACTCAACGTGGCGTTCCTTGCCGAAAAGATGGGCATAAGCCGCTCTTCGCTCTTTAATAAGATTCGCGGTCTTGCCGATGTTACGCCAAACGAGATGATCCAGCTCGTGAAACTGAAGAAGGGCGCAAAGCTCCTGAAAGAAGGAAACTACCGCATCAGCGAAATCAGCTATATGGTAGGTTTCAGCAGTCCTAGCTATTTTGCCAAGTGCTTCCAGAAGCAGTTTGGCGTCAAGCCGATGGATTTCGTAGCTGCGGAATCGTAGGATAGAAAAACTTATTCGGATAGAATAGAATAAATCGTATAGAATAGAATAAAAAATCGCCTGGGTGCTCAGATGCATCCAGGCGATTGTCTTATTTGTAAAAAGCCTATTCTTTATTTCTTTGTGGCTCTGATAAAGAAACCGATGAGGCAGATGTAAGCCAGGAACGAACAAACCTCAGACATCGGATTAACCCACCAGCTGTCGGCGATACTTACCTCGATGCCGCCAAACTTCAGAAGGGCGCTAACCACACCCATCAGGGCTCCACCGGCGATGAAGCCGCTGGCGATGAGCGTTCCCTTCTCACCACGTTCGCTATTCACCTTGGCATCCTTGCTGCGCGAAGTAACATACCAGTTGATAGCTCCACCCACGAGCAGAGGAACGTTCAGTTCCAGCGGAATAAACATACCCAGAGCGAAAGCCAGGGCAGGAATCTTGAAATAAGTCAGCACGATAGCTATCACGGCTCCGATGCCATAGAGCACCCAAGGAGCTCCCACGCCATTCATCAAAGGGTCGATAACCGCAGCCATCGCATTAGCCTGAGGAGCTGCAAGCGAACCCGATGCGAAACCGTAAGTCTCGTTGAGCAGCATCATCACGCCGCCCACGGTAGCCGCACTCACCAGGGTACCGAGGAATTTCCATCCCTCCTGTTTCTTAGGAGTTGTTCCCAGCCAGTAACCAATCTTCAGGTCGGTAATAAACGAACCTGCTACCGAGAGGGCTGTACAAACCACACCACCCATAATCAGGGCAGCCAGCATGCCGCCAGGACCTTTCAGGCCGACAGCCACCATCACCACAGAGGCGAAGATGAGCGTCATCAGGGTCATTCCCGAAACAGGGTTTGAACCCACAATAGCGATGGCATTAGCCGCTACGGTAGTAAAGAGGAAGGCGATGGCAGCCACGAGCAGAATGGCGATAATGGCGAAGAGAAGGTTGCCATCCATCACGCCAAACCAGAAGAAGAGGAAGGTTACGAGGATGGTAACAAGCGAACCGATAGCGATAATCTTGAAAGAGATGTCGCGCTGGGTACGCTTTACGTTCTCATCCACATCGCTCTTGCCCTTCAGCTCCTTGGCAGCCAGACCTACGGCACTCTTGATGATGCCCCAGCTCTTGATGATGCCGATGATACCTGCCATGGCGATACCGCCGATACCGATGCTGCGGGCGTAGGCACGGAAGATTTCCTCCGGACTCATCGCACCCACGGTCTTCACGATGCTAGGATCCCAGGCGCTCAGCACGCTATCATGGAAGATAACGCTCATGCCCGGAACAATCAGCCACCATACTACGAGCGAACCCAAACAGGTGAAGAAGGCATACTTCAGACCGATGATGTAACCCAGACCTAATACGGCAGCACCTGTGTTTACCTTGAATACGAGTTTAGCCTTGTCAGCCAGGTCGCATCCTAGACTTACCACACGCGATGTGAAATTCTCGTTCCACCATCCCAGGCTGGCTACGATAAAGTCGTAAAGACCACCCACCAGTCCGGCTATGAGCAGCGGCTTAGCCTGGTCGCCTCCCTTGGCTCCGCTCACCAGTACCTGCGTGGTAGCCGTAGCCTCAGGGAACGGATACTTGCCGTGCATATCGCTTACGAAGTACTTGCGGAAAGGAATGAGGAAAAGGATTCCCAAGACTCCTCCCAAGGCCGAAGCCATGAAGATCTTCATAAACGAAGTGGTCATCTCCGGATATTTAGCCTGCAGGATGTAGATGGCTGGCAGGGTAAAGATGGCTCCTGCCACCACAGCACCCGAACAGGCTCCGATGCTCTGGATGATGACATTCTCGCCCAGCGCCTTGCTACGCTTGGTAGCGGTACTTACGCCCACGGCGATGATGGCGATAGGGATGGCTGCTTCGAACACCTGCCCCACCTTCAAGCCCAGATAAGCTGCGGCGGCAGAGAAGATGACTGCCATCACGATTCCCCATGTAACCGACCATCCGTTCACCTCAGGATAAACCTTGTCAGGCGACATCAGCGGCTTATATTCCTCCCCGTCTTTCAGTTCGCGGAATGCGTTCTCGGGGAGTTGCAAATTGTCTTTTTCTTCCATTATTTCTCAATTCTGATGATATACTCACTCATGAAACTTACACCTGGCTGCAGACGGTTCATCAGATACTTGTCCTTAAACTCGCCATCATATTCAGCCCAGTCGCTCAAACCATACCATGGCTCGATGCAGATGAATGGAGCGTGCTTGCCTGTTGGGTTCCAGATACCTACGGCTGGAGTCTTGAACTCGAGGGTTACATGAGGTTCGCCCTGCTCGTTGAGAATGCTCACCTGCTTAACCTGACTCTTGTCGAAGATAACAGCATCTTCTGCGAAAGTCTCCTCGTTTACTTCCCAGATACCCTTGTCGGTTTCTACGGTTTCCTTAGCCTGACGGTCGATGCATCCGCCTACGTTACCATAGAGACGAACAGGAGCCTCGTTGTCGAGTTTCAGGGTAGCCTTCATTTCTTCGCCCTTCTTGCAGCCAGGAACCATGAATGCTGGGTGACCGCCAATCTGGAAGAAGATTTCCTTGTCGTCGGTATTCTCTACGTGCCAGATGACATGAATCTCGTTGCCCTGCAGGCGGTAAGAGATGGCAAGGTTGAAGTGGTAAGGATAGTTCTTCTGAGTCTCTTCGTTGTCGATGAGCGCGAAGGTGAGGCGGTCGGCAGTCTTGCCAACGAGTTTGAACTCTGTATCGCGTGCGAAACCATGGCGAGGAAGGTGATACTCCTTGCCCTCTGTACGATAAGTGTCTTTCCACAATCCGCATACGATAGGGAAGAGGATAGGAGAGTGGCGGTTCCAGTATTTCTCGTCGCCATCCCAGAGATATTCATTACCATTAGCATCCTTGATGCTCTGAAGTTCTGCTCCGAGAGATGAAATCTCAAGTGTGAGCTGATCATTCTTAATCTGTTCCATTGTTATTAATTCTTTTGTTTAGTTTTTAATGTTTCATCTGATTATCTTTTTTCAAAGATATTGCAAAGGTACAATTTATTTTCGTAAAGCACAAGAAAAGAGCGTTTTTTCTCAGATATTACAATATATTTATACGATTTTGTTAGCTTATCTCGAATATTTGCTGTAACTTTGTAGCCCGAAATAGATAGATAACAAGAAGTATAAGAAAAAAATAGTATTTAATCTAATGACAAGCAGTAATAAAGTTAAAGGCTTTGCGGCGGGCATTGTTGCCGCAGTATGTTATGGTACCAATCCTTTGGGCACGCTCGAACTCTATGGCGACGGATTCAATTCCAGTTCTGTACTCATCTATCGTTATCTCTTGGCGGTACTGATGTTTGCCGTGGTGATGCTGTTCCGCAAGGAGAGTTTCAAGGTGAAGTGGGGACATCTGATTCGTCTTGGCGTGCTGGGCTGCATGTTTTCGCTCTCATCAGCTACGCTTTATGTCAGTTTCCATTATATGGCGGCAGGTATTGCCAGCACCATCCTCTTCGTTTATCCTATTATGACGGCCATCCTGATGACGGTCTTCTTCCACGAGAAGGTAACGTGGTCTACCTCGCTTGCCATTCTTCTGGCGGTATCGGGAGTAGGATTGCTCTATCAGGGCGATGGAAACGATAAGTTGAGCACGGCGGGTTTTGCCCTCGTCATGTGTTCATCCCTGCTCTATGCCCTTTACATCATCTCCATCAACCAATGGAAGAATCCGGGCATGTCAAACATCAAGTTTACCTTTTATATATTAGTCTTCGGACTGCTTACGATGTTTGTCTATTCGTTTATTGCAGGCGAGCCGATACAGATGCTTCAAACGCCTAAACAATGGCTCTGTGCTGCCCAGCTGGCTTTGTTGCCAACGGTATTGTCGCTTTTCTTCATGACCATCTCCATCAATCTTATCGGTAGTACTCCAGCCGCCATCATGGGAGCCTTGGAGCCGGTAACAGCCGTCATCATCGGCGTCTGCGTCTTCGGTGAGAGTTTCTCTCTGCAGCTGGCGATAGGCATCCTCGCTATCCTGGCTGGCGTAACGATTATCATCGCAAGAAAGAAAGGGTAAAAAGGCTATTTAAAGGTAAAAAGGTAAAAAAGTAAAAAGGTAAAAAAGTAAAAAGCCTAGCTGGGTTGCGTGTCATCCCTCTGGTTCCCGTTCCCAGCGATTCCATCGCTGGTCCCCATAAAGGTAAAAAAAAAGAAGAAAAAATCCTCGCTCGAAAAAGAACTCGAACGAGGATTTTTTTATCTGTTCTAGCCGCAAGCAAATAGGCTCGCAAGCCGCCAGGCGTTAAGATGATTATCTCAGAATATCCTTCAGCGCAAAGTTGGCGAGGATGGATGTTGACTGGCTCAGCATGCGGATGAACTCCTGGGCTGAGTTTTTCATGTAGGCATCTTTCAGAATGTGGATGCAGCCATCCATTTCGTTGTCGGCAGCATCGATAGGAATCGCCTTCATGCCGTTCTGCAGAATGGTGGTCGATTCGGAGAGAATGGTCACCAGATTGCTGCGGCTCAGAAGGTCGAAGATGATGTTTACATTATTCACCTCTACCATAATCTTGTAGTTCAAATCTTTGCCCTCTACCATGTGATCAAAGGCGTTGCGTGCCTGCAGACCCTTGCAAGGAAGGATGAGGTCGTAACGCTCCAGATCGGAAAGCTTGACCGATGAAAGGCGCGCCAGCGGATGATTCACGTTCACGATGGCGGCAAGACGGTTGCTGAAAATAGCTCGGCTGTCTACCGCCTTCTCGTTCTTCAGAGGCTTGAAAGCCAGAACGAGGTCGAGTTCGCGCTTCTTCAGTCCGTCCATCAGTTCCTGCATGGTGCGGTATTGGATGTTGAGCTTTACATGAGGATAGGCGTGGAGAAAGGCGATGAGCGTCTCGGACATGATGTTGCTGAAGGAGAACGTTACGCCGATGTTCAGTTCGCCTGTAAGCATTTCCTTCAGATCGTTCATGTGGTCTACACAGGCTTCGGCAGAATTGACCGCGTTTTGGGCGTAAGGTCTCAATTCCTTGCCCGCCTCTGTGAGGTAAACCTCATGAGAATTACGCTCGAAGAGGGGCAGACCAATCTCCTGTTCCAGATGCGAAATCTGCTGTGAGAGGGTACTCTGGGTGATGTATAACTTACGCGAAGCTTCTGAGAAGTTGAGCGTCTCGGCTACCTTCAAGAAATATTTCAGTTGTCGTATTTCCATATTGTTCCTTTATTGAAGCTATCGGCTATAGAAATAACCGATAGCTAAATTTGGGTGCAAAGATAAAACATTTATTTTAATATCCTCTTTTTTTGAAGAATAAAATGATGTTTTATCGCATCTCTACTTCTTTTTATCCGGTTATCATCCGATGAAAATCAGATTTCCAACCAGATGATTATTTGATTTCTACTTCGTGCAAATCTACGAATTCGCCATTCTTCTTCTTTCTTTCTACCAGCATGGCAAGCAGCTTGCGCTTGCGGTCGTCGGCGATGAAACGGCGGAAGAATACGTTTGGAATTGCCACACCCAGGGCGATGCAGATGATGACGAGCGAAGCCTTGATGAGGTTGTTCATACCTACGGTTACTTCGCCTACCACGCCGTGCATGTCGATGAAGGCGAACAGGGCACGATACATCAGAACTCCCGGTACCATTGGGATAACGCTAGGAATGGTGATGCATTGGTGAGGGGTATGGAACCAATGGCGCGCCTTGATCACGATGATGCTGATGAGCGCAGAACCGGCAAGCGAACCGATGCTCAGACCCATGTCGAGACCGATGTTGCCGTTAGATGGACCCAAATTGACGAAATTGCGGAAGCATACGGCGATGATACCGCCCACAGCTACAACCGGCAACAGACGACGAGGTATGCTGAAGATGGTAGAGAAGCCCATGGCCGATACGGCAGCTGCGATGGCAAACTCCCAGTATTCGTGATGAGGAGTCATCGTAAGATCTTTCACGAAGTTGTCGATATGGCAAACCTGGATGGCGAAGGCGATACCGAACGCCATCGCGAAAATCATCAGCAGGGTGTTCAGGGCACGAACCATTCCCACCTCAATATATCCGTCGAGCATATCGCACACAAAGTTGATGAGTGGAACTCCCGGCACGATGAAGAGGGCACACGCCATCAGCGGATGCCAAGGGGTATCTGAATGCATGAAGGCTGGAACCGCTTCGGCAATCGATGGGTTGAGCGAAAGGAATGAGGTCAACCAGGCTATCAGAGTGGCTACGAAAGCCGAAATACCGATGGCTACATAGTTGTTGCAGCCCTTGGTTGGCAAGAACATTCTCAGGCGGAAACCCAGAATGGCTGCAAGCGAACAGAAGAAGAAGGCTGGCCAGTCGCAACCGAACTGGATGCAGAATCCGCCGCAGGCAAAACCGCCGCCGATGGCTACCTGCCAAGGGGTGAAGCTGCGTGGGGTGGCCTTGATGTCGTTCAGGGCCTGCTCATACTGTTCGAGCGAATAGTTTTCCTTGATGGCCTTCCAGGTGAGCTTACTTACCTGGGAAATAGAGGTGAGGTTGATACCGTGCTTCTCGCATCGCTGGAATTTGGAGAAGGAGTGCACCTCGTCGCTATAGTTCACCATCAGCACATTCCAGTTGATGTAGAAGTGCATGTAGCGTTCGTCGAGTCCGAGGAAAGCTGCTGCACGCTTCATGGTTCGCATGATGCGGGATGTGTCGGCAGCACTCTCCATGAGAATGCTACCGGTACGTAATAATAAGTCGAGTTTTCTTCTGAGTTCTGATTCTGCTATTTCCTTGCAGTTGCAGTTATCTTCTACGCAAGCGCAGGTCTTCAATTCTTTTTCTGTCATATATGTTTATCCAAATACAAAAATAATAATCTGAATGGTTACAATTCTGAGGAACATGGCGAATGGATATACATTCGCATAGCCTACTGTTGGCGCATCTGCCGAAGTCTGCTCACGTACGTAAGCCAGGGCAGATGGGTTGGTGTTGGCACCTGCCAATACGCCGAGTAATGTATAATAATTGATGTGGAACACGAGCTTGCCGATGATGCCGCCCAGAATGATTGGTATCATGGTGATGGCGATGCCATA
>OMAA01000603.1_pt1 | contig 15811 bp, 8 predicted proteins | sample 1674191 | NCBI WGS metagenome assembly OMAA01 (sample SAMEA103958152, study PRJEB25191) | human gut metagenome | biome: human-associated habitat [ENVO:00009003]; feature: intestine environment [ENVO:2100002]; material: feces | place: Germany | collected 2013/2015
ACAGCTCTTTGAAATATCCACCGCCGCCCAGATTTTTCAGGCGTTCGTCATCCAGCGCAAATCCCTTGCGCATATATTCCTTCAGGATGCCAGTTGCCCAGATACGGAACTGTGTGCCTCGTTTGGATTTGACACGATAACCAACAGAAATAATGATGTCAAGATTGTAAAATTCGACCTGATAGGTCTTTCCGTCTGCGGCAGTTGTTGCAAATTTTGCAACAACTGAATCTCGTTCAAGCTCACCCTCTGCAAAAATGTTTTTGATGTGACGGGAAATTGTGGATTTGTCACGTTGGAACAACTCAGCCATCTGGTCAATGGAAAGCCAGACGGTGTCACCGTCAAAGGTAGTATCAATTTTGGTCAGGCCATCTTCTGTGGTGTAAATGAGGATGGAATTTTTAGGAGAGTCATCTGGACGATTCATTTTAAGCGCCTCGTTCCGTGTATGTAATACAGTGGAAGGGGAGACCTTACCACTGTGTTGGGACAAATATTACAAGAATATTATATCATGCTGCAAGAGCGGTATCAACAGCATCTTGTTGATTTTTGTTGTTGGTTGAGGATACGGCGTTGTCTATTTCCAAGGCTGATGCGTACTTCTCAATCACATCGGCTAGAAAGGATGCGAATGCGCTCCATTCATCGAGTATGGGCGTAGAGCATTCCGAAGGGGTGGGATTGTTTTCTATACGATGAAAATTATTCAATAGGCAACTCCATTTCCTTGTAGCAGAACTTTGACAGTCCAGGCGGATTTTTAGAAATATTTTTTGATTCATCCGATTAAACTTTTTAAGCGTTCCAGCTTTTCCTGTGCATTCTCTTTCCGGAAGCTGACCCCAATGCAGGAAATCGGGACGCACATTTCCAGCAGACGGTCGTAGATGCGGGCATGAGCGGTATCCTGTGGGTGTCGTATCTCATCCAGCGTCAGGTTGGTGGTGACGATCAGCGGCTTTCGGCTGCGGTATCGGCTGTCCACGATGTTGTAGATTTGTTCCAGTGCGTACTCGGTGCCACGCTCCATGCCGAAGTCGTCAATGATGAGCAGGGGATAGCGGCAGAGCCTGTCCACAATATCATTGCGCCCGGAAAAGCTGCTGTTCAACTCGTTCAGGATTCGGGCAAAGTTTGTCATACGCACAGGCACTTCCTGCTCCATCAGAGCGTTTGCAATGCACCCGGCAAGGAAACTCTTGCCGGTGCCTACACCACCCCAGAGAAGAAGCCCAAGGTTCTCTGCGCGCATGGTCTGCCATTGCTCTACATAGCGGTGTGCGTGGTGCATCTGTGGGCTGCGGCCATTGTCGTTTTCAAAGGCCCAGTCCAGCATTGACGGGTCAGAAAATCCCTCTGCTTTCAGCCGCCGCACAAGATGGTTGTGCTTTTGTTGGTTGATAAGGGCTTCCTGCTTTGTCCTCTCGATGCACTGGCAGCTGCATTCGATTGGATGCTTTTTCTTGCCCATCAGGGCAATGCCTTTTGCAAAGAACGCTTCCCTTGGCGTATGACATTTTCCGCAATAAAGCAGGCTGTCCTCGTCATAATAATCCTCGGTGCTTTCGGAAATACTGGAAACGGACTGTTCAAAAATTTTTTCAATCGTCTTTATAGGCTCTCTCCTTCCGTGAATGTGTAGTCCGGGATGCCCGGCGTCGATTTTCGTTCTGTTTTCTGCCGTTTCGCCCAGATGCGCAGGGTGGCAGCATGGTCGGCGTACTTCTTACCTGTAGACTGGATATAAGCCGAAAGTTGCTCGATCAGGCTGTCCAGCCCGAAGAAATCGGCTTTGAGTCGCCTGTACTCCTTTGCTGTTAAAAAGACATTCTGATATTCGCCAAAGGTCAAATAAGCATCTGTTGTTTTTATCAGGTGGTTATTTTTCAGGTCGTTCTTATTACGTTGGTTAGTGGAACACTTTTGTTCCATGGAAGATATCATTTCTGTTCCATCACATGGAGCAGAATCGTTCCATGCAGAGGAACATTTTTGTTCTGTCGGGACTTTTACAAAGATATTGTTGGGAACAGCAATGTGACCTCTCCTGCGCTCGATCAAATCGGAATCTTCCAGCGAGCGCAACGCACGTTTAATGCTCATGGTGCTGCATCGTAGAGCATCGCTCAATGATGAAAGCGGGAAAATCACATAGACGAAGCCGCACTCATCCATCCAGTTGTTCTTTTGGGAAAGTGTTGCACGATCCAGCAACAGGGTGTAGAGCAGCTTTGCTGTGTGGCTCAGGTCTGTATCCAGCAGAAAGCGAGCATACGGCAGATATTGCGGCAGTGGAGTATCAGCGGTCAAATAATTTGAAATGGCATTCACCTCCAGTGCTTTTTCATCAAACAAATTTTTTGAGAGCATTTTACTGGCGGTTGGTAGCCTCCAGAAGATGCTGATGATGCTGTTCTTTCAGGTGCAAAATATAGTCTTCTGCTTTTTGCAAAGTAGCGATGACTTTTGCTTCAAGCTCTACATTTGCCAGAAAGTCAGGATAACGAGCAAAACATTGATCGATGCGAAACATAAAACTCTCTGATGCACCGTTGATTTCAGTGAACATTCCTTCGGCATCGGCGACATGATCAACCGTTGCCATCTTTTCTCCTAGCTGACGAATGGTCTGGAGTTCGGTGCTGCGCTTTCCCGATGAAATAAAAGGTCGATTCTCCGAGAGTGGATCAGCCGTTTGGATCTTCGATGTGGCAGCAGTAGAAAAATTGTTTTCGGCGACCTTGGAAAGCAATTCTGAATTTTCATAGATGTCTGCACTATCGTCTGGTTTACCGTTCAGCTTTTCCTCTCGCCACGTTGATACCACGGTGGGCAATGCTTCCGTGGGAGTTCCACGGATAATGGTAGCCTCTCGCTGGGATAGCTTAAGTTTGCCGGATAAGATTTCTTCCTGAATGCCGGGGCAGTATTTTTCCATCAGCTCAACGGTTTTCATGAACTGCTCGGCACGAATTACAAAAGAGGGACTTACATTATTTTCTTTGGCGATTCGTTCGGTCGTGTTTTCTACCGATGGCAAATTGTCAATTTGATAGTTTGCCACCTGTGTGTACTGATTGCCATGATTTCCCCCACGAGTGGATTTTTCAGAATGATACTGCTTTCCAATCAGAAACTTTTTCTGTTCAGGTGTCAGATTCCGACGACCCAGCTGATGTTTGCAGATCCATGCAAGAACATCTTCACGGGTTTCGCAGGTGCAGGAGATCGAGCGGGTGGTATAAGGGATTTCTGGGTGCTGCTGGAGAATTTTATAGCGATTGTGGCCATCAACAAGAATGTTGCCCCAGACAATCAGGGGAGACAGGACTTCACCCTCTGAAAGGATGTTTTCTTCCAGTTGCTGAAATTCTTCATCGGTCAATGCAGGAATCTGAGATTGAAATTCGGAATCAATGATAAATTCAAACTTGTTTTTCTTCATAGGCAAAATCTCCTTTCAAAAATTTATTGGTAGTTCAGCCGTTATCCCCGCATGGATTTCCTGCCCCCTTCCGGCGGCGTCTTCCGGCTCGCTCTTGTGAGATCACCGCCGGGTATTCCATGCGGACGGTCATTTGGTTCTCAAGGTTCAATGATAGATTTGAAACTAGGCTAACACATTCATGGGAGATTTTTTAGGACACATTATGTCTGGTTTTTACGAAAGTTGATTTGAATTTCTGCTAAAAATCGGACATTCAATGCCTGAACTGGTGTGAAAGCAATGAAGAATGTGCTTCTGTGGGCTTAGTGTATCACATCGTAAATTTTGTTTTTAGGAACTGGTAGTTCCGGTTTTTAAGGGATATGAAATGAATTTCAAGGCAAAATCGGAACTACTGGTTCTGGTTTTTCGTATCAACGTGATTTCAAATTTTGGGTGCCGTTCTCTCTGCACGGACTTCCTACCCCCTTCCAGCGGCGTTTTCCGGCTCTCCCTTGCAGGGTCATGGCCGGGTATCCCATGCAGACGGTCATTCGGTTCTCAAGGTTCGATGAAGGCTTGTAGAAAGCCTATCACAATCAAATAAGTATTTTTAGGACGTATCAGGTCCGGTTTTGAGGGAGAAAACCGGACTTGGGAGGTCCGGTTCTTGTGAACGGCTCTGGATAGAGCATACCATAAAATTGCTCGATTTTTTAGGAAGTAATACTTCCGCTTTTTGCCTTCAAAACCGGAAGTAATAGTTCTGGTTTTGCGCAATATTGAATGAATCAACGACGATTTTTCGGAAACGATTTTTTCTACAAGAAATTTGCTTATTCAGCGTCTGTTAAGATACGCAGTCGGCACAGTTTATGTGCTGAATATCGGGTTTTGGCGAAGTCCAACAATCGTTTTTGAAGTCGGATTTGTAAAATCAGATTTAAAAATCGTGAGTTGGTACCAACTCGCCCTGCTTGCTGCGGTTGCAAACTCGAAAATTTTTGTGCAGAAAAATAACCGTCCGCTTCAAGTTGAACTTGAAAACGGACGGTCCTGATTGCAAAATGATTTTCAAATTTGGGAAGCACGTTGAGAGGTTTCATAGCATCCGCAAGCAGGGCAGACGTATATACAACGTCTGCATCTGCAAGCAATGTGTCTGTCTATACAAACACCATTTGCGTTGCAAAACGCTTGTTAGGGAGCACCCAAACCCTTGAACTGCATCGTGCCGATGCAGGCTGATAAAGGGGCAAAACAGACAAATATACAGCGGATGCTTTGGTGAAACTGCGATGGTTTTGAATTTCTATTTCATTGATTAGCGATTAGTGGTAGAATCATATTATGACTGAAGTGAAACTGTAGATGAGGGACTATTATGGCATCATTAACTCATGTGTGCGTATGGTCGAAAAACGGTTGGAAGCGTATAACGCCAGAAGAAGTTGCAAGGGAACATTCTCGTGGTGGGGTTTCGGCCCGCAGCGGTATTTTCATGTGCTCGTTGTGTGGTCAATATGTTACATTTTTCAACGGAAGAGTACAAGCTCCGCATTTTCGCCATAGTTCAGCAGAAGCGGATAAGAGCTGTCCGGAACGTATGTATGTCCACGGATACGACTATACATATGCGGCAGGCGAGCATGAACTTCCAATTCGGATAGTCAATGTTACAGACTATGGGTTTGAATTTGAGTTGGGCCTACTTGCTGTTCCAAGGATAGTTCTGAACCAGCAAGAAAAAAAGAATGTCACGGTCATTCCATCTGATAAAGCAATGACACCGTTCGTATACTCGTTTGAACGCTTGAATGCGGAATCTATCACCTATGTTTCGATAGGAGAGTACCCTTGTGAAAGTTATACTGTTATATCGTCTGATGAAATAGAGAAAACCTATTGGCCCCGAGTAGTGGAAGGTATAAAAAGAAGTGGTTCGCTCTTTAGCGGAGAAACAGGACGGATGCTTACAGATGATGCAGATGTTGTAGTCGGAAAATGCTACTATTTGCTTTCCACAGGATGCCTGGATGATATTTACAATGGAATCTCAATAAAGACTGTTCTGAAGAAGAGTGCCTCATGGACAACATGGTATCTATCGGAAGTTTTGGTGACAGATTTTACAGAGTCGGCAGCAGAGTTCTTTCTTAATTACCATTGCCGTCTCACAAGTGAACCGATTTCAATTCAGCCGATTTGGCCAGTCTATGTGCAGTCGCCATATATTATCCAAAACTCAGGGGAAACAACATGGTTTCATATTCGAGGACAAGGCGTTCAGAGTCAAGGAGAAATTGTTACAAAAACCTATCCAGCAGCACCAATGCTGTATTATACTTCGGATGAAGGTAAGGTGTGTTCGATTGAAATCAATGAGCGACAGCAATTGATTTCAACAGGGCGAGCAAAGGTGCTGGAGTATACATATCTTTGGAAGAAGGAGCTAAAAGAACGCTCAGGTAGACCGATAGTGACTATCACTGATGTCCAAGGGAATGCTTTGAAGTCCGGTTTGGAAAATGAGCTTCCGGTAAATCACAGCATACGGATACTTGCTCCATTTGACGGTGTGGTTCAAATCAAGAGGAATGGATATGTTATTGAAAAGATTCTTCTGAAGGCGGAAACAGCCATCGAATATAGTAATGTGCAGTATGGCATGAAAATCAGCGTCCTTCAAGGACTTGATATTATTTGGAACATAGAATATCAGCGTTTGAGTAGAACGGTCAGTTCTTCAGATGACTTACATGTTGTACATGAGCTGATGAGTGCTCGTGGGGCAAAAGTGCCGGTTTCACATACATTGGGCGCAACATTGTCTCTGCTGAAAAATTATCCGGAAACAAAAAAATGGATTTCTCAAAAAATACGAAGTGGCCACATAGAAGAAAATGCACTTGTATACTATAAGCATTTCATTAGATCGTTGAAAACGAAAGGGAAGGAAAAAAGATGAACTATCTTGAAAGACTATCATCAGGTGACGTAAAAACAATTTGTGAATTGATTGGACCGAGAGAACTAAAACAGAATTTTCGAGCAAATTCAAATGGTTTTAATACTATAAAACCGGGCTTTCGGCCAAATTCTCTTTCAGATGAAATGGCTGTTAGCCTTACAGCGCAAAATGTGACGATGCGTTTTATATCCAAATTTCTGAATGAAAAAATTCAGTCCATGATGGATAAAATCGCTAGTGAACAGGATAAATTGATTTCACAAGGGGTTCCATCGGATGGAGCAAGAGTAGTAGCTCTGGCAAACAGCTCATTTTCTAATAATATGGAGCTTTATTTTCGTTTGGAGCAACCAGTGCGGTCTTCAGAGGAAATAGGTGCGTTAAAAATCGCTGTACGTCTTGTGAAAGGAATGTGCCAAAACGAATCCAATAGCGTGCATGCTTCTAAAGCGGCGGATAATTTGGAGGAAGATGCTTTACGGAAAGAACTTGAAGCGCAAAAGGAATATGCACAGAAAAAGATTCAACAACTCCAAGGACTTCTGAAGGATGTGCAGGCCGATGTGAATGAAAAACAGGACAATATTATCCAGCTGCAAGCAGAAAAGAAAAAACTTGAAGGAGAACTAAATGCTGGACAAAGTGAACTTGCAAAATACCATAAATTGGAGAAATATTCTGTTAGTCAGAGTGATATACAAGAACAAAGTATGTACCCATATTGTTCGCTTTGTCGGGTCTATTGGTATGATGGGAAAATGCGGTTAAAGCGGCTATCGGACATCGAGAACAATGAAGTCCTTGATAAATACTGCGAAATCTATCCATATCAGAAAGAACTGTTTACAAATCAAAAAACAAACGGATTTCCGGAAAACTATGTTGGTGTTTGGAACTGGCGTACAATTCCAAATATAAATGATCCGAGTCGTGATTACATCGAATCTGAATACAATATCAGCCAACACAGGTCATCATTCTTAAAGAATGCACTTCTATTGAACAGATCGTCAAGAAACTAGTGATGGGCATTTCTGAAAAAATGTACTGTAATGGCGCCCTTTTTGCATATTGGAACGGCCAAAAGTATGAGGGTGTACGTTGCAGGGAACAAGACCTTGATATTGGGGCAGATAGGCTTGCATTAAGAGAAAATACCCTTGAATTACCTGTTTTTGAAATCTTCCCTTCAATGCTTTATCAAGCGGGAGAATGTCAAATTTGCAGCGTGCTAAGCCTTGGTATGCCTTGTAGAGTTGTAAAAGTTAAAGAAGCTGTGGAGATTCTGAAAACTCTGCTGCGAAATCGACTGACATGGGCTACTTCTAAACAGAAGGGCATTACGAAGGCGACTCATCAGCAGATCGTAGCATATTTACAGGAACTTCCGGACAAAGACTTTGTGCAAGAACTCTCTGAACAGTGCAATTGTACCGAGGTCGATGCGCAGAAACTAATTCAAGAGTTCGTACAGGAGGCCGATGCTTATCTCTCAGCATCGGACGTCGAAGATGAAACGTTACGTCAGATTATTCTGAGAAAACCGGAATTGGAAAAACGTTGCAAAGAGCTGCTTACAAAGGAATGGGCGGAAGATAATGATGAAAAACTCCGTGAAGCGGAGAACTTTTTGCAGCAAAAAAAGGATGAAGCAGAGAAGGCAAAAACACGATTCGATCAACTTAACTCAGACTATGTGACGCTGGAACAGAAGCTGAAAGAATCGAATAATGAATTAGAAAAACGAGAGCAATTAGCAGCAGAAGTCGAACAACGTGTGGCGGACAGAATTGCAAAAGCTCAAAAGGATGCAGCAGATTTTATCGCATCACAAGCATTTTTGCCACAGAGCAAAAATGTAAACGATCAAAAAGTGAGTGAAACCGCTGCATTTGTATCTGGAGAAACACAGGGAGAAAACCTTGTGGTGCTTAAAATCCTAGATGATGTAATGGAGGAGCTTGCGTATAACTTGAGGGATGCAGGTGTTCAGGAAAAATATACAAAAGCGTTGGCCGCATATCTCTGTTCGGCGTATCGACATCATATCCCGGTGTTGCTTGCAGGCCCGAATGGATTGGGAATTGCACAGGCATTTTCAATGACGTTGTTTGGAAAATCTGCCGCTATCTTATCCTGCATGGGTGAGTATTCAGAAGAGGTTTACGACGTATGTGAAGAATCGGATGATGAAGTGGTAGCAATCTTGAATCCATTCTGTGTGGGTTGGACGCAAAGGATACCGCTTTTCGTGGGAGAAATTTCCAAGTTTTGTTTTCTGATCACGCCCTATGTAGAGGATTTACAGGTGGAACCATTGGGGATGCTGAACTATCTTCTTCCATTGGCAACAGAGTTCTTTGTTGATAAAAGACCGACTGGTATGTATCCTCCAAATAAACTTGGTATGGATTTTAGTGAACTTCCGGAACAAAAAATGCGGCGGTTTAACGAAAAATTATTGACGAAATTTGGTTCGCTTGCAAAGAGGAATCTCTGGGAAATCTTTGCAGATATGGAGTATATGCTGAAGGATGATTCAATAAAAGAAACAGCAAATAGCTATTTGTTTGGACTTCTCCCATTTGCGTGTTTTGCAGGAAAATTTGATATGCTCCTAGAACAACTTGAAAAAGATGTAGACAAGCTGCCTAAAGATTTTTATAAGATGCTTCATGATTATCTTGGTGAGGATGAATGAACAGAGAAAACGATTTAATTTCCATTATGGCGGGAAGATACCAAATTGAAAGGGGTACAACCGAACCTGTTGAACAATGGCAGATGCGTGTGATTTATAGCGTGCTGGGACAAATGGCGTATGCTTCTCTTTGGGATAAAACGGAAGATGACCAGCCGATTTCAGTGGTTCATTTCAAATCTCGCATGAAGGATCTTCTGGAAAGCTACTGTGGAATATTCAACGGTCTTAGAAAGCTGTTTGGGTATAACTATGAAAATCTGCTGGAAGAAATCTATAACGTACAACTTGAAGGTGGAAAGATATATCATTCAGCGTATAGATTAGCTCCGGCGAGTTATTCAGCTTCAGCGGTAGACGATGTTCTTTTTGCCAGAGGTATGGCACCCGATGAACAGCAGTTTGTCAGTGGACAGGGAACATATTTACTTTCATCCGATTTTCAGGAATCAATCCCTTTGCTAGAGATGTTCCAACTGCCAGATCAAACATTAACTGAAACATGGCGGTATTTGGTTAAAACGGCAAAATGGAATCAATTTCGCCCAAATGACACTACGGAATTTTTGCGGACAGACCCGCCGTTCAAATATGGATATTGGCAACGGGAAAAGCCTGTGGCACAAGAAGTGACGCTTATCAGAATGGGGATGAATGGAAATAGATTCTATTATCTGTATCAAGAAAAAGGAGGACAGGCATTTGTTAGTCAACTTCCAGTATGGATGACCGAAGATCATTTTTATCGCAGAGTATCAAATGCACTGCTTTCCGCAAAACAATCTTTACCGGCGGCAACATACCATGAGGACGGGGCGATTGTGATGTTGAGGCTACAGTATTTGCCGGCGGTGGAAGAACTAAATTTGATAAAGCTTTATAGTTGGCCGACATCCTGTATTGAATTGCCCCATGATTTCAATCGCATTTTTGCAAAAGATGTATTTTATGCTATAAAAAAGACACTTGAGGCTATTGGGTATCAATTTGTAAAGGAATGATAAAATGTCGAACGGCGCAAATTCAATTCATAAAAAGCTTCGTCATGATTTGGAAGACTACATAAAGGCACAGTACTTTGGAAAATCTCCACTTCTGCTTTCGGCGGTAGGACAACACCTGGATGATGAGGGCTTATTATATCAAAAGCCATTTATTGAGTCGTCCCCGGCGTACAAAAGCGTTAAGGATGGTATCCAAAAGGCTAAAATTCCGGACTGGATGAAAAAGTATTTTTCTGATCTTTCAGATGCAGGTGTTGGTGTGTACCCTACACCGTTTGTTCATCAGGTTCAGGCCCTTGAAAATGCCGTTCAAGGGCGAGACTTGTTCGTTTCCACAGGTACTGGTTCTGGTAAAACAGAGTGTTTTATGTGGCCGTTGATGGCAAAATTGGCGACAGAGGCAAAGGATAATCCGGATACATGGAAAATGCGAGGTGTTCGCACGATTGTTATGTATCCGATGAATGCGCTTGTTTCGGATCAGGTGAGCCGGTTGAGGAGATTGATTGGCGATCCGGAAGGAAAATTTCTAAATGTCTTTCGCTCGACCTGTGGTGAAACTGTGCGTCGGCCACAATTTGGTATGTATACTGGTCGAACGCCATATCCCGGAAACGAACCTGTAACCAGTGAGGATAGAAAACTGGAAAAAACGTTGGCACGAATGTCTTTTCCGCAGACAGATTCTGAAAAAAGCTTTTTTGAGGCACTTCGCCACGAAGGTAAAATTCCGGCAAAGATGGATATGCAAACCTTTTTAGAGGGGTTACATAATGGTCGTCATATTCCTGATGCGGAAGATGCAGAGCTGATTACTCGATTTGAAATGCAGAAATTCTGCCCGGATATTCTGATTACGAACTATTCTATGCTGGAGTATATGCTTTTACGTCCGAGGGAAGCGAAAATCTGGCAGGATACAAAAGAGTGGCTTGAAGAAAATCCATCGAACAAGTTGTTATTCGTGATAGATGAAGCCCATATGTACCGGGGGTCATCTGGCGGCGAGGTGGCACTTTTAATTCGAAGACTGTTTCATAAATTGGGAATTACAAGAGATCGGGTACAGTTTATTCTTACAACAGCCAGTATGCCAGATCGAGATCAGGAAGATAAAAATGCTGTTTATAAATTTGCACAAGAATTGACTGCGGCAGATACCACTGTGGAGTTTTGTTATTTGACGGGCGAAAAAGAACAGGCTGATACGGTTGAGCTTCGTTCGATACCATTGCAAAGTTTTCAGAGCGCAGACGCTTCTGCGTTTGAAGAAAATGAATTGGTATGTTTCCAAGCACTTAATCAGTTTTGGAGTGGAGTAGAAGGCTCTACTGCACCCTTTACAGATATGGCATCGGCGTGCCAGTGGATGTACGATAATTTAATCGCTTATCGGCCATTTCATACGCTGATTTCAAAATGTCGGGGCAATGCGGTATCGTTGGCTGAACTTGCGGCAGAAGCATTCCCAGATGTCGGAGAGGAGGAAGCTCTGAATTATGTCAGCATTCTACTGGCAATCGCACCGCTTGCCAAGAATGAAAAGGGGGCAGTTCTATTCCCAGCACGAATGCACATGCTGTTCAAGGGTATTAAGGGAGTCTATGCCTGTGCCAACGAAAACTGTCCACACTCACATACAGATGGAGCCCTTACATTGGGAGAAATCTTCTGGGCGGACGGTCATTTGACCTGTCCTCACTGTAATAGCGTTGTATATGAATTGTACAATGATCGTCGCTGTGGGGCGTTGTTTTATAAGGGGTATGTGTTAGGAAATGCACTTGAAACGCATCAGAGAACGTATCTATGGCATTATTCTGGTCAGGTTCTGGATTCACAGATGAAGGAAGTGCATCTTTATCTGCCACCGGAGGATTATAAGATTCCAGATAAGCAGGGAAAGAACGTAATCCGGCCGTGTTACCTTGACATAAAGAATGGATTTATCAATTTTCGAGATGATTCAGATGACGGAAAACCCAATGTCCGGAAATTATACTATTGTAATTTTGCACAAAAAAATCGGCCACAGATTTTAACGTTTCCAACTTGTCCGCATTGCAGGCATCAATTATCGTCCTCGCAGATCACATCTTTTAGCACAAGGGGCAATCAGTCCTTCTATAACTTGATAAAAACGCAGTTTGAGCAGCAACCTGCTGTCAGCGGAAAAGATAACGATCCGGAGCGGCTCCCCAATGAAGGGCGAAAAGTGCTCCTTTTCTCAGATAGTCGTCAACGAGCGGCCAAACTTGCTCGTGATATGTCAGACTCTTCTGACATTATGGCAGCGCGCCAGCTTTTTGCACTGGCAATTCATGACATGGAGCAGTCTGTGACGGAACGTTCCATGAATGAACTTTACGATTATTTCTGCTTGGCTGCTGGACGAAACCACGTTCAAATTTTCCATGAACCGGAACGAGAGAAGTTTCGACAGGATTGTGAAGTGGCATTAAGCAACCTTGAGCGGAGTTCTCGTCGGCATAGAGAATATACGCCGCGATTTTCGATTGTAAATGCGCCGGATCAGATGAAAAAAGATCTGCTGCGCTTATTTGCAGGTGGGTACAATACGCTTTATGATTCCGCAACCAGTTGGATTGAACCAACCGAGATGGCTTTAGTCGATAGTACAGACGAGCTTGATGAAAATGGTATTACGGTAACAGAGGACGAATTTCTTGAGATATTTAATGCATGGATGACCTCGGTTTGCGATGATGCAACTGCCTTGGGGCATACAATCTCAGATGAAATCCGATTGGAAGTTCGTCGTAGTTTTGACTTTTATGGGTTGGCAAAAGAGTGGAACTTCTCAAAGGCTGTTCAGGGAATTATGGGATGGAAAGATTCTTCTCAGGAGATGGCTGTATGGAAACGAGTACTAAAAAACAATTTTTTGGATACGGCACAGCCAGACAACGGAAGACTGTATGTTGATCTCTCGCGTGTAAGGCCGCGTTTTGATGTATCACATGCTTGGTATCGGTGTGAGCAGTGTTCGGAGATAACACCGTATCTGTTGCGTGGAAAATGCCCTAGTTGTGGCTTTACAGGTGTTCATGTTTTGAGCGATACAGAATATCAATCTCTTGATTTTTGGCGTAAACCTGTATCGGATGCACTGAGCGGAGACCGGATTCGTGTAATTGATACGGAAGAACATACGGCGCAACTTTCTCATAAAGATCAGAGAATGGATTTATGGAGCCAGACAGAACATTATGAGCTTCGCTTCCAAGACTTGATTCAGGAAGGGGAAAATCCAATCGATATTTTGAGTAGCACAACCACAATGGAAGTGGGCATTGATATTGGCTCACTAGTTGCCGTTGGCCTGCGCAATGTTCCCCCAATGAGAGAAAACTATCAACAGCGTGCTGGTCGAGCGGGTCGTCGGGGTGCCAGTTTGTCTACGATTGTTACATTCTGCGAAGATGGTCCGCATGATACGCTTTATTTCAATAATCCGGTGCCTATGTTCCGTGGAGATCCAAGACGCCCGTGGATAGACATTCAGAGTGAGAAACTGTTACAACGACATTTAAATATGATTGTGCTACAGGAGTTTCTTGCGAAGAAGTATTCCAGCCTCGATCAAATGACCGCAGTACTTTTTCTGGATGAAGCATTAGATGAGTTTATAGAATATCTGCCGACCGTTGCAATCTCGCAGGGAGATTTGCTTGTGCCGGCGGGAATAAAAGTAGATATGGAGGATTTTCGTAAAGAATTGATAACAAGCCTGAAGTTACTGCAGGAGAAGAGAAATACGCATCCAGAACAATTCGGTGCATTGCCAAATGTTCCGCCTGATAAGCAAAAAACACTGCTTGATGCTCTTTATGAGGAAGGTATCATACCGACTTATTCTTTCCCGAAGAATGTTGTTAGTACCTATATTACAGACATGAGCGGAAAGTTGCGCTATGAGGTGGACCGGGGTCTGGACGTTGCGATCAGTGAATATGCACCGGGACGCTCCATAGTTGTTGATAAGCAAACCTATCAAATCGGTGGACTCTTCAGCCCTGGAAGTGACCGTGTGTATGGTCAGGCGACTACTCCTGCACGGGCGTATATGGACGATGCAAATTATCTGAAGCCTATCCTGACCTGCCCAGAGTGTGGGTGGTTTGGACTTGCGGATGAACGCCCAGATGTTTGTCCTTTCTGTGGAAATCGTGCATTAGAGGAAGGACGACAAATGCTTCGGCCATGGGGATTTGCACCTAAAAATGCAGAAGCAGTTCCGGATGCTCAGCTGGACGAGGAATATTCATCGGTTCAGCCTCCGCTTTATTCTACGCTTCCAGATGCGGAGGACATTCAAGCAATTCCCGGTTGCCAAAACATCCGAATGGCATCTCGCACGAATCAACGAATTATTATGGTGAATCAAGGGGCGAACAATAAGGGCTTTATGGTATGTCCTGATTGCGGTGCGGCGATGCCCGGGGATGATGGAAAGGTATTGAATGGAGTGCAGCGCCCATACAAGTCGAAATATGCAAGAGCGAAATGCAATCATGGTAACGCTAGAAATGTCAATATTGGCTATGATTTTATTACGGACATGCTGGTTTTGGAAATCAAACTTGATGAGCAGAAAATGGATATTCATCGAACAGACAATCCATGGCTGACAAGGGCTGCACAATCACTGGCTGAAGCCTTCCGTTTGGCGGCAAGCAAGGAACTTGATGTTGAGTTCACGGAACTTGTAACGGGATATCGAATCCGTACAAATGCTGCAGGAGCATTTGTCGATGTTTATCTGTACGATAGCTTGTCCAGTGGTGCCGGATACGCAGTCAGTGTGGCGGATAATATTGAAAAATTGCTGAAACAGATTCGGGAACTGCTTGTCTCTTGTGACTGCGGAAGCGCTTGTCATAGGTGCCTTAAGCATTATCGAAATCAATATGTTCACGGTCTGCTTGACAGATTTGCAGCACTGGAACTCCTTGAATGGGGGACTTCAGGAAAGCTGGCAGAATCATTGAGCGTTGAAGAACAACACCGGCTCCTGCTCCCGCTGGAGTCGATTTTGAGAGTGTCTGGATATACGCTTGTTGCTTTAGACGATGGCATATTAGTAAAACGTAAAGGAGGAAGGGAGAAAAAACTTGTAGTTTATCCTGCCATGTGGAAAGAACCGCAGCAGGAAGATACAGTGTATGTGAGCGATGCATATATAAAGTATGCAAAGCCATATGCCGTGCAAAAAATTCTGAATTTTTAATGAAAAAGCCATAATTCGTGAAAGTACTGTACTTTCTACGAATTATGGCTTTTATACAGAAATGAATGGGCGACAAATTACTGAACCACAGAATCAAATAAACCTATTAAAGATACAACATCTAAATAATATTGCTTTATGTCAAGAAATGTCGCAGATGGTTGCCGCCCATGAGCAAACTGGTGACGGTTAGCTACAAGTGAATTTGATGCAGAAATTAGTCTTTGTCCATCTGTGGTTTGAACAGTTACAAGATTAGAAAAAGTTGAACTCCATTGGGGATCAAATTTCTTTAAAAGACTTTTCATGTTATCATATTTGGCACTATTGGAACCTTGGCGTATCGTGGAATCTAAATATGTGTCAAGGCGAGGATTACCCAGTTGTGAGAAATGGTCAGCAACAATTGAGCGGTATACAAACTCTACCGTTCCACAAGCACGAATAAGTG
>OMAA01000616.1_pt1 | contig 15618 bp, 23 predicted proteins | sample 1674191 | NCBI WGS metagenome assembly OMAA01 (sample SAMEA103958152, study PRJEB25191) | human gut metagenome | biome: human-associated habitat [ENVO:00009003]; feature: intestine environment [ENVO:2100002]; material: feces | place: Germany | collected 2013/2015
CCGCCGATGATCTGGGTATTACACTGCGTCCGAAGCGTTTTTCAGCATCTGCACCATCTGCGCCCGGGTGCAGGTGGGGCCGTCCGGGATCGGGTTGCCGCAGTTTTTGTATGGGTATCTGGACGATTTGCTGACCTATGGCAATGCGGCGGGCGAGATGGTGCCGCTGCAGAGCGGGGAAGGGCTTGGCGCGCTGTACAACGTGCCGCTGGACGACCTTGCGGTGGAGCGCGGGGAAAGCCCGCTGCAGCTGTGCTTTTCCAGCTTTCCGGACGGGGTGACGCCCCAGCCGGTGCCGCACCCGGAGCGGATTCTGTTCAGCGCCCTGAACCCGGCGGCGGGGCAGATTCGCGGGCGGTCGCTGCTGAGCGGCCTGCCGTTTGTCTCGTCGATTTTGCTGAGCATCTTTCAGGCGACGGGGCAGAACTTTGAGCGGATGGGCAACCTGCGCTTTGCGGTGACCTATCAGCCGCAGGGCGGGGTGGACGGCAGCTATGCCCGGGAGATCGCGCAGGATATGGCGCGGCAGTGGGCCGACACGATGCGCGACGGCGGCCAGGTCAAGGACTTCATCGCGGTGGGCGACGTGAACATCCGGGTCATCGGCGCGGACAATCAGGTGCTGGACACCCAGGTGCCGGTGCGTCAGATGCTGGAACAGATTGTGGCAAAGCTGGGCCTGCCGCCGTTTATCCTGGGGCTGAGCTGGTCGACCACCGAGCGGATGAGCCAGCAGCAGGCGGAGATTCTGGCAAGCGAGCTGGAAAGCTACCGCGAGCTTTTAAACGCGGTAATTTTGCGCATCTGCCGGTATCACCTCAACCTCAAGGGCATGGGCGGCGCGCTTTCGGTCAAGTGGAAGCACGTCAGCATGAGCGACGAGGTGGAGCAGGCCAGGGCCGAACTGCTGCACATGCAGGCCAAACAAATCGAGCAGGGCCTTGCACAGGAGGGCAAGGCTCAGGAGGAGGAAGATGAGGATGAACTATCAAAAAGCGGGGAGCCTGCTCTGTAAGGGGCTGGAGCTCACAGCGGAGGAGCTGGAAAAGATCAACCGCATGACCAGGAGAGAATTTTCCGCCGAGGAGCTGTACTGCTTCCGGGTGGTGCTGTGCGACAATGAGGTCGACCGCGATCTGGAACAGTTTGACCCGGCCACCCTGGAGCAACTGGCGGGATTGTTTGTGGGCAAGACCGGCATCCGCGACCACCAGCCGAGCAGTCAGAACCAGCAGGCCAGAATCTATGAGGCGGCGGTGGAGCAGTTTCCGGGGAAATACAACTCGCTGGGCGAGCCGTACTGCGCGCTGGTGGCCAGGGCCTACATGGTGCGCACCGAATCCAACCGCGACCTGATTCTGGAAATCGAGGCGGGCATCAAAAAGGAGGTCAGCGTGGGATGCAGCGTCCGGGAGAGCGTCTGCTCGATCTGCGGCGCTAACCGCACCCTGTGCGACTGCGGCCACCACAAGGGCGAGACCTATGACGGCCGATTGTGCTACACCATCCTGCGGGATGCACAGGACGCCTATGAGTGGTCCTTTGTGGCGGTGCCGGCCCAGCGGCAGGCGGGCGTCATCAAGGGCATGCAGCTGGAACAGCAGCAGGGAACGGTGCAGAAGCTGTGGCAGGCCGCCGAAAGCGGCCAGGGTGTGTGGCTGGATAAGGAGCAGGTCTGCCAGCTCAAGCGGATGATGCGCAACCTCCTGGAGGACTGCGAGGAGGCGCGCAGGGGCGCCCGCAGGCAGATTACCCGCCTTTGCGCAAGCAAGGGAATGTGGGACGAGCAGGCAAGCAGCGACCTCTATGAGGTGCTGGATCTGCTTTCGATTAAACAGATGAAACTGCTGGGACATCTGCTGGACACTGAAGAAAAGAGGATAGAGCAGCTGCAGACGGCGCGCAAAAAGGCGCAGGGCGCTGCGGACGGACAATTTATCATTTAACAGCTTTAGAAAGGATGGATGGAATGAAGGACATTTGTTTGCAGGGGTATAACAGCAGGTACATCACCATGCAGGCCGACGGCAAGATGGAGCCGGGGGACCTGGTGGTAATGAGCGGCAACAACACCGTCAAAAAGGCGGCAGCGGGCAAGTTTGTGGGAGTTGCCCACGCGGTCAGAGGGGACTATGTGCTGGTGCAGACCGGCGGCTTTGCGGTGCTGCCCTATTCCGGCACAGCGCCAACCGTTGGCTTTGCTACCCTGGCGGCGGACAGCAACGCAGACGCCACCGCAAGCGCTTCCGGCAGGGAGGTGCTGGTGACCGAGGTGGATGCCACCGCCAAGACGGTCGGCGTGCTGTTTTAACAGGGACGTATTGGACGAAAGGAGCAGTTGACAATGAAGTATAACTATCAGAACATTTCCATTTCCAAGGATTTTTACAAGAGCGCGGAGGGCTTCAGCAAGACGCTGGAGCGCCTGGACCCTTCGGAGCAGTACCGCGGCACCGAGCTTGCCGGGTACGACGCCTTCCAGCGCCAGCTCAAGCGATTTGACATCAAGGTGGCGGGCGCGGACAGCGACCGGCTGCAGAAATTCTTCGCGACCAGCGACAGCGCCGCGCTGTTCCCGGAATATGTGTCCCGAGCGGTCAAGCAGGGCGTGGATGACAACCACATTTTAGAGGAGATCTGCGCGGCGCACACCCAGGTGGAGGGGATGGACTACCGCGCCGTGGCCTCCGACCCGGACTGGGAGGAGCAGTCGCCGTCGGTGATTGAGGAGGGCGGCTTCATCCCCGAGACCACCATCCACCTCAAGGACAGCCTGATCCGCCTGCGCAAGCGCGGCCGCATGATGGTGGCCTCCTATGAGGCGATCAAGTTCCAGCGGCTGGACCTGTTCACCGTAGCGCTCAAGCAGATCGGCGCCTGCATCGGCAAGGCACAGCTGCAGGACGCGGTGGATGTGCTGATTAACGGCGACGGCAACAATAACCCCGCGGGCAAGGTGGACCTGGCTACCAAGGACACCCTGACCTACGCCGACCTGCTCAACCTGTGGAACAGCTTTGGCGAGTATCAGATGAACGTGATGCTGGCCTCGCCGGACATGATGCTCAAGCTCCTGCAGGTCAAGGAGCTGCAGGACCCGCAGACCGGACTGAACTTCCAGGCGACCGGTTCGCTCTCCACCCCGCTGGGCGCCAAGCTGTTTGTCTCCTCGGCGGTGTCGGCAGGGACCATCATCGGTCTGGACAAGCGTTACGCGCTGGAGATGGTGAGCGCGGGCGGCGTCAATGTCGAGTACGACAAGCTGATCGACTGCCAGCTGGAACGAGCGGCAGTGACCTCTATCGCGGGCTTTTCCAAAATCTTTGCCGACGCGGTCAAGGTGCTGAGCAACCCGGAGGAGACCGAGGATCAGGGGGAATAGAGAATGGACGAAGAACTGCTTATGCAGAACTTCTGCCTCATCAGCGGCATCGCCGCTGATGAGGCAGCCCAGTGGAAGCCGCTGGTGCTCTCCTGCTGGGAGGAGCTCAAAGGCAAGCTGCGCCAGAGCGTGGAGGTGGAAAAGCACCAGCAGCGGCTGGCGCTGGCCTGTGCGGCGCTGGCAAACCACCGCTTCCAGACCATCCAGGGCACGGTCTGCGCCGGGGTGAAGGTGGGGGACATCTCCTTCACCCAGAGCGACGGGGCGCAGGCCCGCAGGGAACTGCTGGAGATGGTGGGCGACCTCATCGACTCGCAGGGCATCTGCCTGAAGGGGGTAGCGGTATGTACTGCAGACAAGTAGTGCGCCGCCTGCTGCGCCAGTGCGGCCGCAAGGTGACGGCGCAGCTGCCGGAAGGGGAAATTTCTCTCACCGCTTACCTCAACCCGCTGCGCGAGCGCAGCGACCGGCTGGGTTTTGGCGAATCGGGCATGGTGCAGCAGGGCAGATGGCTGCTGCTGGCCCCCTGGGAGGAGGGGGAGGCACTGTCTGCCGGGACGGTTGTGACGGCGGCCGGCGAGGACTTTTTGCTGGAGCGGGTGGAGAAGGTTTACTTTCAGGGCGAGCCGGCCTATGTGTGGGGCCTGGCGGTGCGAGAGCAGGAGGTGGAAGCGGATGGATGATTTTTCGCAGATGCTGGAGCTGGTTGCGCAGCAGCTGAAGGGCAGCGACAGCGCGCTGCGGGTGGAGCGGGCCTATCCGGCCAAGCTGCGCGGCAATCCCCAGTGCGAAAAGCTGGCGGTCATCGGCATCCAGAAGGTGAAGCTGGAACCGGTGGGGCTGCAGAACTTTTACGGCGGACAGACGCTGCCGCTGGGCCGGCAGGCGACGGTGTGGGTCAAGGTCTCGTTCTGCTGCAAAAGCGGCGAGGACTGCTGGAAGCTGTGGGAGAGCTGTGCGCAGGGGATGCTGTTTTCCCAGCAGCTCAAGCTCAGCCAGATCGAGTGCGGCGAAGCGGCGTGGAACAAGGACTGGGGCGGCGTGGTGCTGCCGGTGTTGCTGTGCTTAAGCTTTGTGGTCAGTGGCAGCGATGAACAGCAGCCGGGCACCCGTTTGGAGGAAATCAAGGTAATCAGGAAAGGAGCGGCTCAATGACAAAGACCTATCGACCGGGGGTTTATTCCCAGTACGACATCATCAGCCAGCGCAGAAGCCTGCAGGACCGGTACGCCTTTTACTGCGGCGCGGCCAAGGTACGGGAGGGCAAAAGCATCCCGGCGGGCGGGGTGGTGCAGATTCACTCCCGCCAGGAGCTGGAGGAATATTTTGACGCGCAGGGCGGCGCGCTGTTCTGTGCGGTGTGCGGCATCCTGCTGGACAGCGGGGTCAGCGGCGTCTATGCGGTGCCGCTGACCATCGACGGCACCGCGGCGGCGGAAAACCTGTACGAACCGGCCATCCAAAAGCTGTGTGAAGTCAAGCGCAGCGGGGTGATTTTGTGTGACAGCCAGGCGCAGACGGTGCTGCAGAAGATGGTAGAGCAGGTGCAGCTGGCCTCCCAGAACGAGCGGGAGCGGCTGGCAGTGGGCGGCGTTGCCAAGGCGCAGGCGCAGCAGATTGCCAAGGCGCTCAACTGCGAGCGGCTGGTGCTGTGCTGCCAGGCGGGCAGCGACGGCAAGACAGAGAGCTCGGTTATTTTAACGGCGGCGGCGCTGGCGGCGATGCTTGTGGGCAGCGAACCGATGGACAACCTGCACGGAAAGGTGCTGGAGAGTTTGACGGTGATCGACCCGCTGGAGGAGCAGGAGGTGGAGTCGCTGCTGGGCAGCGGCGTGACGGTGCTGGAAAGTCTGGATGGGGCGGTCAGCTGCATCCGCTGTGTGACCAGCCGCACGCTGACCGGCGGCGAGGAGGACAGGACCTTTGCCTCGGTGAACACGGTGATGATGATCGACGATATCATCCGTTCGGTGCGGGAGCGGCTTTCCGATCTGCTCAAGGGCAGCACCATCCTCTTTTCGCAGGACAGCGTTGCCTCCCAGGCGGCGGTGGTGCTGGACCAGAAGCAGCAGGAGGGGATGGTCACCTCCTTCGAGCCGCCGGTGGTCTATGTGCAGCCGGACGACCCGTCGGTGTGCGTGGTGGAGCTGGAGTTTTATTTGGCTTCGGTCTTCAGCCAGATCTATCTGACCGCGCACATCTCGATTTAAAAAAGAGGAGGGAAAAAGAATGGCGTTACTATCCATCCCGACCAGCGCGGACATCTCCATCGAGGTCAACGGCCAGAAGGTGGCCGCTGCGCAGAGCTACCGGGTGCAGTCGGCGCGGGAAAGCCGGTACATCGAGGCGTTTGGCAGCCGCGAACCGGTGGGCACTGTAGGCGGCAGGGTGCAGCACAAAATCGAGCTGACGCGCGTCTGCCTGTGCCAGACCGAAGGGATCGATTTTTACAATCTGAGCGGATTTAATCTGGTGATCGTCCAGCCGGACTGCAAGATCATCTACTCCGGCTGCGAGTGGGCGGACATCACCCAGTCGGCGGCGGTGGGCGAGACCATTTTGGAAAAGGTGAGCGTGGTCGCCAGCAGGCGAATCAGGATTTAAAGGAGGAAAGCGATGAAACGAAAGATGAAAAAACTGACAGCAGTGGGTGAATTGCGCCTGCACACCATGGCGCGCGAGGGCTGGCGCTACCTGCAGTCGGTGTGCGGGGAGAGCGACGACCAGGAGTGGGAGCGGCAGCTGTGGGCGGTAGCCAATAATGCGGCGCTGGTGGCGCTGTCGACCAGCTATCTGGGCAGCCCGATCTTTACCAGCGCGCGGCAGGTGCTGGACGAGCTGGACCTGACACAGATTGTGCGGCTGGTGCAGGAGTATCAGCGCCGCTTTGAGGAGGTGGCCAGATGACGCTGGGAGAAAAGCTGTGGATCAATAAGAGCGTGTTCGAGCAGAGCCTTTACTACGAGGAGATGCCGGGTGGCAGGGAACCGGCGCCGGTGCGGCAGGTTGTGGAGCCCGCTGTCCAGCAGGAGCGCCAAAGCGCGCCAGCGCAGGCGGACGAGCCTGCACGAACCGACAGCAGCCCTTCCCGCCGCCAGGACCAGCGGCAGGCAGTGGTGACCCGGGAGATTGTGCGGGAGCAGCAGGTGGTAACGGTGCAGCCGCAGTCACAGCTGCAGCAGAAGGGCGGCAGCGTGCGGGAGCTTTCGGACGAGCTGGAACGCCTTTCGCAGCGGTACGGCAGCTCGATGGAGGACTGGCTGTATGACCAATCTGCGCTTTAAGGAATACACCTTCCGCCATAACCCGCGTTCCCTTACGGTGCGCAGCCGGCGGCTGACGGCGCAGGTCAGCTGCTTTGGTCTGGGACAGGCCCTGCAGGAGCTGGGGCCGGGCCTGACCGAGGTGGAAGGCGAGGGAGAATTTTTTGGAACCGACGCGATGGAGCAGTTTCTGGAGCTGCAGCAGCTGCAGGGACAGGGCGGCAGCGGCATTTTAAGCGGCGCAGGGTTGGAGCCGATGCGGGCGGTGTTTGACAGTTTGGAGATGACCGGGACCGGCGGCGATGGAGCCATCGGCTACCGCGTCCACTTTATCGAGGACAGGGGGTAAGGCAGAATGGAGCTGCACTTTTTTCTGGAGCAGCTGGACGGGCAGCGGCGGGAGCTTGTCCATCCGGTATCCTTCTCGCTGGTTCGCTCGGCGGACACCCCAGCGGACAGCCTGAAGGCGGAGTTCATGGTCCCCGACGCGCAGGATTGGGAGCAGGAAATTGCCCGCGTTGAGTTGCAGGCGGACGGAAGCCGGCAGATTGTGGGGCTTGACAGCGCGGGCTGCCGCCTGACGGTCTGGGCGCGGTCGGACGCGGCGGTGCTGCTGGACAACGAGGCGATTCCGCAGGAATACAGCTGCGTGACGCTGGACGAGATGTTTGCAAAGCACCTGGCCCCCTACGGCTTTCAGAGCGATTTGGAGGGGGAGGGCAGCCTGCTGGGCTATCAGGTCGGCAAGGGGGTGAGCGAGTGGGAGGCTTTCTCCACCTTCTGCCAGCGGGCGCTGGGCAGGAGTCCGCACGTCCATCTCTCCCGCGTCTCCTTCCGGCTGCCGGGCAGGGGACAGAGAATCCTCCCGGAAGGGCAGGCGGTCAGCGCGGTGAGCAGGACGGTGCGGCGCAGCGAGGTCATCTCGCAGGTGCTGCTGCGCGACGAGCTGGGGCGGTACAGCACCGTGCTGGAAAACGAGGCGGCGCGCGGGCTGCAAATTCTGCGGCGGCGCTGCATGATTCCAGGCGCCCAGTGGGCCAACGCCGCGCAGGACGCGCGGCTGAAGATGCAGCAGTCGATGCGGGAGCGGATTCAGTGGGAGATCGAGCTGCCGCGGCTGGTGGACTGGGAGCTGGGTGACCAGGTGAGCGGGGAGCTGGCGGGCCTTGCTTTCCGGGGAAATATCGTCTATCAGGAGCTGCACTTTTCCGGGCAGGGGGAGAGCAGCCTGCTGATTTTGGAGTAGGAGGGAAGATAAAATGTGGTTGATTCGAAAGACAGCCGGAGGGCAGCAGGACCGCTCCGGGGCCTTTACCAGGCTGACCAGCGCCACAAGCGGAGAGGAGTACATCGTCGGGGCGTATGAGTCCCGGCAGCTGCCGGTTTGTGCGCCCTATGGCGTCTATGCAAGGCCGGTACAGGGGCAGGAGGCGGTGGTGCTCTCGGCGCAGGGCGGGGCGCAGCTGTGTCTGGGAAGCGTCACAGAGGGCTGGCCGGAGGGGCTGCATCCCGGGGAAATTCTGCTGCGCTCGGCAGGGGGCGCGAGTATCAAGCTGTGCAGCGACGGCAAAATCCTGCTCAACGGCAAGGAGTGGAAGGAGGCGTAGCGGAGTTGGACATTTTGCTGCATCATGGCGACCATGAGCGCAACGCGCAGGGCTTTTTGCAGCGGGCCGACGGTGCGCGGGAGAGCATCCAACAGGCGATGATCCGCCTGTCGGTGCCGCAGGGCAGCTTTGCGCTGGACAAGAATCTGGGCAGCAGGCTGCACACCCTGCCGAACGCGCCGAAGGAGCGGCAGGAGGAGCTGGCGCTGGAATACGCGCAGGAGGCCCTGCTGGATCTGCCCGCGGTGCGGGTGGTGTCGGCCAAACGGCAGGGCGGCGAAGAGCTGGAGCTTACCTTCGAGCTTGCGTACAGCGGCGAGGAAGGCGAGCAGCGCTTTGTGACGCTGTGGGCGCTTAATTTTTAAAGGGAGGAGTGAGAGAATGGCGGAAGGATATGAAAGCTTTTTGGAGCAGATGAAGCAGGGCTACCAGCAACGCACCGGTATCCCGGTGGACAGCGCCTCGGATGTGGGCATCCGCTTTGCGGTGCTGGCCGAGCAGCTGGCGCTGCTGCAGCAGGAGCTGGAAACGGCGCAGCAGCAGGCCTTTGCGCAGACGGCGACTGGTCAGGCGCTGGAGATGCACGCCGCCCAGCGGGGGCTCAGCCGCAAGCAGGCGGTCTATGCCAGCGGGACGGCGGTCTTTTCCCGCGAGGAGGCGGCGCAGGCGGACATCCCCATCCCGCAGGGCTGCTTTTTGACCGAGCCGACCGGCAGCATCCGCTATGCGACCGAGCAGGAGGCGGTGCTCAAGGCCGGGCAGACCCAGGTGGAGGCGCCCGTCCGCTGCCAGACAGCGGGCAGCGGCGGCAACGTGGCCGCGGGCAGGCTCAGCGTCATGGTGACGCCGGTGCAGGGGATTGCAGCGGTGAGCAACCCGCAGCCGATCCTCTCCGGCGAGGACGCGGAGAGCGACCAGTCGCTGCGCCAGCGGCTGCTGGACAGCTACAGACAGGTGACCAACGGCACCAATGCGGCCTTTTACTACAATCGGGCGATGAGCTATCCGGGGGTCTCCTCGGTCAGGGTGCTGCCGCGGGTCAACGGGGTGAACACCGTCGGGCTGGTGCTGCACGGGCCGGGCGTCAATGAGGAGCTGCTCGAGCAGGTGGAGACAGAGTTGGGGCAGATAAAGGAAATCAACGTCGACCTGACGGTGGAGCAGGCGCAGCAGAGCGCGGTGAGCATCTCCTTTGCGATTGCGGTGGAGGACGGATACAGCTTTGCGGATGTGAGCCCCAACTGCAAGCAGGCGGTGCAGCAGTGGATGGGTCAGCAGAAGATCGGCCAGCCGCTGTATCTGGCGCAGCTGACCAGGGTGATTCTGGAATGTGAAGGGGTGGCCAACTGCCATGTTTCGCAGCCCGCCCAGGACCAGTACCCGCTGGAAAAGCAGGTGCTGACCTGCTCGAGCTGCACCGTCAGCGAGATGCAGCAGAAGGGGGAGAGTTAAGATGCCGGATTCGGACTGCAGAAAACGGATGTACGGCAGGATGCGCTCGCTGCGGCTGTATCAGCTGGGCGAAGGGTCGCTGGTGCGCGCCGAGCTGGAGAGCTATCTGGATGTGCTGGAGCCGATGCTGGCGGCAATCCGCGCAGTACAGCAGGACGCCCTGCTGCAAAGCTGCAGCGAGCAGCGGTTGATGGCCTTTGAGCGGATGCTGGCAATCCCCATTAACGAGAACATCCCACTGGAGGAGCGCCGGCAGATCGCTGTCAGCAAGATGAGCATCGGACCAAGCGACTTTCACCGGGAGGGGCTGGAGAAGGCGCTCAACGCCATCGGGGTGAACGCCACCGTGCAGGAGACGCCGGGCGGCGGGATGATCACCGTGACCGCCAAAAGCCTGGCGGACAGCCAGATGACGCTGGAGCAGGCAAAGGAAGCCTTTGAGGCGCTGATTCCCGCGCACCTGCAGGCGGAGTTTGTCACCGGCGGCATCACCTTTGCGGAGTTTGACAGCCTGAACAAGACCTTCACCCAGCTGGACGGGATGGACAAGACCTGGTCCCAGCTGGAGATGATGCCAAAGGAAGAATGGGAAGAGGAGGAATGAAATGTCCAGTACCTACAAGACGACCAATCTGGGGCTGAACCAGTTTGTCGGCAGCGACCGGCCCAAGATGGAGGATTTTAATTTTGACAATCAGCAGATCGACCAGAAGTTTCAGGAGCACGTGCTGTCCAATCTGCACCTGACCGAACAGCAGCGGGAACAGCTGGGCAAGGCAAGCTACCAGATCGGCAGCTACAACGGCGACGGGCAGGCCAGCAGGACCATCGCCGTGGAGGGGGAAATCGGGTTCGGACTGATTTTTATGGTGGGGGAGGTGTTTAACCAGACCGTCACCAGCTCGGGCGACACCTATGTCTATGCGGCCATCATCACGCCGCAGGGCTGCAGCAAGGGCGTCAGCATCGCCGAGGGCGGCTTCACCGTCCAGCAGAGCGCCACCAGCCCGATGGACGGCAAGCGCAGCATGCTCAACCAGAGCGGTAAGAGCTACCTTTACATCCTCTTCCCGCCGGCGGCTTAGGCTTTTGCGCAACAAAAAAGGAGGATGCATCTTGCATCCTCCTTTTATCGCTAGGATTCTATCGGATATTTGATAAGGTTAGGCCCAGCTCCACTTCGTCGTCATCACTTCTGCCGGTTTCGGCAAATCCGATTTGACGATACAGCCTGCAGGCCACCTCGTTTTGTGGATTGCAGGTCAGCAGAACGGTGCCGGAGCTTCCAAAAGGCTTTGTAGCAATGTAGTTGAGAACCTCCTGCAAGGCGGCCCTGCCATACCCCTTTCCCTGAAAGGCACTGTCAATCATCATGTGCCAGATGTTGTAGGTCTCCTCGTCGTAGTCGTAGATGACCATGACATAGCCGACCATTTTGTCCCCGGCATAGATGCCAAATGGTGTGCACTGGTTGTAGTAGACATAGGCCTGTGCGAGACTGCGGATTGGGTGGGAGACATACGTCTCCTGCCCCGGCGCGAGCTTCAGGTGAAAGCAATCCAGAAAATTGGACTCGTCGATTTTTCTTAAGGAAATGTTGTTCATCATGATCCTCCATCCTATTGGGAGGGTTAGCGCAGAGCATCCCTCCGGCTTGTGTTGTTTCGAACAGTTTTCATTGTCATAATGAACATCCCCTTTCAAAGTAATCCACCCGATTTTATAGATACCATATCCTGAGGTGTTTGTCAAGAAAAATCTGGCGCAGGGGCTAAACGGGCCTTATTCCTGCTGCATCTTGGCGTAGACCAGCAGCGCCGCGCACTGGTCGAAAGCACTGTCCTTGTTTCTGGTGGTGAAGCTGCCATTGGAGGCGCTTGCGGTGTCAAAGGTGCGGCAGGTTTCCATCAGCATGACCGACTGGGTGAAGAGGTCCTCCTCGCCGGCCTCCAGCGCAATCAGGGCGGTGAGGGCGTAGAGGGCGGGGGTCTCATAGTTGTAGGTTGCGACCACCTCGCCGTCGGTGGTGTAGCGGGCGCGCAGGCCGTCGCCCTCCACCTGATCGTACAGCCAGTTGATGGTCTGCTTTCTCACCTTGCCGACCTGGGCCAGGTGGTAAACGGTGGTCAGCGCTTCGGCGGTGTCGATGACCTGATGGTTATAGGTGCCCTTGTCCGCGTTGTATTCGCTGTAATAAAGCGGGAACTGCGCGCCGATGAAGCCCTTCTGAATGGCCGACAGCGCCTCATCGTACGGCGCGCCGCGGCCTAGCAGCATCATCGATTCCAGATCTAGGTCACTCAGCGAAACCTGGCCGTTGAGCTGACCGTCGGCAAAGTAGGTGTTGACGATGGTTTCCCCGAGGGTCGCCGCGTCCCCCTCATAGCCGCGCCAGGAGGAGAGAGCACCCAACAGGGCAAGGTCGTCGCCGAGGTCGCCGGTGGAGCCGTTGGCAAGGACCCACTGGCGCTGGGTGTCCAGCAGGGACTTGTTGAGCGAATCAACCGCGTACTGCGCGAGCAGTCCCTGTGCGGCGGAGCTTGTGGTGGGGGAGCCGGCAGCGCGCTTGACCGATCCGCTTTCATTGAGCAGGTTTGCCTGCACATAGGAGAGGGTTGCGCTGTCCGCGCCGTTGATGGCGTAATCCAGCATGGCGCGCAGCTGGCCGGGGGTGGTGATGACGTTTGGGTTAATCAGCTCCACCTCACCCTCGGGATTCAGCAGGATGGTGGTCGGGATCGAGTTGATGCCCAGCGCGTTGCGGAAGGCAAGCCCCTCGTCGTACAGCGACGGCAGGGTGATGCCCTGCTCCTTCAGATAAGCAGAAGCGGTGGCGATGGTGTCGTCCACACCGTCGGTGCGGTTGACCAGGTACCACTGCACATTTTCATATTCATCCAAAACCGGGAGCAGCTCGGGCAGGTGGGAGAGCTCCTCCTCGCAGTCCGGGCACCAGCTGGCCCAATAGGTGATGAGGGTGTACTGATTTTCGCCGATCTCAATCTGGGCGGGGTTGCCGTTCTGGTCGGAGAGCTGGTTGTACGGCAGCTCCTCGCCGATGAGGGTCTTGGTGGGATAATAATAGCTCTGGATGTACTTGGTCGAAGCGGCGGACGCAGTGACCGAAAAGATCACCGGCAGCACCATCGCGATAGCGCAGACGGCACAAAGTACCCGGCAGAGGGTTTTCTTCATTTTCATGGCGGTTCCTCCTTGTTTTTTATCTTGCTTTTTTAATATACCTGTTTCCCCGGCAGGTGTCAAGCGGCGGTTATCCGTCGATTTTGACAAGGTGATAAGCTCCGCAGCCCTCGATTGCCTGTCGGATGGTTTCTTCCGGGAGGTCGTGCTCGAGGTAGATTTCGGCGTAGCGTTCGCGGAAAATAATTTCCTGCACCGCGGGGATTTCCTGTAATGCGGCGGCGATGCGCAGGTTGTCCTCGCGGCTGCGGCTGCCCTCGAGATAGGCAGCGCAGTAGTCCAGCCGCTCAAGCTTGACGATGACCGGGCGGGTGCCGTCCGAGCAGCAGGCGATCATCACCCGCTCGTCCTTTATCCAGCCGCGCATAATGCTGCCGCCCTGCAGGGCAGTGTAGATGTAGCGGCTGACCGCGTCCCACAGCTCGGAGCAGTGCGGTCGGCCCGGGCCGCCGGCGACGCCGTCGATGCCGTGGGTGGCATTGATGAGGGTGCCGGCACCCATCTTCCAGAAGTCGTCCGCGCCGTCGTACCGCTCAAAGAGGTACTGGTCCCCCACATGGTAGCAGGGGCAGGGGCCGGACTGCGGGTCGGCGCAGTAGGCTTCCTGCAGCTCGGGGTAGAGCTTTTTGTCCAGGATGGTCATTTTGCATTTGTGCAGCATGCGTGTTGTCCTCCTTTAAACGCTTTGTTCAAAAAGGACAGCGCCCCGCAAAAGCCGGGGCGCTGTTTAAAAGCTAATATCCGATCTGTTCCATCGAGGCGTCCTGGTTGACCCAGCTTTCCCAAACGTCGATGGTGCGGTAGGAGGTAGCGGTGTCGCGGACCACCACCGTCTCGATGCCGGCGTTGATGATCATCCGCTTGCACATGGCGCAGGGGTTGGCGTTTTGAACATAGCTGCCGTCCTTGTACTCGAGCCCCACCAGGTACAGGGTGCTGCCGATCATCTCGGAGCGGGGCGCGCTGATGATGGCGTTGGCCTCGGCGTGCACCGAGCGGCACAGCTCATAGCGCTCGCCGCGGGGGACGTTGAGTTTTTCGCGGGTGCAGTAGCCCAGGTCGCAGCAGTTTTGCCTTCCTCTGGGCGCGCCGACATAGCCGGTGGAGATGATCTCGTCGTTTTTGACGATGATCGCGCCGAAGTTGCGGCGCAGGCAGGTGCCCCTTGCCGCCACCGTCTGGGCGATGTCCAGATAATAGTTTGTTTTGTCAACTCGTTTTGCAGTTTCCATTTTTTGTTTCCTCCTTTCAAGAGGCGGGGATTGCGGGGATGGAGCTTATCCTTTCTGGCGCAAAAAGCCGATGCCCAGCATCTTTGGCCCGCTGTTGATGCTTACGGCGCACCCGACGTCCTGCACCATGTCCGGCTTGCGGTTCAGCTTTTTCTGCAGCAGGTCGCGCATCTCCTCGTTCATGTCCGGCAGGGTGCCGTCCAGCATCAGCAGGGGGGAATCCTTGGCGATGTTGTCCTGTGCAATCTGGGCGATGCGCTGCAGCACGATGTTGTTGCCGCGGGCCTTGGAGAAGATGGTGATCTCCCCCTGGTACAGCCGGATGACCGGCCGGATGCCCAGCGCCTCGCCGACGATGCTGGCCGCGCAGCTGATGCGGCCCGACTTTTTGATGAACTCAAAGGAGAAGGCGGTGATGTACAGGTCGATGCGCTCGACCCAGTCGGTCAGGTAGGCAAGGATTTCTTCAGCAGTTTTTCCGTCCTGGATCATCTGGGCGGCCTGGGTCAGCGGGTAGCCGTAGCCCAAAGAGAAGGTCTTGGAGTCGATGATGTGGATTCGAAAGGATTCCTTTGCCTGCGGGCAGTTTTCAAAGAACAGATCCGCCGCGTCCTTGGAGCGCAGGTAGGTGGCCGACGCGGTGGACGAGATGCCCATCAGGATGACGTCGGTGTAGCCCTGCTGATAAGCGGCGTGGTACCGCTCGCAGTAGGTGACCGGCGAGATCTGAGAGGTGGTGGGGATCTGCTTTGCCTGCTGCAGGATGGTGTAGAACTCGCGCGGGGTAAAATCGACGCCCTCCAGATACCCCTTGCCGTCCACTGCGATGGGGATGGGGATTACTTCGATGCCGAGCTGCCGGGCAAGACTGCCGGGCAGGTCGCACGCGGAATCGGTCATCAGTTTAATACGTTGCATAAATCGGTTCCTCCTTTTTCTCTCTCCCTTTTTGGTTTTCTCTTTTTTGACTGCCGGAAACGGCAACAGATCGGAGAAATATTAAGTCCATATACAACGCCTATAAATAATAGTTTACCGAATTGTAAGGACAGCTTCAACCTTTTTTTGAAATTTTATAGTTTGTTCATTCGCGTTCGTCCGCTTTTGGGCAAAGCGCCCTTTTCTTTTTGGGCGTTTTAGCGTATAATAAAGGCAGATTCATAAAAAAGAAAGGGTGGTTTTATGTCCGTTCCTACTCCTCACAACAGCGCCCTTCTGGGCGACATCGCCAAGACGGTGCTGATGCCGGGCGACCCGCTGCGCGCAAAGCTGCTGGCCGAGACCTATCTGAAGGACCCGGTCTGCTATAACCAGGTGCGCGGGATGCTGGGCTTTACCGGCAGCTACAACGGCAAGCCTGTCTCGGTGCAGGGCAGCGGCATGGGCATGCCGTCGATGGGCATCTACTCCCACGAGCTGTTCTCGTTTTATGGGGTGGACACCATCATCCGCATCGGCTCGGCCGGCGCCATCGACCCCTC
>OMAA01000624.1_pt1 | contig 15492 bp, 10 predicted proteins | sample 1674191 | NCBI WGS metagenome assembly OMAA01 (sample SAMEA103958152, study PRJEB25191) | human gut metagenome | biome: human-associated habitat [ENVO:00009003]; feature: intestine environment [ENVO:2100002]; material: feces | place: Germany | collected 2013/2015
CTTCGCCCAGGAATTCGATCATCCATTCGTCGAGCATACGGTATTCGTCGAGGTTGTCGGCCGTCACGGGGTTGGGATCCGCGCCGCCCTCGAAGTTGCGCCCGCGAACCTGGTTGATCAGGCCGGCAGCCGTCTTCTTGTCACCGGCACGCAGCTCGCACTCGGCAAGCATGTAGTAGATCTCCGAGAGGCGGATGACCGGGCAATCGGGATTCCAGCGCAGCAGCTTGTCGTCGAGGTTGGGCTGCGGCGCCTTCACCAGGCGTACGCCCGAATTCTCCTCGCCGTCGGCCATCGTCGAGGTAAGCTCGGCGACGGAATTGTATTTGGTGCCCACTTCCGAGAAACGGGCGACCTGGTCGACCAAGTTGATCACCTTGCCGCTATACTCCTTCTGCCCCAGGCACTGCTGGGAAGGGTTGTTGGGGTTGGTCTGGTCGCCGACGAGGAACATGCCTTCGTATTTGCGGCTACCCAGGTAACGGTAGGGCTTTTTACGCAAGTCCTTGTCGTTGAATTTCTGGTAGGGATTGCCCAGTTTCCACTGCGTGTAGTAGCGTCCCTGGGGATCGAGCGACGGCGTGAGCATGAAACCGTTGTAGCCTGCGGTCTCGATACCGAAATATTCGTAGGATGAATAATGGTAGAAATATTTGAAATACCAGTTCCACTCGACTTTGGAGTTCTCCGAAGGCACCGTCCAGATCACCTCGGGCGAGGTGTTGTTGTCGAAACAGTGGGGGCCGTACCAGGTCTTGTCCAGCTCGTAGGTGCCGTAGACACCGCCGATGATGTCGCGGCAAATCTCTGCGCACTCGTCGAAATGCTCCTCGCCGATGTAGGCCACCGCATTGAAATAGAGCTGGGCCAGCAGCGCCGCGGCGGCAGCCTGCTTGATGTAACCGTCTTCGGAAGCCCCGAGCGTCGTTTTCTTCGACAGGGCGGGAATGGCGTCCTTGAGCAGGGTTTCGATATGGGCGTAGGTCTCGCGCGCCGTGCTGCGGGCGCACAGGTCGTCGTCCACCGAGTAGTAAATGGGCATGCCGCCGAAATAGTCGAGGCCGCGCATGTAGAAGTAGGCCGTGATGGCATTCAGCTGGTTGATGTGGTCGGCCTTGACGGCGTCGTTGAGCCCGATGGCGTTGTAATCGACCCCCTGGAGGTCGGACTTGGCTTCCAGGGCACGCGAAATACCCCCGGTCGTACCGTCGTAGGTATTGACGACGAAGCGGTCGTCGGGCGACCAGGTGTGGTAATGCAGGCGGTAGTACTCGCCGCTGTTATACCAGTCGCTGCCGCGCTTGGGGCACACCATCTCGTCGGTGGTCAGCTCCTGGAGGTACCACCGGTCGGCACCGATGTACCATTTCCAGTGGGTGAAGGGACGGCAAAGCACGGCATAGGTGCTTTCGGGCGAGGTGAAGAACGTATCGGGGGTGACTTCCGAGTAGAACTTCTCGTCGAGGTCGCAGGAAGGCGCGCAGAGGGCGGCAGCCCCGACCGTCACGGCAATTATATGTTTCAGTTTCATAATGGTTCTCGGTTTGGAATTAGAAGTTTAACTGCACGCCCAGCGTAAAACGGGTCGTCTGCGGGTACATCGTCGAGGTGTCGTTGACATACTCGAAACCGGGGTACAGGCCGTTGATGTTGACCTCGGGATTGAGGCCGTTGTAGTCGGTGAATACGGCCACGTCGCGGATGGTCAGGTAAAGTTTCGCAGACTGGATATAACGCGTCCATTTCCGCAGGTTGAACGTATACCCGAGGTTGATGGCGTCGATCTTGAGGAACGAGCCGTCGTCGAGCCAGTAGTCGCAGAGGATCTTCTCGTCCTTGATGTTGCGGTTGCGCGTGTAGGCCGACTTGAGGACGTTGAGCTGCGAATCGTTGGCCAGGCCGTAGTACATGTTCACCTGGCTGAAGACATCGTACCCGAGCCAGCTGCGCAGGAAGATCGACAGATCCCAGTTCTTGTACTTGAACGTGTGATCCCACGAGAGGATGACCTTGGGGATCGCATTGCCCACGAAATGTTTGTTCTCGGCCACGAGGTTCGACGTGCTGCCGTCGGTGGCCGGCACGATCTCGTTGTTCTTGTCGTAGATCAGCCACTTGCCGTTCTCGTCGAGCCCGGCGTACTTGTAGATGAAGTACTGCCCCAGCTCGAGGCCGTTCTGCAGGCGGACTGCCGTACCCGGGTTGCCCGGCGAGGGGAACTTCACTTCGTCGAGGAAGAACCCGTCGTCGCCCATGCTCTTGATCTTGGTCTTGTTATGCGACAGACGCAGGGTCGACGTATAGCGGAAATTCTTGCTGCGGACGATGTCCCCGCCCAGTTCGAACTCCCAACCCCTGTTCTCGAGGCTGCCGATGTTCTTCATCACCTCGTCGTGTACCATCGGAGGCATCGGGGCGTTGGCCAAATAGAGCATGTCGTCGACCTGGCGGAAGTAGAGGTCGAACTTACCCCAGAGGCGGTCGTTGAAAAGCGAGAAGTCGAGACCGAAGTTGAGCTCGGATTTCTCCTCCCACTTCAGGTCGGGGTTGATATTGCGGATCGAACCGTAACCGGGCTGCCAGACCCCGTTGGTGGGCCACATGTCGTTGGCTTTGTACATGCGGGTCGTATAGCCGTTCCCGAAGCCGTTGTTACCCGTGACGCCGTAACCCAGGCGCACCTTGAGGTCGCTGATCCAGCCGACGTCGCGCATGAACGCTTCGTTCGAGAGACGCCAGCCGCCCGAAACGGCCCAGAAATTACCCCAGCGGTTGTTCACGCCGAACTTCGAGGAACCCTCGCGGCGGAAGCTCACCGTAGCCATGTAACGGTCTTTATACGAATAGTTGGCACGCCCGAACATCGAGAGCAGGCGCTCGCGGGGATCCTTGTTCGAATCCATCGAGGCACGGCCGTCCGTGAGGTACGAACCCACGCCCATGTCCCACGGGCCGACGCCGTCGACCGGGAAGTCGTAGTTCGACATGCTGAAATCCTCGCCGCCCGCCTGCCAGAAGCTGTAACCGGCCACGACGTCGAGCGTATGGTCTTCGCGGAATACGCGGTGGTAGTTGGCATAGGCCTCGACCGAAACGCGGTTGTCCTTGCTGAACTTGTGCGACGCACCGCCGCGGCGGCTGTTGTCGATCGACTCCTTGTGGTCATGCGAAACGTAGGTATATTCCTGGTACTGGCGTTTGTCGATACCCACGGTTCCCTGCAGCGAGAGGCCCTTCATCAGGTTGATCTTCACAGTGGCGTCAGCCAGCAGCCACTGGTCTTTGCCGTTCTTCGTGCGCAGCATGATGTCGGCCACGGGATTGAAGGTCGTGCCGGAGATGCCGTTGCCGACCACGTTGTACTTGGAAGGGTTGGCCGGGTCGTAGAGCGGAATGGTGGGATTGAGGCCGAAGGCCATCTTGAAGATGCCCGACGAGTTGCGGTTGTCGCGCTCGGCCTCGCGGAACTGGGCGTTGGCGCGCACCTCGACCACGCCGTCGAAGAGGTTGAACCGGGCGTTGACACGTCCCGAATAGTCCTTGCGGTTGTCGCCGATGACGATACCCTTCTGGTTCTGGGCCATGAACGAAGTATAGACCTGAGCCACCTCCGTACCGCCGGCAATGCTCACCGTATGGCGCTGCGAAAAGGGCGCATCATTGGTCAGTTCCTTATACCAGTCGGTATCGGCGCCGTAGTCCTCGCCCAGGCCGTACTCGATATACTCGCTCGACGAGAGCAGCTCGGGGTACTTGCGGACGGTCTCGAACGAGAACTCGCCCGTATAGTTGGCCGTCACGCTGCCCTGCTTGGCGCGTTTGGTCGTAATGAGGATCACACCGCCGGCGGCACGCGTACCGTAGATCGCACCCGCCGAAGCATCCTTCAGCACGTCGATCGACTCGATGTCCTCCTGGTTGATCGCCCGCATGTCACCGCCCGGGATGCCGTCGATAACCACGAGCGGGCTCTGGCTGGCATTGACCGACGCGATGCCGCGCAGCTGGAAATCATTGCTGCTGTTGGGGCTGGCGCTGCCCGAGATGGTAAGTCCCGGAACCTTGCCCTGGAGCGCCGTGGCGATGGTCGAACCTCCCATGCCGGCCGTCAGGTCATCGCCCTTGATCGAGGTGATGGACGAAGTCACCGACTTCTTTTCCATCGTACCGTAACCGATCACCACGACGTCCTTGAGTACCTGGCTGTCGTCTTCCATGACGATGTCGATGACCGAACGCGCCCCGACATTCACGGTCTGCTCGGCATAGCCGATGAACGAGAATTTCAGCTGGCTGTCTGCCGCGGCATTGATCGTGTAACTTCCGTCGATGCCCGTGGTCGTACCCGTCGTCGTGCCGACCACCACTACGGTGGCACCGATCAGCGGCTCGCCGGCCGTGTCGGTCACCTTGCCGCTCACCTGATTGCGGCTTTGCGCCTGTGAGGACAACGCAGACGCCGTCAGCACCAGGCAGAACACGAAACGCAGAAAATACCCTGCATAGGATTTCCCCGTATCTGCAAATCTGTTTTTCATATCTTTTTCTCTCTTGTTTTTCATTGATTTGTCACCGCAGGACTATTCGGCTGCGATTTTCGTCATCTTGACATTGTCGAGGTACCAGCAGTAATAACCCGATAATCCCTGCTGGGTGGAGCGGATGACGACCCGGGTTTCACCCGTAATCCCGTAAAGCTTCACGCTCATAGGTGTCCATTCCCAATGCTCTCCGGGTGTCATCGGCTCGCTCTCTTTTCCCTGATCGCCGTTTATGCTGCCGGGGCCCTCGAGAATGGCGACTGTGACGGTTACCGCGTCGGGCTTGCCCGTACCGTCGCCGCCGATATTCGATGCGGCCACGAACGTCAGTTCAATATCAGTGGCCTGACCCTCGGGAATCGCAAGAGCCGGCAGGATGATTCCGGTCTGCTTGTCGCCTGCACCCATTTTGAGATAATCCGAGCAGGCGTAAATCGTCCGTACATCGGGATTGAAATCGGTCAGCCCGGCATCGGAAAACACTTTGTCTACTACATATTTACCGTTCACCTCCGAGTAGATATTAACCGCTCCCTTCTGTGTATGTTCGCCCACGCAGTCGGTACCTTTGAACTTCGAAGTCCAGTCGAACGGCTCGTCATAATAGACATAGCCGACCTCCTTGCCGTCGTCGTCGAAGAGCGAGTTCTTCGCATTCTGGGCGACCCGAACAACGGTCTCCAGGCCGGTGAGCGAGGTCAGTATCTTCACCTCTCCGTTGCGGGGCGCACCCGTGGTGTTCTCGCCCACGGTGAGCGTCACCTCGGTCTGGCCCGCATCGCCCGAAGCCGGGCTGGGCGTCAGCCAGCCGTCGGACTCCGCCGTCCATGCCTCGGCCGCCGTGACGGTGAAGGTAAGCGGCGTGCGATCCTCGTCGGCAAATCCGAACTTATTGACGGAAAAGCTGTTGACGGAAACCTTCAGTCCTTCGAGATTCTGGGTGACGGTGACGGTCGCCGTTTTCGAATCGGCCGTAACGGTGAACGTACCCGTACGTACTCCATCGGTCGTATTCTGGGCGATATCCAGGTCGATGCTCTCGTCTCCGGGAGCACCCGAAGTCTTGACAGGGGAGATCCACTTGCTGTCGTCGGCGACGGATATTTCCCAGTCGCAGTTGGTGGAGATGAAGATCGCAGCCTTCTCGCCGGTTTCGAGCAGACCCGATTTCACGACGGTGATCTTCGCCGGCGTAACGGAAAGTGCATCGACCTTGAGTTTCTGTGTCACGGCTATCGTACGGCGCGTGCCGCCGTCGCCTTCGAAGATGATGAAACCGGTGCGATCCTCGCCCGTATTGTTCTCGTCGATGGAGAGGAAAATACGCACGCGGCCGCGGTCGCCTTCGGTATGGGTGAGGTGGATCCACTCCTCGACATAGGTGGCCCGCCACGAGCGGTTCGTACCCAATTCGAAATTGACCATTTCCCCTTCGGTGGTGAGGCCCGTGTATTCGACTTCGATCTCCTGGCGGGTAACCGAGAGGAACGCGTCGGGATCAGCGTCGTCGCACCCCGCAAAACCGAGGCCCGAGACGAGCAGCAGGGCGGATGCGGCCCTGAATAACATATGCTTGAAATTCATGTTGGTTCTGTTTATGATTATGGACACCTGTTAGTCGCGGGGAGCCTTGACCATCTTAATGTTGTCGAGGTACCAGCGGTGATAGCCCGACACACCGAACTGGGTGGAGCGGATAACGATCCGCGAGCGGTCAGTAACGCCGTAGAGCGTGACTTTCATGCTCACCCACTGGTTCCACGAGGTAACGCTCGACATGGAAAGCGACGCGCTCTGCTTCAGGGAGGGACTGTCGACCGTTCCGGGGCCTTCGTAAACCTCGACGGTCACCGCCGTGTCGTCGATACCGCGCAGTGTCATGCCGCTGCCCGTACCGTCAATCGAAACGACCGGAGCCGCGTCGAACGTCAGGGTAATCGTGGACGACTTGCCTTTCTCGATATATTTGCCCATGTCGATGGCAAGGCCGTTCTGCTGGTTGTTCTTACCCATCTTGAAGTAGTGCTTGGCCATGTAGAAGGCATTGCCGCCGTAATTGTACTCGCTGTACCCCATCTGCGTAAATTTGAGCTTGGCCGCAGCATGGTTGCGCACGGCCTGCGTGGAGCCCTGGTCGGGGAACTGCACCTGATCCTGGCCGCCGAACTGCTCGCACCACGAAAGGTCGTCGTCGAGATAAACATGGTCGATTTCCAGCCCGTCGTCGGTATCGGGGGCAAGCGTCTGGGTCACGGTTACGGTTTCGGAAAGCCCGCCGCTCACGACGGCGAGGTGCCCCACACGGATAGCTTCCGTCTCGTTGGGCTTGACATCAAGGACGACCGACACACGGCCTTTCCCGGTAGGTTTGTCGACCGAAAGCCAATCCGCATCGGAGGTAATGGCATACCCCCGGTTGGCCAGCACATCCAGCGTCGCTTTCGACCCCGTACTCAGCGTACCGGTTCGGATGACCTCCACGCTGACTTTACTCACGGTGAGTCTGGCTGCCGCATCTTCCGCTTTATCCTCGACACAGGACGGAAAACAGCAGGCACAACCCATCAGAAGCAACAAGTGTAAAAATGTTTTCTTCATAGATTAGCAGGTTTAGTTTGTGATATTATGGATTAGGAATTTTTAAAAAAAATTACAAATCGCAAGTCGGGAACACTGCGCAGCAACAAAAGTATCCATTTTAAAGGGGCAGGTAAAGAGCAACGACCGATAATATAGAAATTAAAATTTCGTATCTTATTGATAATAATTATTTTATAAATACACCGTACAGAATGTTATATAGATTCGGGAAGGCCGAAACCGGCATAAACGAGGCGATTCAGCACCGATTTCAGGCCGGATCGAAGCACGGATTCCGCAGTTTCCGTCTTTTTTTCGGATTTCGCATCGAAATAAATCGAAACAAAACGATACATCCGCCGATCCGGCAGCCGGGAATCCGGCGACGGCCGCCGGACAAGGAAACGGTAAACCGAGGAAACCGGGACGCGGGGAAAACCGGGATGCGGAAAAAACCGGGACACGGGGAAAGCCAGGACACGAGAGCAGGACGGAGCCGAACGGAGGCTACCGGATACAGCCCTCTTTCCGGACAACCCGGGCGCACAGAACCCTCGGAGCATCCCGGATGGCCCGAGGACCTCAACTTTCCAGGCGACGCAGGACACTCCGGGGACACCAATCTTCGGGACACCCCGGACTCGGGCAGGCACGGCCGACCCGAAATGCAGGCGCCCATGCAACACCCGGCACACCCGGAGTCGCATCGCGCAGGTGCGGACGCGGCGGGCATCCGGTAAAAATGGTAGCATGAACCGTAATCGGGGTAACTGATAGTAGGTCAGGACGTATTATCTTTGCATCGTGGAAACGGCCGTTTCCCCGAAAGGCGGGGAGCGAAGGGACTTGCGACACGAACGAACATGACAAAAGAACAAAAAACACAGGCTATCGAATTGTTATTCGCAGAAAAATGCTCGTGCGTAATCCGCAACGGGGATTCGATGCGGATATTCCGCGAACGGGGCGTGGCCGACCTCTTCCGGCTGCTGCGCGAAGAGCCGCAACTGCTGCGGGGCGCTTTCATCGCAGACAAGGTCGTCGGCAAAGGCGCCGCGGCGCTGATGGTGCTGGGCGGCGTGGAGGGGCTTTTCGCCGACGTGGTGAGCCGCCCGGCGTTAGAGCTGCTCGCCGGAGCCGGCATCGCGGTGGAATACACGGTCGTGGTGCCCGGCATCATGAACCGCGCCGGGACGGGCACCTGCCCCGTGGAACAGCTTTGCGCCGGGGCGGAGACGGCCGCCGAGTGCCTGCCGCTGATCGAAGGGTTCATGCAGAAAATGAAGGAACAACATGGATAGGTTAATGAAAAAATTGGGTTTGCTGGCGCTCTGCACGGGGCTGTCACTCGCGGTACACGCCGTGGCACCGCAGGCGGAAGCCCCGGCGGAGCAAAACGTGAAGATCGACTCGGTCGTCGTGACGGGGGCGCGCTATGCGTCGGACATCCGCCACCTGCCGATGACCGTGTCGGTGGTCGGCCGGGAGAAGATCGAACAAAGCTTGCAGCCTTCGCTGCTGCCGACCCTGACCGAGCAGGTTCCGGGGCTGTTCACCACCGCACGCGGGATCATGGGCTACGGCGTGTCGGACGGCGCCGCGGGAGGCATCTCCCTGCGCGGGCTGAGCGGAGGCTCGGGGCGGCTGATGGTGCTCATCGACGGGCACCCGCAGTACATGGGGCTGATGGGGCACCCGATCGCCGATGCCTACCAGTCGCTGATGACCGAACGGGTCGAAGTGCTGCGCGGCCCGGCATCGGTGCTCTACGGTTCGAACGCGATGGGCGGCGTGGTGAACATCGTCACCCGCGGGATGCGCGAGCAGGGCGTGAAGACTTATGCCGACATCGGCTACGGCTCCTATAACACGTTGCAGACGGAAGCGACGAACCGCATCCGCAAGGGCCGTTTCACATCGGTGGTCAGCGGCTCGTACAACCGCACCGACGGGCACCGCGCCGACATGGGATTCGAGCAGTACGGCGGTTATGCCAAGCTGGGCTATGAGATTTCGCAGGCGTGGAACGTGCGGGCCGACGTCAATGTGACGCACTTCAACGCCTCGCAGCCCGGGACGGTGACCAACCCGATGGCCGATGCCGACCAACGCATCACACGCGGCATGACTTCGCTCTCCGTGGAGAACAACTACGGCCGGACTTCCGGGGCCCTGAGCCTCTTCTACAACTGGGGCCGCCACCGGATCAACGACGGCTACACGGTCGACCCCAACGACACGAACAATCCGAAAGATTACCGCTTCAACTCACGGGACGACATGATGGGCGTATCGTGGTACCAGAGCGCCCGGCTTTTCAGGGGCAACCGGCTGACCGTCGGCGCGGACTACTACCGCTTCGGAGGCGAGGCGTGGAACAGATACGTCGAGGGCGACCGCAAGGGCGAGCGCTCCGACATCGCCGACAAGTCGCAGGACGAGGTGGCCGGCTACGTCGATTTCCGGCAGGACATCGGGGGCTGGCTGACCTTCGACGCCGGGCTGCGCGTCGACCACCATTCGCACATCGGGACGGAGTGGATCCCGCAGGCGGGGCTTTCGTTCCACCTGCCGCACACCATCGAGCTGAAAGCTTCGGCCTCGAAGGGTTTCCGCTACCCCACCATCCGCGAGATGTATATGTTCCCGCCGCAGAACCCCGACCTGAAACCCGAGCGGATGTGGAACTACGAGGTGGCCTATTCGCAGCGGCTGCTCGGCGGGCGGCTCACCTACGGCATCAACCTCTTCTACATAGACGGCGAAAACCTAATCGTCGCCGTGCCGCGCGAGGGGACGACGCCGCTGAACATGAACACCGGGAAGATCGACAACGCCGGCGTCGAGGCACAGGCCGCCTACCGCATTTCGGAGGCCTGGTCGGTCGCCGTCAATTACAGTTACCTGCACATGGAGAACCCCGTGATCGCCGCACCGGAGCACAAGCTCTACACCGAGGCCGGGTTTGCCCGGGGCCGCTGGTCGGTGACTACGGGCGTACAGTACGTCGCGGGGCTCTACACTTCGGTAAAGGCCAACGGCCGGGGCACGGAGAACACCGAGGATTTCGTGCTGTGGAACCTGCGGGCGTCGCTGCACGTGAGCCGCTGCCTCACGCTGTTCGCCCGGGGCGAAAACCTGCTGGCGCAGCGCTACGAGATAAACGCCGGATACCCCATGCCGCGGGCGACCTTCATCGGCGGCATACGCCTGGATTTTTAAATACGGGCGGAAAACACTATTTTTGACACAATCAATAACGACAATATGGAAACAACGGCTGTAAAACTCTATTCGACGGGCTACCGCGAAGCGAAGACCTACCTCGCGGCGGCACTCTTCGTGGCAGGCAACATCGTCCTGCCCCAAATCTGCCACCTCGTGCCGCAGGGCGGCCTGCGGTGGCTGCCGATCTATTTCTTCACGCTGGTCGGCGCCTACAAATACGGCTGGCGGGTTGGCCTGCTGACCGCCCTGCTCTCGCCGGTGGTGAACTCGGCGCTGTTCGGCATGCCCGCAGCGGCGATGCTGCCCGTGATCCTGCTCAAATCGGTGCTGCTGGCCGTCGCCGCAAGCCTCGCAGCACGGCGGGCGGGGCGCGTAACGCTGCCCCTGCTGGCGGGCGTCGTCCTCTTTTACCAGCTGTTCGGCTCGCTGGGCGAATGGGCCTGGACGGGCTCGGCGGCCGCCGCCCTGCAGGACATCCGCATCGGGCTCCCCGGTATGCTGGCGCAGGTATTTGCAGGATACGCAGTGCTCCGGTACCTATTACGTAATTAACAATCCCAAGACATGACAAAAATGTATATGGTTTCGTTATTGTCGATCCTGCCTTTCACGGCCCCGGCCTGCGGATCGGCACAGGGCGGCGGAGAAGCGCCCGAGGCACCCAGGGTCTATTTCGTGCGGGACATCACGCCGGAGAATATGGTGCGCCTGTACGAGGCGCTGGAGCGTCCGGCGACGGGCAAGGTGGCCGTGAAACTCTCGACGGGGGAACCCGGCGGGCACAACTTTCTCAAGCCGGAGCTTATCAAGGATCTGGTGCAGAAGGTGGGCGGCACGATCGTCGAATGCAATACCGCCTACGGCGGCGGACGCGCCAGCACGGAAAACCACCTGAAGGCCGCCGCCGACCACGGCTTCACGGCCATCGCCCCGGTGGACATCATGGATGCCGAAGGCGAGGTAAGCTTGCCCGTGAAGGGCGGCAGGCACCTCAGGGAGAACTTCGTGGGGTCGCACTACCCCGCCTATGATTTCACGGTGGTGCTCTCGCACTTCAAGGGGCACGCCATGGGCGGCTTCGGCGGTGCGGTGAAGAACATCTCGATCGGCATCGCCTCGTCGGCGGGCAAGGCGTGGATACATTCGGCCGGGAAGACCAAGAATGCCGCCCAGATGTGGGGCAACCTGCCCGCGCAGGACGATTTTCTGGAGTCGATGGCCGAGGCAGCCAAGTCGGTGGCAGACCATTGCGGGGAAAAGATACTCTACATCAACGTGATGAACAACCTGTCGGTGGACTGCGACTGCGACGCGCACCCCGAAGACCCGAAGATGGGCGACATCGGCATCCTGGGCTCGACCGACCCGGTGGCGCTGGACAAGGCGTGCGTCGACCTGGTTTACGCATCGCCCGACCCGGGCAAGGTGCACCTGATCGAACGCATGGAGTCGCGCCACGGCATCCACACGCTGGAACACGGCGAAGCGATCGGGCTGGGCTCGCAGCAATACGAACTCGTGGAACTGGAATAGGATGGAGTACCGCATACTGGGGCGCACCGGACTGAAAGTCGGCGCCATCGCACTGGGTTGCGAGGGGTTCGCGGACAAGACGGCCGAAGAGGTGCGCGCCGATTTCGATTTCGCCATCCGCAACGGCATCAACTTCCTCGACCTTTACGCCTCGAACCCCGAGCTGCGCAGCAACATCGGCGCAGCGCTGGCGGGCAGGCGCGAGAAGTTCGTCATACAGGGGCACCTCTGCTCGGTATGGGAAGAGGGGCAGTACCTGCGCACGCGCGATCCGGAGAAATCGCTGGCGGCGTTCGAAGACCTGCTCGCACGGCTGGGAACGGACTATGTGGAGATCGGGATGATCCACTACGTGGACGCCGAGGCCGACCTGCGCGAGGTGCTCGACGGCCCGATCATGCGCCTGGCGCAACGGCTCAGGTCGGAAGGGCGCATCCGCCACATCGGCCTGAGCAGCCACAACCCCGTGGTCGCGCACATGGCGGCCCGGACGGGGCTCATCGACGTGCTGATGTTCTCGGTGAACCCCTGTTACGACCTGCTGCCGCCGAGCGACGACGTGGATACGCTCTGGGCGGACGAGAGTTACGCGCGGGAGCTGCACAACATCGACCCCGAACGGCAACGGCTCTACGAATTCTGCGAACGCGAAGGGATCGCCATCGACGTGATGAAGGCCTACGGCGGAGGCGACCTGCTGAGCGACGCCAACTCGCCCTTCGGACGCCCGATGACCCCGGTACAATGCCTCGAATACGCCCTGACGCGCCCCGGCGTAGCGGCCGTAATGGCCGGCTGCCGCAGCCGCGCCGAGATCGAAGCGGCACTGGCCTGGTGTTCGGCCACGGCCGCGGAACGCGACTACACGGGGGCGCTGGCCGGGCTGGACAAGTTCTCGTGGGAAGGGCACTGCATGTACTGCGGGCACTGCGCCCCGTGTTCGGTGGGGATCGACATCGCCGGTGTGAACAAATACTACAACCTGACCCTGGCACAGCACGAGATACCGGAGACGGTGCGCGAACATTACAGGCTCCTGCCGCACCACGCCTCGGAGTGCATCGCCTGCGGCCGCTGCGAACGGAACTGCCCGTTCGGCGTCGACATCATCGGCCACATGCGGCTGGCGGCGGCGAAATTCGGATATTAGAATGACGGAACGAATCATAGCACAAAGACACGGGATCGGCCTCCCGCAGGTGCAGGGCACGGTACGCCTGCTGCGCGAAGGCGCCACGATCCCCTTCATCAGCCGCTACCGCAAGGAAGCGACCGGCTCGCTCGACGAATTGCAGGTCGGGGCGATCAAAGAACAACTGGACAGGCTCACCGAGCTGGAAGCCCGCAGGCAGACCGTCCTGACGACCATCGAGGGGCAGGGCAAACTGACCGGGGAGCTCCGCAAACGGATCGAAGAGTGCTGGAACGCGGTGGAGCTGGAGGACATCTACCTGCCCTACAAACCCAAGCGCCGCACACGCGCCACGGCGGCCCGCGAACGGGGGCTGGAACCGCTGGCCGACATCGTCATGGCACAACGGGCACACGACCTTCTGCGTCAGGCGCAACGCTTCGTCACGGCCGGGGTAGCGACCCCCGAAGAGGCCATTGCAGGAGCCTGCGACATCGTCGCCGAGAGGATATCCGAGGACGAACAGGCCCGCAACACCGTGCGGCGCACGATGGGACGCGAAGGAGCGGTGCACTCGAAGCTCGTGAAGGGCAAGGAGGCCGAGGGGGCGAAGTATTCGGACTACTTCGACGCCGCATCGCCGCTGCGCAGCATCTCGTCGCACCGGTTCCTGGCCATGCGTCGCGGCGAAGACGAGGGGATACTGCGCATCTCGGTCGACGCCGACACGGAGCGCATCACCGAAGCGCTCTGCCGCCGGTTCATACGTCCCGGATCGGCTACGCGCACATATATGGAAGCCGCCGTGGCCGACTCGCTCAAGCGGCTCATCCGACCGTCGATAGAGACCGAGCTGCTCGCGGCCGCCAAGGAGAAGGCCGACGACGAGGCGATCGGGGTATTCGCCGAAAACCTGCGGCAGCTGCTCCTTTCGGCGCCGCTGGGGCAGAAGCGCGTGATTGCCATCGACCCCGGATTCCGCACGGGCTGCAAAGTCGTCGTCCTGGACTCGCAGGGCAACCTCGTGCACAATACGACCATCTACCCGCACCCGCCGCAGGGCCGCTATGCCGAAGCGGCGGAAACGCTGCGGGCGCTGGCGGGGAAATACAGGGCCGAGGCCTTCGCAATCGGCGACGGTACGGCGGGGCGCGAAACCGAGCAGCTGGTGCGCGGCCTGGGACTGGACGGAGCCGTGGAGATATTCATGGTCAGCGAGGACGGCGCATCGGTCTACTCGGCGTCGGCCGCGGCGCGCGAGGAGTTTCCCGATTACGACGTGACGGTGCGCGGCTCGGTGAGCATCGGCCGAAGGCTGATCGACCCGCTCTCGGAGCTGGTGAAAATCGACCCCAAGTCGATCGGCGTCGGGCAATACCAGCACAGCGTCGACCAGGGGAAACTCAAGGCCAGGCTCAACACGGTGGTCGAAAGCTGCGTGAACAGGGTCGGGGTGAACATCAACACCGCCTCGAAGCACATCCTCACCTATATTTCCGGGCTGGGGCCGGCGCTGGCGGAGAACATCGTGGCGTACCGCGCCGCGAACGGCGATTTCAAGAGCCGTAAAGAATTGCTCAGGGTGCCGAGGTTGGGCGCCAAGGCCTACGAACAGGCGGCGGGATTCCTGCGGGTAGTAGGCGGGAATAACCCACTGGACAACAGCGCCGTGCACCCCGAATCGTATCATATCGTCGAGCGGATGGCCGCCGACGCGGGCACGACGGTCGACAGGCTGCTGGCCGACAAGGAGCTGCGCAAGGCGATAAAACCCGAAAGATACGTGGACGGACAGGTGGGGCTTCCGACCGTGACGGACATCGTCGAAGCGCTGGACAAGCGCGGCCTCGACCCGCGCGAACAGTTGCAGGCCTTCTCGTTCGACCCCGGCGTGCACACGATCGGCGACCTGCGCGAAGGGATGACGCTGCCGGGCATCGTCACCAACATCACGGCCTTCGGAGCTTTCGTCGACATCGGGATCAAGCAGGACGGGCTGGTGCACATTTCGCAGATGGCCGACCGCTACGTCGCCTCGCCGGCGGAGGTCGTGCACCTGGGACAGCAGGTCGAGGTGCGGGTCACCGGGATCGACACCGCCCGCGGGCGGATTTCGCTCTCGATGCGCAAATAAAGCGGGGAGCGAACGGGCGCGGACAGGCAGGAGGTTTGATGCTCACCGGGTTGCGGACGGGCGTCCCGGAAAAGGAAATGCAGGGCCGGAATGGCCCTGCATTTTTTGTTTACAATTTGTTCATTAATTGCCCGCACGCATATTTGCGATCCGGGAAAGTATGTCTACATTTGTTCCGGAGCAAGGTTCCCCGCCGGCGGCTGCCGGCACGGGATCAAAAGGGAACTCCTGTGAGAATCAGGGGCTATTCCCGTAGCTGTAAGCCTTGATTGCGTTCCGCACTCTCTTGAGCCACTGTCCCCCGGGACGGGAAGGCGTGCGGATGGGGCGAGCCAGAAGACCTG
>OMAA01000627.1_pt1 | contig 15445 bp, 7 predicted proteins | sample 1674191 | NCBI WGS metagenome assembly OMAA01 (sample SAMEA103958152, study PRJEB25191) | human gut metagenome | biome: human-associated habitat [ENVO:00009003]; feature: intestine environment [ENVO:2100002]; material: feces | place: Germany | collected 2013/2015
CAGTCCCTTCCAGCTTGAGCTGGACCCTGGTATTACTCAGGCGCAGGGTGGTGTAGAAAAGGTGATGAACCGCTTGAACGAGATCAATGCCAACGCCAATATCTACAATCCAGCAGGCGTATCAACCATGCAGCTCATCAGCTATGCTGTAGAAGATGCATCATTCCTGCGTCTGCAGAACGTAACAGTGGGTTACACCTTGCCAAAGAAGTGGGTAAACAAGTGCTATATGCAGAACGTACGCATCTACTTCACAGGTTACAACCTGCTTTGCTTCACCAACTACTCAGGCTACGATCCAGAGGTTGATACAAGTTCTAAGAAGAACCCAATGACCCCAGGTATCGATTATGCAGCTTATCCAAAGAGCCGCACCTTCGTAGGTGGTATTAACGTTACATTCTAAAACTTTATAAGATAATAACAATGAACAAGATATTATATGCATTTGCATTGGCAGGCGTATTAGGATTGTCTTCATGCTCCGACTTCCTGGACCAGAACTCTCCATCAGAGATGACTGCTGAGAATACCTACGCCTCACCTTATTATACCAATCTTCGCGTCAATAAGCTCTATGGCGGAATGGCTCAGGACCGTACCTACGCACAGGACCTGTCTATTGTATGGAACCTGAACAGCGACTGCGAATTGATTGACGGTCTTGGCAGCAATGCTACCAACACCTCAAGTGAACGTGGTAACATGAACTATAACATGGACCCGGGATGGAGCAAGATTAGCGGCGTATGGGATGCTGAGTATGGTATCATCGAGGATGCCAACCAGATTATCGAGGGTATCCGCAGCAGCGCAACTCTCACTGCCGGTGGTGCTAACCAGAAATCTATGGAGCGCAGCCTCGGCGAGGCACTCACCATCCGTGCCATGGTTTACTTTGACCTGGTTCGTATTTTCGGTGATATTCCTTTCAAAGTTGAAGCATCAAAGTCTGACTTGAGCAACGCTTACCTGGAGAAGACCGACCGCGACGTGATTATGGATTTCCTGATGAACGACCTGGATGAGGCTATCGAATACTTGCCATGGGCAGACCAGGCAACAGGCTATACCACAGAGCGCACAACCAAGGGTTATGCTCACGCTCTCCTGGCACAGATTGCCATGACACGTGCCGGCTACGCCATCCGTGAGAAGTCAAAGGACGGATATGAGACAGCATCTTACAGCGATGCTACTTATCCAACACAGCGCCCTGGTGCAGCAGACCGCAAGGCTCTCTACGAGCGTGCCCTGAAGCACTGGTCTGCTATCATCAACGACAATACTCACAATCTCAACCCATCTTTCGAGAACGAGTGGTACTTGATTAACCAGCTCTCTCTCGACAAGACTTACCACGAGAACCTCTTCGAGATTCCTTTCGGTGAGAACGTAACTAGTGAGTTGGGTTACACTGTAGGTGTCCGCATGAATGGTGTTACAACAGAATATGGCTATGGCAACTCATCTGGTAAGATGAAGGTTACTGCACCTCTGCTCTATTCTTACGACAAGAAGGATACACGCCGTGACATCACTTGCGCCAACTTTGAAATCAAGCAGGATGGCAGCAACACCATAGAGAGCATGCTCAAGAATGCTCCTTTCGGTATATATGTAGGAAAGTGGGATGCCCGCAAAATGAACAACACCTGGTTGCAGAACAACCTAAAGGCTACAGCTAAGCACACTACAGGTATCAACCCTGTAAAGATGCGCTATGCTCAGGTATTGCTCTACTATGCTGAGTGCATGAACGAGTTGGCTGGCAATCCAGATGCCAACTACGAAGGTTCAGCAAACGGCATGACAGCCCGCCAGGCTCTGGAAGCAGTTCACACTCGTGCCTTCAATAAGGATGACAAGAACGATGCCAAGGCATACGTCAACAACATTGCTTCTGACAAAGACGCATTCTTCAACGCTCTCGTTCAGGAGAACATGTGGGAGTTTGCTGGTGAAGGTATCCGTAAATACGACCTGATTCGCTGGAACCTCCTCGTAGAGAAGATCAAAGAGTTCAAACAGACTTACCTGGCTGAGCTTGCAGATGGTACTTACCAGAAGACCATCTACTTCAACTACCTGGATGAGAAGAAAACCAAGATTGACTTCTCTAGCGTAACATGGTATGGTATTCCTGACGGAAAAACATCTGCTGACTACGATGGCAGCATCGACTCATTCGGTGCAGCTAAGTTGGATTCTGGTTCTGATACACAGGTTGACGTAAACCTGCCATCTATCAGCAGCGGTCTCGTTAGCGATGATGTGGCAGTGAAGAACCGCTACCTCATGCCAATCGCTTCAACAACCATCTCTGCAACCAACGGTAAGATTCATAACTCATATGGTTATGCAGACTAATTCATAATCAAAAAAGACAAGAAAATGAAGAGCATTAAAAACATATTGGGCACAGCGTCTATGATTGCATTGGCTCTGTCGGCTACTTCTTGTACCGATGGCAATGACTGGGACGTAGATGGCAGCCTGTCAAGATTGTTCGGTCTCAACGGTGACAAAATCACCGTTGAAACTGCCGAAACATCAGCTACGGTTACATTCTCTGCCTTCACATCAAAAGCAGTTTCTTCACCAGAGTACTATGTATTCGAGGTAAGCAAGGACTCTCTTTACGAAGGTGTTGAGAATGCTAACATCATCAAGTTCGGAGAAGATAAGTCGTTGACTTCATCTCCAGTAGTTCTCTCTGGTCTCGATGGCGACAGCAAGTACTACATGCGTGTAAAGGCTATGTCTTCAACAAGCAATGAGTCTAAGTGGGTTTACTACAAGGATGGTTCATCATTCAAGACAAAGGCTGAACAGTTATTCAACGAGCTTACTACAGCCGACCTCTTTGAAGACCACGTTAATTTCTCTTGGACTCCAGGTGCAACAGTTACCCATATCACAATTGTCAACGCAGCAGATCCAGAGGATAAGAGCAAGCATGAACTTACCGCAGACCAAATTGCTGCTGGTAAAGTTACTTACTCTAACGTGAAGCCAACAACTACTTACATCGCCACATTATATAACAATGAGGCAAAACGTGGTCAGTTGCAGTTCACCACACCTGCTGCAATGCCATCTGCAAACTATAAGTACACGCTCCCAAGCGACGTGAATGTTATCTCTCAGACTCTCATTGAAGAGATTGCAGAGCAGGCCAAAGCTGCAGCAGGAAACGAGACTAACTATAGTGCAACCATCGGTATTCCTGCTGGTGCCACAGTTTCTCTCTACGGCACAAATGATTCAGACGGTGGCAAGACCAACGTAACCATCCCAGACGGAATGTCTGTTACATTCTTCGGTTTGGCAGGTGGTGATGCGCCTACCATCAATCTTGACAAGAACTTCGATATTGCAGGTTCACATGCATTTATCAAGTTCCAGAATGTGAAATTGGAAGAGAATGGTGCTGGCTACTTCATCAACCAGAGCAAAGCTTGTACCATAAGCGAGTTCACTTTGGAGGATTGCGAGGTTAGCAATATCAAAACATCATTCTTCCGTATCCAGGGAAGTGATGCTAAGTCTATCGGCAAACTTACCTTGAAGAACAGTATCTTCACCAAACTCTGTGCAGGTTATGGTTTCATCCACATTGATGCAGGCAGCGGTAAAGGTCATCTCGACAACGTAGAGATTGACGGCTGTACATTCAACAGTATCTGTGTAACCGGTAAGGTATTTATCTTCAGCAAGAAGACAGATATGCAGGACATCACCATCAAGAACAGTACATTCTACAACTGTAATGGTAATGGTCAGTTCTTCGTTGACTTCAACGCTGACACATTCGGACCAAGCACCTTCACTATTGAGAACTGTATCTTCGGTAAGAGTGCTGATGAAGCTACCAACAAGAACATCAGAAGCAAGACTCCAGCAACTGTGGCAAACAGCTTCAGAACAACAGACTTCTTCAAGGTGATTAAGGGCGTGAATGATACAGAGTTCAACTCTACACAGTTGTTCAAGGACCCAGCCAATGGCGACTTTACCATCAAGGCTGGTACTTTGAAGGAAAAGGCTGGTGACCCACGCTGGTATGTGGTAGAGGATTAATCCACAAGGATTAACATCTCATATAAATTTAAGAAAAAGTGCAATGCTTATATGAAGCATTGCACTTTTTTTATTTTCTCTTATTCTCTATCTCATTTTTACAATTATTTTCTTGGAAGTTACGAAAGAAAAGCGTATCTTTGCAGCGAGAACATAAAATCGCAAAGATATGGCAAGATACATCAACCCATTCTCTGACTGGTCGTTCAAAAGAATCTTCGGCCAGGAATACAGCAAAGACTTGCTGATTGAGTTCTTGAACCAGCTGCTCCTGGGAGAACAGCACATCACGGATGTGAAGTTTAAGGACAAGGAGATGTTGCCAGAAACAAAAGACCAGAGAGGTATCATCTACGACGTCTTTTGCGAAACTGACACAGGTGAGCACATTATCGTTGAAATGCAAAACAGGAGCCAGTCCTATTTCATCGACCGGTCTCTCTACTATGCATCGAAGACGATAGTAGACCAAGGCATAAAAGGACAATGGGATTATCATCTCACACCTGTTTATGTTATCTGTTTCATGAACTTTGATGTAGATGAAAATACGCCAAAGAAGTTCAGAACAGACGTTGTGCTGGCAGACAAGGATAGCGGAGAGGTTTATTCTAACAAAATCCGCTTCATCTACTTGGTAATGCCTCTTTTCAAGAAGAAAGAGGAAGAGTGTACTACGTTTTTAGATTGTTGGATTTATAATTTGAAGCATATGGAGACTTTGGAAAAAATGCCTTTCGAGGCTCAGCATAAGATATTCAAGAGGCTGGCAGAAATCGCCGACTCCAAGAGCCTGACCAAAGAGGAACAGGAGAAATACGACAACAGCATGATGGTCATGTGGGACAATTATGCTGTATATAAGCATGCTGAAGAGAAAGGAATAGAAAAAGGTAGAAAAGAAGGCAAAGAAGAAGGTAGAATAGAAGGTAAGAAAGAGGGCAAAGAAGAAGGTAGAAAAGAGTTTGCTTTGAAGTTGTTGGCGCACAACTTTCCATTAGACGAAATTGCCAATCTCACCGACTTATCTATCGAAGAGATTAAGAAATTGAAACAATAATACTATTAATAGAGAGGGTGTATCATAAGTGCGATGACATGCCCTTTTTTTTCGCTATTTCAGCCACTTCAGTCAGCAAACTCAGCCACTTCAGTCAGCAAACAAATCCGTCTCATTCTGCTTACGAATTCGAATCTTCGAGCCAACGAAGTCATATCTTCAAGCCAGCGCAATCGAATCTTCAAGCCAGCGCAGTCGGATGTATCGGCTCAATGAAACGTATGAACTTGCGCAATGAAGAACATGGTTTCATCAGCGTAAGCGGCTCCGCTTGCCCTGAGGCTGCTGAAATTACGTCACGACGCAGCTTCTGATGCGTCACGACGTAGCAATCAGTGCGTCACGACGTAGCGACAGATACGTCGTGATGTAATTTCTGCTAACTCCTGCCCCATCAAGTAAGCCTCATCTGAACTTCAAAAAAGCCTCAGTAAACGTTACGTAAGGCTCACTTACCCGCCTGAATCAATACGACGAAAAGACAATATTGTAGAAACAACACTTCCGAAAACGTTTACGTTAGATTTTTCGTTTATTTTATTCAACATTTAAAAATTTTAATTACCTTTGTAGCAGAAATCTAAGATTATAACCAAAAATCGAAGATTCCTTATGATCTATTGAGAATCAAACACGACAACAACTAATCGCTAGTAAGTTCAATTAGACCAGAGAAACTTAACAAGATTAATAATAACCTACAAAACAAACATCGTTATGTATCAACAACTGAAACGTGCCAGCATGGCACTGACCTTGAGTTCGGTTTGTTTCCTCGCCTTTGCGCAGAAAACAATCCAAGGTACCGTTAAGGATGCTAATGGCGACCCAATGATTGGTGTAACCATTACTGACCAGAATGGTAAGGCAGGTGGCATCACCGACCTTGACGGTAAGTTTACCATTCAGAACGCAGACCCTAATACGGTCTTGACTTTCAGCTACATCGGCTGCAAGCCTAAGAAAGTAAAAGTAGGAAGTCAGAAAACATGGAACATCGTACTTGAAGATGACAATGCAGCCCTTGACGAGGTCGTTGTCGTTGGTTATGGTACTATGCGTAAACGCGACGTAACCGGCTCTATTGCATCTGTCAACTCTGAAAAGATAGCCGCTCGTGGTACTACCAATCTTGCAGAGTCTCTGCAGGGTTCTGTTCCTGGTGTCAACATCACCCAGTCTGGTAGCCGCGCAGGTGCAGGCTTCAATATTCAGGTTCGTGGACAGGCTTCTATCAACAAGCAGGCACAGCCATTGTATGTTATTGATGGTGTAGTTTGCGACAACATGGACTTCCTCAATCCTGATGATATCGACCGCATCGACGTATTGAAAGATGCATCTTCTACCGCCATCTATGGTTCCCGTGCCTCTGCCGGTGTCATCATGATTACCACCAAGGGCAGCAAGGGTGCAGACAAGGCACAGAAGGCAACTATCTCTTATGACGGATATTATGGTATCAAGAAGTTGGCGCGCATGCCGGAATTCATGGATGCCAACGAGTTTATGGATTACCGTTTTGCCAGATATACCACGCTCGATGGTAAGAGCTACGATGGCTCTAGCCGAAAGGGTGTTGATGCCGAAGGACATCCACACTACATCATCAAGAATACCGACTTGAATTCTGCCTTCCTTGCCCGCAAGGGAGCAACCAGCTACAAAGACTCCAAACTTTATGACCTGATGATGGATCCAAGTTTCGACGGTTACGACTGGAAGAAGATGGTTACCCGCACTGCCGCCCAGCAGAACCACTTTATCAGTGCTGCCGGTGCTACAGATAAGATCAACTACCGTGTAGGTATGGGTTATCAGGGAGAAGAGAACGTATTCAAAGGCAACGACTATGAGCGTTTTAACTTCAAGGGAGCAATGGATGCCAAGCTCTCCAAGATATTCGAGGCAGGATTCTCTACCAACATGTCTATGAGCCGCACCCAGGATGTATGTACTGATGGTACTTTTTCTCCATACGTAAATGCATTCTATTTCAACCCATTCGTATCTCCTACAGATGCAGATGGCAACCTGATTCCTAACCCGGGAGCTAAGGCTGCCTTTGGTTCAGACGCACAGTTTACATCTACATATAACCCGCTCATCGATTTGAATGACGGCAACTATACCAATGAGACCAAGATGTACCGACTGATGGGTAACTTCTATCTGCGTGCCAACATCATCAAGGGATTGAAGTTTACAACCACCTTCTCTCCTAACTACTCTCACAAGCGCCAGGGCATCTTCTATGCAACAGGTATCAATGAGGGTAATGACGTAGGTTCTACTTACTACCAGAAGAATAAGACCAACTTCGGTTCAGTAGCCAATACTACCCGCGTAGACTGGACTTGGGACAACCAGTTTGACTACAACCGCACATTTGGCGACCACACTGTTGGTGCCATGGCACTGTTCTCACTCTACAAGAGTAATACAGAATACCAGTATGAAGAAGGTAAGGGTATAGCCAGCGACCTTACTACATTCCACAACCTGGGAACAGCCAGCGGCGACAAGGTACTCTCAAGCGACTATACAGAGTCATCACTGGAGTCATTCGCTTTCCGTGCCAACTATTCTTACAAGGGCCGCTACATGGCTACAGCTACACTCCGTACCGATGGTAGTTCCCGTTTCGCAGACGGCAACCGTTGGGGCTGGTTCCCTTCTGTAGCTGCAGCATGGCGTATCTCTGATGAAGCATGGATGAAGCAGTTCAGCAACTGGCTTGACAATGCAAAACTCCGTCTTTCATACGGTGTTACCGGTAACAACAATGTGGGTGACTATGTAACTATCGCTTCAGCTACAGGTCCAACATATGTAACTATTGACGGCAAAGAGGTACAGGGTTATCATCCTAACGGATTGATAAATACAGAACTCATCTGGGAGAAGGTAAAGGAGTTTGACCTCGGTCTCGACTTGAGTTTCCTGAAGAACCGCATCAATGTAACAGCCGACTTCTACAACCGTCTTTCTGATGGTCAGATTATGTCTCGTTCAGTGCCTATCGAAACCGGTGAGAAAACTTCAACCTTCAATGTAGGTTCTGTCCAGAACAGAGGTATTGAACTCGGTTTGAACTTTAACATCATCAACAAGAAAGACTTCTCTTGGAGTGCGAACGTAAACTTCGCCCGCAACTGGAACAAGATTAAGGAGTTGAGTAATGGTAAAGTTGACGAGGTTGCCAACAACTGGTTTATCGGCGAGCCTCTGAACGTACTCCGTGACTATACCCATACAGATGTCATCACCGACAAGGGTGTAACCATGCACACCATGAATGGTGACAAGCACTATACCCTGAAGGAATTCTACGAGAAGTATGGCACTAAGTATAAGTGGTATGAAGGTCAGGTAGCCGTTAACGACTGGAACGATGACGGTAAGATTGACGACAATGATAAGCAGATTTATGGTTGTACAGACCCTCGCTGGACCGGTAGTTTCTCTACCAATGTTTACTTCAAGGGCTTCGACTTCTCTATCATGTTCTACACCAAGAGCGGATTCTGGTCACGCAGCTACTTCCACGAGAAGTATATGAAGTATGGCGACCGTGGTAATGCCCACATGAAGTTAGATTACTACATACCAAAGGGAGCACCAATCATCGACCATGCAACAGGTGAGATTACAACTGCCACAGAGACCCACTACGGAAAGTATCCTTATCCAAACAACACCGATGCTTCGATGGGTGGTTACTTCAGCGACAAGGGTTCAGCCAAGGGCGAAGGCTTCCAGTATCAGAAGACCTCTTTCACCAAGGTTAAGAACATCACTCTGGGTTACACCTTGCCAAAGAACGTAGTGAGCAAGGCTGGTATCAGAAACCTCCGTGTATATGTAAACGTTCTGAACCCATTCTGTTTCACCAACTATAAGGGCTTCGACCCAGAGTGGGCATCACAGAATCTACAGAATGGCGGTCCATCATCTGTAACCTACCAGTTTGGTGTAAATCTTAAGTTCTAATCTCATTAAATGAAGTAAACAATTATGAAAAAGATATTATATAGCGTAGCACTGGCGGCCTGCTGCATGGGAACCATGACAAGTTGCAGCGACTTCCTGGATGCGAGCAACAAGTCGAATGTAACTGATAAACAGACATTTGCAACAAAAGAGGGCTTCAATAGCCTCGTCAATGATGCCTATCAGCATCTGCAAAACGTTTATGCAGCACCTCTGTTCACAAGCTGTTTTTCAGCAGGTACAGATATGTATGCCGATGCCCGTAACAAGATGAACGAGGCATTGAACACTTACGAGACTCTGACTCCAGAAAATGAAGATATAACGGATCTCTATACTTACCTCTATGCAGGTATCCGTGCTGCCAACTCTGTGTCATATTATGCACAGACAGCACAAGTAGATGAAAAAACGAAGGGTCAGCTTGTAGGCGAAGCCCGTGTATTGGCAGCCTACGAGTATTATCTCCTGGTAAACAACTTCGGTGGTGTGCCTATCATGAAGGGCTTCCTTACCACAGCAGGTACAGGATACCCGAAGTCTTCTGCTGAAGATGTATATGCCTATATCATCAGCGAACTCGAAGATGTTATCGGCAAGAATGTGCTCCTGGCTTCTACAGCTACCAAGGGTGGCGGCAGAATCAGCCAGGAAACAGCCAAGGCTATCCTTGCCAAGACCTACCTTTCTGCTGCATGGGACCTCAACAAGCAGGAATACTTCTCCAAGGCAGCAACCCTTGCCGATGAGGTGATTGCGGGCAGAAAACTGACTACCCCATTTGCCGACCTCTGGAAGGCTGATGGTTCTGGCGATGACAATGCAGAGTTCCTTTGGGATGTGGAGTATGATCTGGCTACAGCCAACAACACCACATCAGGCGGTACAGAATGGAGCGGTTACTACTGCAACTATCTGGGTGGTGCCGAGGATCCTATCAAGGCTACAACCTCCAGCTATGTGCCAACCCTCTATGCCTTGCATTGCTTCAAGAAGGGCGACCTGCGTTACGACGCTACCTTCATGAAGGAATTGCCAGATGTTAACAAGGGCAATGCTGCCGGCACAGGCTACTGGACCTGGTATAAGAATGGTGAGAGTCTGGTAGGTAAGCCAGTAACCCGTTACTATTCAGCATGGTATGAAACAGATGCCGACTTCGAGGCTTGGAAGGCAAAAGATCCTGCTAACAGAGCAAATACCTATCGCATTCCGATGGATTCACAGAGCAAGGAGTCACAGAACATGGACGGCAGAGATATGGAATATTACGACAACCAGCAGTTGGTATATGCTTCCAGTCCTTGCAAGAAGTTCGACGACAGTCAGACAGCTTCCAATCAGAAGAATACCTGCTATCGCGACATCCACATCATCACTTTGCCAGAGATGTATCTCGTAGCAGCAGAGGCTTATCTGAAGGCTGGTGATAACCCTAAGGCATTGGCACGACTCAATGAGGTTCACCAGCGCGCTGGTCTCCCTGCACTGACAGGAACAGTTACCATCGACAACATCCTTGATGAGAATGCCTGCGAGAACTTCGGTAATGAGGCTCGTTGGATGGATCTTCGCAGAACCCAGACCCTGGTAACACGTTGCACCAAGTATAACCACGAGATGGGAGACAAGGCTGCCCAGTATATCGGCAAGAAGCTTCTTCGCCCTATCCCACAGGCTGCAATTGATGCCAATGACCAACTGACATTAGCCGACCAGAATCCTGGTTACTAATCAAAGTCATTATGTTGATAAGAAAACCTATCAAGACATACGTTAATCATTAGGTTTAAGACCGTATTCTAGGGAGATAATTCCTGATGGATGCGGTCTTTCTTTTTGTTCTATAGGCAAGGTGCACGTAATCGTTTACGTAGTTTTTCGCTCACTATCTGCATGCAGTAAGTAAAAATGTCGTAACTTTGCACCAAATCTTATAGAAAAAGAAAATAATAAAATAAATAAACCTAAGAAGAAATGAAGAAATCAATCATTAAGACAGTCGTGCTTGCGGCTCTCATGGCTCTGCCTATGTTCGCTAAAGCACAAACTTTCGCAGGTATCACAGCCGAGCAGAATGCACAGAACACTCCTGAAGGATGGACTGCTGTTGCACTGCCACAGTTGCCTGCCATCACATCGGCTAACACGTTCAACATCAAGGATTATGGTGCCTCTACATCAGCTGCAGACAACACCAAGGCTATCCAGAAAGCACTCGATGCAGTGCCTTCTACCGGTGGTATGGTCGTAATTCCTGCCGGTACCTGGATGTTTGGTAGTAAAGACCAGATGACCAGCACTACCGAGGTTCTTAGCATCAAGGCGAAGACCATCCTCCACCTTTGCGCAGGTGCTACCCTGAAGCTCGTGGAATATGGCAAGGCGCCTAATACCAAGACTGTCTTCATCGGCGGAAAGAACAAGGGTAAGAATGTTACTGACGTTGTTATCGAGGGTGAAGGTGTAACTTCTATTATTGATGGTCAGGGCGCACGCTGGTGGCTCGCAAGAGAGAATGGCGAAACCTTTAATCCTGGTGCGATGATCCGCTTCGAACAGGGCAAGCGCTTCCTGCTCCGCAACTTCAAGATTCAGAATACTCCGGGTGTGAACATCACCATCAGCAACAGCGCTAAGGCTAGCCATGCTACCATTCATGATGTAACAATTAGCGAACCATCTTCAGAAGCAGGAAAAGGCAAAGCTTCACATAACACCGACGGCATCTCTATTTGGGGACCATACGTCAACATCTACAACTGTAATATCAGCAACGGCGATGATAACGTGGTTTGCGACACCGATGCACAGTATATCCATGTATGGAACTGCGACTTCGGTACAGGTCATGGTGCTTCTATCGGAAGCTTTACCGAAAACATCAAGCATGTATGGTTCGACAATATCACCATGAATGGTACAACTGCCGGTATCCGCATGAAGACTGGTCAAGATGTTGATAAAACAACCAAGAAGGTGACACTGCGTGGTGGTGGCGAGGAAGACTGGAAGTTCACCAACTTCACCATGACAAACGTGAAGAATCCGCTCTCTATCGACTGCTTCTACGACAAGAACTACAACAGCGACCCTGCCGTAGATAAGGCAAACGCAAGAGCACTGGACAGCACTACCCCAACCTATAATGGTATTTATCTTCAGAACGTGAAGACAACAGATGTTTGTGATGGTAACGCCATTTTCTTTGTTGGCCGCCCTGAGAGCTACATCAAGAACGTAACACTCGACAATGTTCAGATTAAAGCAAAGAAGGGTATCGACATCCGCTTCGTAGATAATCTCGTGTTCAAGAACAACTCTAAGATTACCGTAAGCAGCGGTTCTATCTGGCTTAAGAAGTATGACTCCACATGGACAGACGAGTGCGGTGCTACATCTACAGGTTCAACCGTTACTGATACCAAAGGTCCTTTCACATTAAACTCAAAGACCTTGACGGATAACACTGCCGGTTCTTTCAGTAACGGCTTCGCTATCAGCAATGAGAAGGGAAAGAGATACGATATTGGTTCTGGTACAAACTACATCAAGTACAGCACCAATCCATATACCATCATCATTCCTGACGGCATAAAGATTGTCAAAATGGATATCGAGGGAAAAGACAATTACACAGATGCAGATGCCTATATCGGCGAGATAAACGGCAAAAACTATGATGCTTCAACCTATGTTTTTCCAAAAGACAAAAGTCTGAAAAAATATACAGTAGAGTTTGATTCACCTGTAGAGCACACGCTTACTTTCACTCCAAAGGTAAAGCAGTGCATCTTGCAGTTCACTCTCTATACTGAGACTTCTACAGGCATCCAGAACATCACTGCCATCGCCAAGGTAGACAATAACAACATTTACGACCTCAGCGGTCGCATGGTAAAGCTCAATGCCAAGGCAGAAGACCTGCAAGGCCTCAAAAAAGGCATCTACATCTACAACAACAAGAAATACGTAGCTAAATAATTCATTTAAACATCGGTAACAATGAAAATAAAATCTCATTCACTCCTGTGCATTCTCGCCACCATCGCATTGAGTTCTCCGCTCTCTGCACTGAGCGTGAATGCCCAGAAGGCGGTATCCAAGACATGGAATCCGAACCTGAAGAACGGAATGTACCGCAACCCGGTTATTGACGCCGACTACTCAGACCCAGACGTATGCCGTGTGGGCAATGACTACTATATGACCTCCTCTTCCTTCCAATGTTTCCCAGGCTTGCAGATTCTGCACAGCACCGACCTGGTAAACTGGGAGATTATCGGTGCTGCCCTACTCGATGACTATCCTGTTTTTCCTGAATACCAGGGCACCGAACTGGATTGGCGCAAGAAGGTTCAGCATGGTAACTACGTATGGGCACCCTCCATCCGCTATCATGACGGATGGTTCTATATCTACTGTGGCGATCCTGACCAGGGTCTCTTCATGACCAAGACACAAGACCCACGCGGTCCTTGGGAGCCTATCACCTGGGTGATGAAGGGAAAAGGTCTTATCGACTGCTGCCCTCTCTGGGATGAAGACGGCAAGGCTTATCTTTCGCATGGATGCGCCGGTTCAAGAGCCGGTATCAAGTCAGTACTCTTCGTAGCTCCGATGTCACCTGACGGCACCAAGGTTACCGGTCCTTCACGCATCGTATATGATGGTCATGAAAACCAGCCAACCATCGAGGGTACTAAATTCTACAAGCGCAACGGATATTATTATATCATGAGTCCTGCGGGCGGAGTAAAGTATGGCTGGCAGGTAGAACTGCGTTCCAAGAATCCATACGGTCCTTACGAGGAGTATGTGGGTATGGCACAGGGAAAGAACAAGAAGGTAAACGGCCCTCACCAGGGGGCATGGGTTGATACCCAGAACGGCGAAGACTGGTTCCTCCACTTCCAGGATAAGCACGCTTATGGTCGTGTGGTTCATCTGCAACCAGCCAAATGGGTAAACGACTGGCTCGTCATCGGTGACGACAAGGATGGCGATGGCTGCGGTGACCCTGTTCAGCAATGGAAGAAGCCAAACCTGCCATCAAGCGGTAACTTCCAGCCTAAGGAATCGGATGATTTCAACAGCGTAGATTTAGGTCTGCAATGGCAGTGGAACGGTCCTTACAGCCAGTACTGGTACTTCTGTGATGCCAAGAACTCCAAGTTGCGTCTCTATGGCGTGCAGCAGGCTGAAGATGTAAAGAACCTGTATGATTTGCCAAACCTCCTGCTCCAGAAACTCCCTACCGAGAACTTTACTGCTACTGCCAAGGTGAAGTTCATACCTAACCGCACCGAGGCTTACAAGGAAAATGATAAGGTATTGGGCGAAAGCGCTGGCATGATTATGCAAGGCATGGACTATGCGGCACTCAAGTTTGTTGATACCAAAGAAGAGGGTGTTGTATTGCAATATGTAACCTGTGAGAAGGCTGAGAAGCGAAAGGCTGAGAAGGTGGTAAAGCAAGTGGCCATCAAGACCAGCAAGCTGCCTCAACCTTACACCGTGAAGTATGCCGTAGATGATATTCCTTCTTCCCGCATCGCCACCCAGGATGTATGGCTCCGCGTGAAGGTTCATAGCGAAGGCATCGCCAACCAGATACAGGCTATCGCTGAATGGAGCTACAGTCTGGATGGTAAGAAATTCACCAAGATAGGCAATCCTTTCACTGTGCGTGAAGGCAAGTGGATTGGTGCCAAACTCGGTTTCTTCAACACCCGCACAGCCAAGAAGAACGATGCTGCCTTCTTCGACGTAGACTGGATTCATTTCGAAAAATAACGCTTTCCAGCTAACGCGTTATTTCAGAGAATATTTTTGGAAACAAAAAAATCCCCCTCATTGCAAATCAATGCAGCGAGGGGGATTAATCATTATGAGTAATCTAAAATCTAATCTTTCTTTTCTTCTGTAGGCTCAGCCTTTGTTGTCTTCTTGGCAGGAGCCTTCTTGGCTGCAGGCTTAGCTGCGGTCTTCTTGGCAGGAGCAGCCTTAGCAGGCTTCTCGCCATGGTGCTTCTCTGCCTCCTTCTCTATCTTTTCAATCTTAGCCTGAAGACGGACAATCTCCTTGTCCTTCATCTCAATCTCTTCATCCTGATTCTTGATGGTAGTAAGCAGGCTCTCAAGCTGATCGTTATCAACATCAGTAGGATAGAGGTCGTTTACTCGGGTGATGAAGTCGCCAAGAATGTTCATATAGTTAGTGAAAGCATCGAAAGGACTTGAATAGATACCTCTGTCAAGACCCACATTGCTTGGCTTGGTAGTCATGAAGCGGAAGTTGTTACTTGCC
>OMAA01000629.1_pt1 | contig 15427 bp, 10 predicted proteins | sample 1674191 | NCBI WGS metagenome assembly OMAA01 (sample SAMEA103958152, study PRJEB25191) | human gut metagenome | biome: human-associated habitat [ENVO:00009003]; feature: intestine environment [ENVO:2100002]; material: feces | place: Germany | collected 2013/2015
GCGTTTCCGTTCGGGATAATGTTCAATGTTCATTTGAATGTGTTTTAGAAGATTATCCAAATGTATGTATAAACTTTCAGATAGCCTAATATCTCTCCCGGAAATTTCAACTAATTGAGCAAATGCATGTTTCTCTTCCTCCCCGTCATTGCTTATCTTTGCAAGCCCAAACGGTTTCTTCCAATGTAGCATATATATAATATAAGGTATAGGAGAGGGGGAGGATGCAAAAAACAGCTGTTAACTGTTAACCTGTTAACCCTTTGCCCCTTTTGTTAAAAATACTAACTCATAGTTTTCTCCTCCAGAACTCACCGTTTCTCGGTGCAGAAGTCATCGTTTTCTTCTTGGGAATACATCGCCTACCGGATGGAAATCCTTGCTTTTCTTTACAAATTCATGCTAAAAAAATAACACGGACAAATTGAATTTGTCCGGACAAATTGTCCGAAGGCTTATAAAGATCTGATTATTTGATAGTTACAAGCCGCCAGACAAGCGAGCCGGACAAATTCAATTTGTCCGTGTTTTATTTTTCTGGCGAAAATCGGATATAAGTTCTATCATCAAAGCTCTTATTGCCCTCTACGATGCCCTTGGTGGCGATAAAGGAATGGATGTTCTGTGGGTCGTTGGCAATCTGCTCTGCCAATGCCGCCTCGCTCGCTGCCAAGGTTGGCTCCAGGAACGGATAGCCATCGCTCGCCAATACAATCTCGGAGGAAGAGACAGAAATTGTACCTGATGCAGAAACGGAGCCAGAGCAAGGGACAGAATCTGATGCTGGAACAGGATCTTGAACAGAACAAGAATCTGAAACAGAGACAACCTTCACTCCCTCCCGATAAATCGGAAATCCATCAATAACCGTATAGGTCTGGTTCTGCCCCGAAAGCATCGCCTTGATAAGCAATGGCTCTATCTGCTTTCTAGCCTCAGCAGACGAAAGGCCCTGCTCTATCAACTCTACCCTCTTACGGGCAATTTTCTCCTCATAAGGCTTGCCATTCTCATAGAGTTTTCCGGCGATGATTGCCTGGCAATCGCCCACCATCCAGACTTCATTCCTTGTCCGGCTATAAAGGATAGCCGAGGCGGTAAGCCGTTCTTCCGGATGCTTCTTCAACCGCTCTTCCACCCCAAGCTTTTCATACACCTTATTATATATATACGCCGTAACGCCCTGGCAGAAATCATCTACCGAGGCATCCGCCTTCAGTTCCTCCCGGATATATTCCGAGATAAGCATCATGGCGTATCTTCCGTTCTTCATATCAGGATTGAGATGCTTCGGCGTCTTGCTCGTACTGCCATCTATCACAGCGATGAAATCATCGGTAACTACCATTCCATCCTCACAAGCCTCAGGGCTCTTCTTTCCTATGATACTGCTTTCTATAATCTTCATAAAATCTACTTATCTATCCGGTTATATATCTGAAAAAAGGCTACCCATCCAGGTAACCTTTTTACTCGTTTATTTATCTCTTAAGCCTTCACCTTCTTTAATCTGATAACCAGCTGTATGAAACTTGGAATCATGATGCAGAGAGAGAAGCCTACGGCATAATACATGGTTTTCTCATCGCCATGGAAGAGGTCGATGAGTTTACCATCGCTCTGAGGCATGATATTGGACAGGACATACGCCATCGTATTATTCACCCAGTGGAGCAGGATGCCCGGAACAAGACTCTTGGTACGATAATACATCCAACCCAGGAGTAAGCCCAGCAGGAGGGCATTGATAAACTGCGCTACGTTGGCGTGAGCCAGACCGAAGATGGCAGCCGAAATCATGATGGCTACCCAATGGTTCTTCTTGCTCATAAGACCCAGCAGGGTGCGGAGAATGGCTCCACGGAACACAACCTCCTCAGCAAAAGGCGCCAAAACGCCGATAGCCACATAGCCCCAAGGCTCCTTCATGAGCGATGCGAGTATCTGCTCGGCATTCTCGTCCATCTCGATGCCTATCTGCTCATATATGAGCTCCAGAGGAATGATAGTTCCCAGGGAGAACAATGCCACCCAGAGAAGCGTTGCCCAAGGCTTGGAAAGCAGATAATCGCGGGTCAGCGGTGTCCACTTCGTCTTCAGGAAGATGACGAGGGTGATAACGTTGCTGAACGCTGAGGTAAGCGCCATCAGGATAGGATTGCTGCCCGAACTGATAGCCAGGAGCGTTGCCTGGTAACCTTCGCCCTTAATGCCCGCCCAGATTCCTGCGCCAGCATACATCACGATAATCTGTACTACTATAAATATAATCAGGTAGAGGACGATATCCGTCAAACCTCTCTTTAAATTAATCTTTGCCATTGCTTTTACTGTTTATAATTAATCGTTTATAGTTAATAGCATTCTCGCTATCATTCCGCTTCCTTTTCAAAGAGATCCAGCACGGTCTGCTCATCCTCTTTCAGCTGCGCCGCCAACTCCTCGGGACTGTCAAACTTCTGTTCGCCCCTTATTCGCTTCACGAAGCTTACGAGCAAGAGCTGGTCATAAATATCCCCGTCGAAATTGAAGATGTGCGTCTCTAGCGTCAGTTGTCTGCCATTGAAGGTTGGGCGATTACCCACATTCATCATTCCCCGCTTCCATACCACCGTATTCTCCAGTCTTACCCTTACGGCATAGACACCAGGGGCAGGAATCAGCTGTCCGAAGTGAGAGATATCGAGATTGGCAGTAGGGAAACCGAGCTTTCTGCCTTCGTGGAATCCATTCACCACCTTTCCGATGAGGGTATAAGGGAAACCGAGGCACCGGGCTGCCATCTCCACTTCTCCCTCTTTCAGGAAAGAGCGGATGACGGAAGAAGAGATGTTGATGCCGTCTATCTGGAAGGCTTCGTTCCTGATTACCTCGATGCCCATCTCCTTGCCGTAGCGCACGTAATCTTCGAAAGTCTCCTCACGGTTGTGACCGAAGCGATGATCGTAGCCGATGAAGAGTTTCCTTACGTTGAGATGGTCGTGGAGCACCTGCTGCATAAACTCTCTTGCCGACATGGCAGCCATCGCCTTGTCGAAATGCAGCACCACAGCATTATCCACTTCCGTCTTCGAAAGCAGCAGCAGCTTGGAATCGAGCGTACTCAGCATCTCTGGCTGATAATCTGCCTGCAATACCTTGCGGGGATGCGCATCAAAGGTGATGACGGTGGATTGCAAGCCATCCTTTCGTGCCGTCTCTACGAGATGATGAATCAGGAACTGATGTCCCCGATGCACCCCATCGAAGAAACCGATGGTTGCCACACAAGGCGGCAACTGCACGATATCGTTATAATGTATTGTATTCATAAGGACTGTCTTTAACATTCATATCAGAAGAAGAACTCCGATGGATTATCTTCTCTTTGCTATCATTCTCTTAAAAGTTCTCCACAGCTCGCCCGCCCAAAGTACAACGGAGGTTGAGCCGATGATGAGCAGCCACTCGTGGAGCGACAATGGTGTGGTGCGGAACATTTCGCCACCAAAGGTTACGATAATCCACTGACCCACCAATACCAGTACAAGCACCAGAATCATTCCCTTATCCTTCAGGAAATGGCGGAAGGCGGTGTGATGACTCATCAGCGCCTTGGCATTCAAGAGGTTCCAAAACTGAATCATCACGAAGGTGGTGAAGAACATGGTCAGTTCATGCACATCTACTCCACCCTTGTCTCTGCGCTCGCAGTAAACCAGCAGGGCAAACATAACGAGGAAGAAGACGATGCCGCAGAACAGAATGCCGAAACCGATGCTCTTGTTGATGATGAAATCGGATGCCTTGCGTGGTTTATCCTTCATCACCTCGTGAGATGGAGGCAATGAGGCAAGTGCCAAGGCTGCGAAGGTATCCATGATAAGGTTCACCCAAAGAATCTGGGTTACCGTCAACGGCATTTCAGTTCCGATAACAGAGCCGCCAAGCACCAGCAGGAGGGCTGCCACGTTTACTACCAACTGGAAGAAGAGGAAGCGCTGCAGGTTGCGATAGAGCGAGCGTCCCCACATCACGGCGTTGGCGATAGACTTGAAGGAATCATCGAGCAGGGTCATATCCGAAGCCTCCTTAGCCACGGAAGTTCCCGAACCCAGCGACAAGCCCACGTGGGCATAGTGAAGCGCCGGAGCATCGTTGGTACCGTCGCCTGTTACGGCAACCACCTCGCCACGCTTCTGGAGCATCGCCACCAGTCGCTGCTTATCGGTAGGACGGGCACGGCTCATCACACGGATATCCTTCGCCCGTTCGTAAGCCTCTTCGTCAGAAAGAGCCTCCCACTGTTCGCCCGTAATCATCTGCTGGTCGAGCGAGGTCAGAGAGCCATCTGCTCCGATATTCTCAGGTTCATCTTCGAAGACACCTATCTGCTTGCCTATCTCCAAGGCGGTGGCAGCCGTATCACCCGTAACCACCTTCACCTCGATACCCGCATGGCGGCACTCCTGCACGGCAGCAGGAACATCCGGACGGATAGGATCGGCAATGGCTGCAATGGCCTGCAACTGAAGATCGTTGGCATCGAGAAGTGCTACCACTTCGGCAGTAGAGGTTCTGGAAGTTCTCATGATAGAAGCTTCTATCTTCTTATAGGCGAACGCCAGGGTTCTCATAGCCTTATGCTGCCACTCATCGAGTTCTTCGGCTGACAGTCTCAGCATTCTATCTTCGATGATGCATTTCTTCATCACGATTTCAGGCGCACCCTTTACGAAGAGATAGGTCTCGCCATCAACTTCTGCCAAGGTTGCCATCATCTTTCTTTCGGTAGAGAAAGGCAACTGCTTGAGCACGTTCACCTGCTTGCGGAGTTCTTCATAATCCTTGCCCTGGGCATCGAGCCAGAGCAGGAGAGCCGACTCGGTAGGGTTTCCGATAGGTTTGCCGTCATTCAACTCAGCTGTAGAGTTGAGGGCAATGGCAGTATCGAGCAGCGCCTCATCGCCCTGCTTGAGTTCCAGGGCACTCACCTGCATCTTGTTCTGGGTAAGCGTACCGGTTTTATCGGTACAGATTACGGTAACCGCACCCATGGTTTCGCAGGCATGAAGCTTGCGCACCAGATTATTCGACTTCAGCATTCTTCGCATGTTGAGTGCCAGAGAAAGGGTAATCGCCATCGGCAATCCCTCCGGCACCGCCATCACAATCAGGGTAACAGCCATCATGAAGTATTTCAACACGATTTCTGCCATATAGAAATAATCCTTGCCGCCCCATGCCGGATTGGTGAGGATATCGTGAATCAGGAAGATGAAGAAGGCTGCCACAGATACTACAGAGCCTACCTTGGAAATCATCTTAGCCAACTTGTCGAGCTGCATGTGAAGCGGTGTCTCCACCGAAGTCTGCTCGGTAGATTTCTTCGCCACCTTACCAATCTCGGTAGCATCGCCCACGGCAGTAACCACGAACTCGCCCCTGCCATTCATCACCATGGTAGAACGGAGGATGACGTTGCGAGGATAGGCTCCATCGCCACCGCCTTCCAGAGATTTCTCGGCAACAGGTTCGCCCGTAAGGGCAGATTCGTTAATCTGCAGGTCGTTGCAGACGATGAGTTCTCCATCGGCAGGCACCTCGTCGCCCACTTCCACGAGCACTACATCTCCCACCACCACATCGTGGCGCGGAATCTCCATCACCTTACCATTGCGGCGCACCTTAACCGGCTGCTCTTCGCTGAGCGCCGTGAGCAGATTAAACTTCTTGGCAGCATCGCGCTCAAAGTAGAAGCCCACAGTAGTAGCAAGGAAAACAGCCACGAAGATACCAATGGTCTCCATGAAATTCTTTTCGATAAAAGCAAGGATGAGGGATACGAAAGCCGCCACAAGAAGTATCTGGATAATCGGGTCGCGATATTTATCCAAATACAGTTTCCATAATGAAGTACGTTGAGGAGGGGTAAGCACGTTCTTGCCATGCTGTTCCCTACTCTGTTTAACTTGTTCATCGGTAAGACCGATTCTTTTATTTTTGTCTATGTCCATTTCTGAATAGAAATTCTTTTCCTTTTTTGTACAATTAATAAGTACATGCGCACGTGTGCGCACATAATTTGGTGCAAAGATACGCTATTTTTCTGATTCTAAGAAAATTTTTAAGATTTTATTTGGTTATTTGCCCAAAATCTAGTATCTTTGCACTCGAATTTAATAAAAATTCAACGGACTTGTAGCTCAGTTGGTTAGAGCAACAGACTCATAATCTGGAGGTCCTAGGTTCAAGCCCTAGCTGGTCCACGCTTCTATTACAGCGACTTACGAGCAATCGTAGGCCGCTGTTTTTCTTTTTTCACAGAACGTATCCGACAGAAAAAAAAGAGGGCAACTGGAGCTTTTGCAACCAAGTTGCAGAAACCTTTTCGTAATTTTGCAACCGAAATAGAAAAAGGAACTGAATGTTCCTGGTTATATAGAACTAAAAGTATTGCAAAATTATGGAAGAAATAAAACATTCTCACGAACATCATCATGAATGCCATTGTGAACATTCTCACGAACATCATCATGAACATCATCATGACTGCTCATGCTCCACAGAAGAACATGAGCACCAGGGGTGCGGTTGCCACCACCATCACCATGAAGAAGGCGGTTTGAAATCCAAACTCTTTCTGATAGGAGCAACCATCATCCTCCTGATTATCGCTGTTTTCATCGAAAAGGAATACAGTCTGGCTACCTGGCAGTTGCTCCTCGTCTATCTCATTCCTTATTTATTGATAGGACATGAGACGCTGGGCGAAGCTGCAGAAGGTATTGCCAAGGGCGATATGTTTAACGAAAACTTTCTGATGGCTATTGCAACCATCGGAGCCCTTTGCATCGGATTCTTCCCAGGATCAGATACAGAATTTCCAGAGGCAGTCTTTGTGATGCTCTTCTTTCAGGTGGGCGAACTCTTCGAAGGATATGCGGAAGGAAAGAGCCGCGACAGTATTTCGCATCTGATGAATATTAGACCGGATGTAGCGAATGTTGAAAGAAACGGAAAAGTAGAGTCGGTTTCGCCGGAAGACGTCAAGATAGGAGAAACTATCGTAATCCGTCCGGGAGAGAAAGTTCCATTGGATGGCATTGTTGTTGAGGGAAGCTCAGCCTTGAATACCATTGCCCTGACAGGTGAGAGTATGCCACGGGATTTGAATGAAGGCGATACTATCATGTCCGGTTGCATCAACCTTTCAGGAGTAGTTCGTGTACGCACCACCAAGAGTTTTGGCGAAAGTACCGTATCTAAGATTATCTCTCTGGTAGAGAGTGCAGACAAGAACAAGTCGAAGAGCGAGGCTTTCATCACCCGTTTCGCCCGAGTCTATACTCCTATCGTTGTTTTCGCAGCCATTGCCCTGGCGGTTATTCCTCCATTTCTGGCAGCTACGGGAATCGTCGGCGAAGGAACCTTTGGCGAGAACTTCCCATTATGGCTCAACCGCGCCTTGATATTCCTGGTAGTTTCCTGTCCTTGCGCCCTGGTCATCAGCGTGCCCCTCACCTTCTTTGGCGGCATCGGCGGAGCATCCCGGAATGGTATTCTCATCAAGGGCAGCAACTATATGGATGCTTTAGCCAAGGTGGGAACCGTTGTGTTCGACAAGACCGGAACTCTGACCCACGGAGAGTTTGCCGTGGCAGCTGTTCATGCAGATGCTTCCTGCCCAGACCATCCATCCCACGATGCAGATAATGTGCATATTGGCGAATATTCTGACAAGGAGAAGATTCTGCTGCATTTGGCGGCTCATGCTGAACATTTCACTACCCACCCTATCGGCGCAGCCCTGCGGACTGCCTTCCCGCAAGAAGCAACGGATGGCTGTGAGGTGACCGATGTAGAGGAAATTACAGGACAGGGTATCCGTGCCAAAGTGAACGGCAAGGTGGTTTGCGTGGGCAACAAGAAGATGATGGAAAGCATCGGTGCCCAATGGCACGACTGCAACCAGGTGGGAACCATCATCCACGTCGCCATTGATGGCAAGTATGCGGGACATATTGTGATCAACGACACCCTTAAGGAAGGAAGCGCCCATGCCATCAGAGAGCTGAAAGAACTGGGAGTAGAGAAAACGGTAATGCTGACGGGTGACCGCAGAGAAGTGGGAGAAGATGTTGCCCACAAACTGGGACTGGACGAGTGCCGCGCAGAACTGCTGCCAACCGACAAGGTTTCGCATGTAGAACAACTGCTGATGACAAAACCAGCAGGCAAGACGCTCGCTTATGTAGGCGATGGCATCAATGATGCCCCTGTATTGAAGCGTGCCGATGTGGGCATTGCCATGGGTGGACTGGGTAGCGATGCAGCCATCGAAGCTGCCGATGTAGTACTGATGGATGATGACCCTAGAAAGATTGCCCTTGCCGTAAAGATAGCCAGAAGAACCATTCATATCGCTCACGAGAACGTGATATTTGCCATCGGAGTAAAGGTTGCCGTACTGATTCTCGCCACCATTGGTCTCGGCACCATGTGGATGGCAGTCTTTGCCGATGTAGGTGTTACGGTACTGGCAGTATTGAACGCCATGAGAAGTTTGGGTAAAAATCGTCTTTTTTATCGTTAAATACCAAAATAAGTTGTATCTTTGCAAACGAATAGCAATATACAATACTGAATGGTTATGTATAAAAAAGACATTTTGACTATGAATAAGATTATCAAACTCATCTTCGTGCTCTGCTGCTTCTGCGGCATTGCACAGGCTCAGCCTCAACGCCCTAAGCTCGTTGTAGGCATCGTTATCGACCAGATGCGATGGGATTATCTCTATCGCTACTACGCCCGCTACGGCGAAGGCGGATTCAAGAGAATGCTCGGAGAAGGATTCAGCGTAGAAAACTGCAAGATTCCTTACATCCCTTCGGTTACAGCCATCGGCCACTCATCTATCTGGACCGGTTCCGTTCCTTCCATCCACGGAATTGCAGGAAACAACTTCGTGAAAGATGGAAAGGTAGTGTATTGTACTGCCGACGATACCGTCAACCCGGTAGGTTCAGACAGCAAGGCTGGCAAGATGTCGCCTCGCAATCTGTGGGTAACCACCATCGGTGATGAACTCCGTCTGGCTACCAACAACCGCTCTAAGGTGATTGGTGTAGCCTTGAAAGACAGAGCATCTATCCTCCCTGCGGGCCATCACGCCAATGGCGCTTTCTGGTTTGATGACAAGTCGGGCAAGTTCATCACCAGTACTTTCTATATGGATAAGTTGCCTGAGTGGGTGAACAAGTTCAACAAGCAGAAACTCCCAAACAAGTATCTTTCCAAGAAATGGGAGACGCTCTATCCTATCGATTCCTACAAGGAGAGCACCAGCGATGACAACAACTACGAGAATGGAATTGTTGAAGGCGAAAAGGCAGTATTGCCACTCGATCTGCCTACCTTATATAAAAAGCATGGTTACAAGATTCTCCGCAGTACCCCATTCGGCTGCAACCTGACTTTCGATATTGCCAAGGCTGCCATTGAGGGCGAGAACCTGGGTAGAAACACAGATACTGATTTGCTGACCATCAGCTGCTCCAGCACCGATTACATCGGTCATCAGGTGGGCGTGAACGCCATCGAAACAGAAGATTGCTATCTTAGATTAGATAAGGCATTGGCAGATTTCTTCGCTTATCTCGACCAGACCGTAGGCAAGGGAAATTATCTCACCTTCCTCACCGCCGACCATGGAGGCGTAAACAACGCCACCTTCCTGCAAGACCAGCGAATCCCTGCCGGCATCTGGAACAAGAAGGGACTGGTAGATGAATTGAACAAGAGTCTGAAGACAAAGTTCAACACCGACAAGGACCTAGTAAAGACCATTATGAACTATCAGGTATTCTTCAATACAGACATCATCGAAGAACTCGGTCTGGATTACGCAGCCATCAAGCAGGTGGTAGTAGACAGACTGAAGAAGGACAAGGACGTGCACTATGCCTTCGACATGGAGAAGGCCTCTATCGAGAGCATCCCTGAAGAGTTGAAGTTCCGCGCCATTAACGGTTATAACCGCGAGCGCAGCGGAGGTGTTCAGATTGTACTGAAACCAGGTCACTACGATTATTACAGCAGCAAGGGAACTACCCACGGAGCATGGAATCCATACGATATCCATATTCCTTGCCTGTTTATGGGTTGGGGCATCCAGCACGGCGAGAGTGCCCAGCCTCACTATATGACAGATATTGCCGCTACCGTTTGTGCGATGCTGCATATTCAGGCACCTAACGGCTGCATCGGCACACCGATATTCTAATAAAAAGCAAAAAGCCAGATAATAACAAAGGCTAGGTTCACGATTCTGGGAACCTAGCCTTTATTTTTTATTCAAAAGAAGATGTTCTTCTATTCCGAGAAGAACATCTCTTATTCTTCGTTCATAATCTTCATATATTCCTCGTAAGAAATATATCTGCCACCCATCGATTTGAGATGAGGAGTCTCCAACTGACAATCTATCATCTTGCCACCGTGCTCCTGCAAGTATCTGGCAAGGAAGATGAGGGCAATCTTAGAAGCTGACGGAACCCTGGAGAACATGCTTTCTCCGATAAAAACCTTGCCGATGGTGACACCATAAAGTCCCCCCACCAGTTCATCAGTTTCATTATCCCATACCTCTACGCTCGCCGCAAAGCCCTGCTTATGGAGGGCAGTAAATGCCTGGATGATGTTCTCGCCCAGCCATGCGCCATCTTCCCAATACCGTCCGTTGGTCTTGCTGCATCCCCGTATCACGCCATCGAAATCTTCGTTGATTCCTACGCTGTATCGGTTCTTCCTCATCAGGGTACGCATGGAATGACTGATGTGGATTTCATCAGGGAAGATGACGAAACGCTTCATCGGACAGAACCAGAGTATTTCAGGCTGGTCACGGAAACTATACCAGGGAAAGATGCCATTGCTATAAGCCAGCAACAGGCGGTCGATACTCAAATCGCCACCAATCGCAAAGCATCCATCCTCATCGCCATAATGCGGATCGGGAAAGTAAATCTCGTCCGCAGTATCATCTATCTGTAATATCATACGCTTATCTTTTATCAAGAATATTCTTGACTAGACTTTCATTCTAATAATTAATCACCAGTTCCTTTCCGTCAAAGTCGACATGCGCCTTGCCACTCTTCTTGAGTTTGCCGAAGAGCAGCGCCTTCATCAGGATCGGTTTCAGGCGGTTACCGATGACACGGTCCATCTCGCGGGCACCATATTCCTTGGTAAAGCCCCATTTCAGCAATTGTTCACGCGCAGCATCGGTTAACGTTACGGTAACTCCCTTTGCTGCCAGTTTCGTATCGAGTTGACGAAGTTTCTTGGCAAGAATCAACTCAGCCATGTGCTTATCCATATCGTTGAACACCACCATGTCGGAAAGTCGGTTGATAAACTCAGGCTTGAAAGTCTTCTTCACCTGTGCCAGCATCGCTTCGCCACGACTTACGTTTCCATTGAAACCTACGCTAGCCCGTGAAGCATATTGTGCCCCGGCATTTGAGGTCATGATGAGAATCACGTTACGGAAATCAGCCTTCTGACCCTTGTTATCAGTCAGACGGGCATAGTCCATTACCTGGAGCAGGATGTTGTAGATATCGCTATGCGCCTTTTCTATCTCGTCGAGCAGGAGTACACAGTTTGGCGTCTTGCGGATGGCATCGGTCAGAAGTCCTCCATCCTCATAACCCACGTATCCGGCTGGCGAACCGATGAGTTTTGCCACGGTATGCTTCTCGGTATATTCACTCATATCGAAGCGTACCAGTTCGATGCCGAGTTCCTTGGCCAACTGTCGTGCCACCTCGGTTTTTCCTACTCCGGTAGGTCCCACGAAGAGGAGCGAAGCCAATGGTTTGTCATCATCTGTCAATCCCGCCTTTGCCATCATCACAGCCTCAACCACCTTGTCTACAGCCTTGTCCTGACCGTAAATCTTGTCGAGTATGCGCTGGCGGAGCGTAGCCAAAGCATCGTTATTCTCATCTTTCATCGCAGCCGCATCAATCTTGCAGACTTTTATCAGAATCTGCTGGATGATTGACTTGGTAACGTAAGAGCGCTGGCGAGATTCTACCGGATGCACCTCCAGATAAGCACCCGCCTCATCCATCAGGTCGATGGCCTTGTCAGGCAGACAGCGGTTGCTGATGTATTTGGCACTGGCACGAACGGCATACTCCAGGGCATCCTTGCGATAAGTCACGTTGTGGAACTTATTGTATTTATACTGCAAGCCCTCCAATATCTTGATAGCCTCCTCTTCGGTAGGTTCCTTGATATCTATCTGCTGGAATCGGCGCACGATACCCTTGCTCTGAGCCATATAGCGGTTGAACTCCTCATAGGTGGTGGAACCGATGAATCGGATGTCGCCAGCCTCCAGATATTGCTTCAGCATATTTGAAGCATCCGGTCCGCCATCAGAGCCACGACCGGCACCTATCATATTATGAATCTCATCAATGTAGATGATGGTGTTGCCTTCCTTCACGGCTCCTTCCATCACCATCTTGATGCGCTTTTCGAAGTCGCCACGATATTGGGCACCGGCAAGCATCTGTCCCATATCCATACCGTAGATGCGTGCTCCCTTGAGACGATCAGGCACCTGATTCTCGTTGATGAGCTTGGCAAGACCATAAACCAGGGCTGTTTTACCTACGCCCGGTTCGCCGATGTGAAGCGGATTGTTCTTCTCGGCACGACAGAGCACCTGGATGGTTCTGTCCAGTTCCTGTTCTCTTCCGATGAGCGGATTGTGCTCTTCTACCTTGTCAGAAATACAGGTAACCAGCTGATGCCAATCCTGTACAACCTGTCTTCTGCCTTCTTCCTCGTCGTCATCATACTCGTTGGCATAATCGTCATCATCAAAGTCTGCTCCCATGCCCATGCCAGCCTCTCCAGTATCTTCTCCAATAGGATAATAACTGTCAACGCTCGCCAGGAACTCGCCCTGCCGGTCGCCCACATTCTTGCACAGCAGGAAGGCGGCTTCTGAATTCTGCAAGCCAAACATCGCCTGCACAAAATGGGGTACATTCACCAGCTGTCTGTCGGCAGCAGCAGCCAGGGCGCACGCCGTTCCAAACATGGTTTTGAAGAGCGATGACGGCTCTGGCAGATACTTGATGGTTTCAGGCACACGCTCCTGCTTGGCGAGCCATTCCACCAAGTCTTCGTGCATCTTGAGACTGTCTACGCCTTCTTCCTGCAGCGCCTGACAGAATGCATACTGCCTGAGCAACGCCAGCAGCATGTGCTCGGGCATCACGAACTCGTGGTCGAAGAACCGGGCTTGCTTCATGGCATCGTCCATCAGAACACTCATATATCGGGTCAATCCCATACTGTCCATTCTATTTTTTCCTTTCTTTTTCTTAGCATATATTGGGGATATTTCCCCGAAATCAACGCCTATTCCGGCATATAAGTGAGTTTAAGCGGAAACTTCTGCGTACGGGCTTTCTCCATAGCTTTCTCCACTTTACTCTTGGCGATGTCATAGCTGTAGGTGCCCACCACGGCTTTTTCTTCGTGATGAACCTTGAGCATGATTGCTTCAGCCTCAGCCTGCGACTTGAAGAAGATGGATTCGAGGATTTCTACCACGAAGTCCATCGGTGTGAAGTCGTCGTTGAACATCATTACCACGTAACGCCCCGGCTCCTTGAGCCTGGTTTTCTGGCGTTCACGAATTGCTGTTTGTTCTTGAGCCATATTTTAATTCTTACTTTTTATAAGCATTGGTAATCTCCACAACATAAACATCGTGGAATCCACCCTTGGCACCATACCACTGGAGCAGGTCCTTGTCGAGCAACTTCTCAGCAGTCATACTGTCCTTATAAAGTTTGCGGCATTCCAGGGTGAGTCGTGACTGCTCGAAGGCGATGCTGCCGTTATCAGTTTCTACAGGAATCAGTCCTGTTTCCTTCACCTTATCCAAATCGCGTCCGCTCTTGGAACCGCAGAAGCTATAAATCTTTCGAGCCTCCTCGCTGTTGCCGAGGAAAGAGAGAGTCATGAATTCATTCTCCTCGATGATGCCGTGGGTGAAACGCTCCGGACGGATAAAGACCACAGCCACCGGCTTGTTCCAAAGCCATCCCAAACAGCCCCAAGAGGCGGTCATCATATTGAAATGATCCTTGTTGCCGGCACATACCAGCATCCACTCCTTACCAATAGTCTCGAAGACGTTGTCATTCAGTTCTTTTACGTTGATCTTTTCCATCTTATCTGTTCCTTTCTTTTTAATTTCTAATTACCATAAAATTGTGACAGCAGTATTCTGATTGCTGAATGCTGCCCATATCAACTGCAAAGATACAAGAATAATCTGAAAAAGCGAATGTTTCTATCAGAAAATATCGAAATCGCAGAAAATATTAGTAGGGTATCAAGATTGCATCAGGTAGAAGAGTGGTAAAAAACAATTTAAAAGTCCACAAAAACAAATAAAAAGCGGAAAAACATTGCTTTCATGAAAAAAAACGCCATTTTCTGATACGACTTATCGAAATTATCACTATCTTTGCAATCGATACCCTTGCCGAAAGCCCACAAGAAGGCAGGAGGTCAGGGTGACATATACATATTAAGGCGTAACTGAACGCTTTGGTTTTGACGTGTTAGAACTTCGCAACTTCAAACAGAATGTCAAGAACAAAGCAACGGGGACGCCCTACAGGGTGTATTATATACAGTCCTCTTTGGCTTCGAGCAAATACTCGTTGGTAGGGAGGAGGAATTATATACACATCTACGTGGGGCTTTCAGCGTTGTCTCGTTTCGACATTCTGGGCAATGCGAAGGCCTTAACACGTGGAACGAGCGACAGGACTGGCTCCACGTTTTTTTATGTTTATGCAAAAATAAATATTAACTGCCAATATTGGAGTCGTTGGCTTATTATTGAAAGCCATGGGTGCAACGCCTTTTTCGATAGCAACATACTTACCTAAAGAGAATTTTACTCTTCAGAATGGTATCTATGTGTCTAATAAAATTAAACTAAGCCGAAACTTATACAGATACTTGCCATATCAGTATCTTCTTGACTTGCTAGGCACAAAAGAGCTGCATGTCAGCAACCGACAACTTTACGACGATCTAAACGAACATGGTTTCGTCAAAGATTTCAAAAAATCATTTGGACCTACGCCTATATTAAGAAACAAGAAGCTACAAGAACGAAACAGAATTGCCACTGCCCTTCAACGAAAAATAGCATTCTCATGTTGCATATCTTGTTGGACATATGATATTTCTTACGAAACAGGAAAAACATCAGAGAATTATTTGATGTGGGAACACTATTCCAAAGCCCCACCTGAGCAAGAAGGAACAGAAAATATTGGCATTAGGATTACAACAACCTGCTTAGATTTAATTAACTCTATACAAAACC
>OMAA01000633.1_pt1 | contig 15346 bp, 18 predicted proteins | sample 1674191 | NCBI WGS metagenome assembly OMAA01 (sample SAMEA103958152, study PRJEB25191) | human gut metagenome | biome: human-associated habitat [ENVO:00009003]; feature: intestine environment [ENVO:2100002]; material: feces | place: Germany | collected 2013/2015
GGCATTTTTTCACCCCTTTCTTTGAAAAAAATGAGCAGCCGCAGACGGCCGCCCTTAATTACCCTTTTGAAAACGCTTTTTTCGCACACGAGACCCCGCGCCCGTTCCCACGGGACAGAGCCGTAGAGATTTTGACCGCCCCTGGGCCTTTAGTGATTGTGCCAGCGGTCCCCACGTTCTGCATGAATCTTCGCATGACAAGAAGAGCATAAGGACATTAAATTATTTTCGCTGTGATCACCGCCCTCTGCCAGAGGCTTGATGTGATGCACCTGCTCCGCTTTTACGAGCCTGCCTTCCCGTTGGCACCGCTCACAAAGTGGGTGCGCATTCATGTACCGGTCACGGATGCGTTTCCATGCCCGTCCGTACCTGCGCTTTGCTACCGGGTCCCGGCTGTATTTTTCGTACCGCTGGTTCTCCAGTCTCTGATGTTCCTCACAGAACCTGCCATCCGTCAGCTTGGGACAGCCGGGGTAGGAACACGGCCGCTTGGGTTTCCTTGGCATCGGCTCACCTCCTCCGGGCATAAAGAAAGCCCCACAGGATTTCTCCCATGAGGCTGGCTGTCTTTATGCAATTTTCGATATTACTATCGTACCATGTCCAATTGGGAACTTCATCTCACAAAGTGGACATCAGACTTTCCCAAACAGGAGGATGGTCAGGCGCTCCAGCGCCCGGTTCTTCCTGCGGTATGCGGAAGCCCGTTCAATCTGGAAATAGTCTGCCACATCGTCAGCGGCATTACTTCCGTACTGGTTGTCCTCACCATAGAACGCTTCCAGCACATACCGTTCATCCTCTGTCAGTTCTTTCCAGGCTGGGACGAACCACGCCATGTATTCCACCGCCTGCCGGTATCGTTCCTTCAAAACATCGATCTCCTCAATGCCCTTGACGATCCTCTCCTCTGAAGCCTGCGGATTATGGCTGCGGGGCATCCCGTCAAGCTGCGGGCTGCTGATGCCTTCCATTTTCTCATAGGCTCTTTTGATTTCGTCATCCGTGTGGCCGATAATAAATTTCATGCTGCCGTAATCCTTCAAGGCGTCCACAGCCGCCGACCGTTTATCAAGATACTTCCAGATAATGCTCATACCCGGTACCTCCAATCAAAGATTTTTTATTTCTCCCGGATTGTCACAGATTGTCTTTGATTGGCTCTTGTTTTCATGGCTTGGCTCAGATTTTCAGATCCGCTTTCACAGCTTCGATCAACGCTGCCTGTGTGGTGTCCTTTTCCGACAGGGCCTTCATGATCCGCTCGTCAATCGTACCTTTCGTGATGATATGCTGCACCACCACGGTATCGGACTGCTGGCCCTGCCGCCAGAGACGGGCGTTGGTCTGCTGGTAAAGTTCCAGGGACCAGGTCAGTCCAAACCATACAAGGGTGGAACCTCCGCTTTGAAGGTTCAGCCCGTGTCCCGCCGATGCTGGGTGGATCAGGGCCACCGGAAGTTCCCCGGCATTCCATCTGCGGATGCTTTCCGAAGAATCCAGCCTGGAAAATGGGATTTTCAGCTTATGGAGCCGTTCCGTGATCCGTTCCAGGTCGTGCCGGAACCAGTAAGCCACCAGGAGCGGTTTCCCTCCCATACTCTCGATGATGTCCTCCAAGGCATCCAGTTTCCGGTCATGAATGGCAATGGTCTCTCCTTCATCCGTGTAAACTGCGCCGTTTGCCATCTGGGAGAGCTTCCCCGATAGGGCCGCAGCATTGGCGGCAGTTATTTCCCCGTCCGGGAGCTGCAGCAGCAGATCCCGCTTGAAGGAAACATACCGTTGCGTTTCCTCCTCAGAGAGATACACCTCATAGCCGGAAGAAACGAACTGTGGCATCCGCAGATAGTCGGTGGATTTCATCGAAATCGTGATGTCGGAAATCAGCCGGAAGATCTGTTCCTCCGCTCCTGGAAGAGGCTTGTAGGAAAACACCACCTGCCCATTGCGTTTGTCCGGCAGGAAGAACCGGGTGCGGTACTGGCCAATGAACCTCCCAAGCCGCTGCCCCATATCCAGCAGCTTGAACTCAGCCCACAGGTCCATCAGCCCATTGCTGCTTGGCGTCCCAGTCAGGCCCACGATCCGTCCCACCTTCGGCCGCACCTTCATCATGGCACGGAACCGCTTGGACTGGTGGTTTTTGAAAGAAGATAACTCATCGACCACCACCATGTCGTAATCAAAGGGGATACCGCTTACCTCTACCAGCCACTGCACGTTCTCCCGGTTGATGATGTAAATGTCGGCCTGCCGTCTCAGCGCCGCCAGCCGCTCCGCTTCTGTTCCCACAGCCACGGAATAGATCAGGCTGCCCAGGTGGTCCCACTTTTCAATCTCTGCCGGCCAGGTATCCCGTGCCACACGGAGTGGCGCAATGACGATGGCTTTGTGGATCTCAAAGCGGTCAAACAGCAGGTCGTTCAAAGCGGTCAGGGTAATGCTCGTCTTGCCAAGCCCCATCGATAACAGCACCGCCGCAACAGGGTGTGTCTCGATATACTCCGTGGCATATCTCTGATACTCATGAGGACTGTATTTCATCAATGATCCCTCCAATCTGCCCCTCGTCATCCAGCACATACACCTTAAAGCCCAATCGCCTCAGCATACGGTGCCTTGCTTCCTGGAGCGGGCGGGGCTTCTTTCCGGGAGCCTTGACCTCCACAAATGCCATCCTCCCACCAGGAAGAAGCGCCAACCGGTCCGGCATCCCATCCAAACCGGGCGACACAAACTTGACTGCCACACCGCCGGCAGCCCTGACTGCCGCCCGGAATTTCTGCTCTATGATTTTTTCACGCATTTTTTCTCCTTTCGGGAGAGGTCGGAGAAGTCTGTTCATAAACCTCTCTATATATGATTTTCTATAATAAAACTGCCCTAAAGGGGGTTTTATACTAAGAGCTCTCCGACCTCTCCCTATCAATCCACAAAATCACGCTCCAGCAGCCTCAAGCCAAGAATCCACATACTATGCTTTTTTTTCACTCGCTTAAATCCTGCCTGCTCCACTGCGTTATAAAATTCTGTCGTGCTTCTTGTAAAATCACCCACTCGCGCACAATACGCACGGTACTCTGAGTAAAACTTGCCCGATCCCACTTCGTAACCGTCTCCACGTTCACAACAATCATTCAAGAAATGGGCAAGCCAATCATTATCGCTTTTATATTTATTGATGGCCTCTTTCACACAGGCAGGAGCGGGGATATGAAAATTCTGCCCGATTGCTTTTTCTGCACCCTCAATGATCCATGCCATGACAAACGGAGCGGCATTTTCTACAAGGTAATCTGCATAGTTCTTCTGATCGTTGCCGCCCGTAATTTTTGCATTAAAAGGAATGACAATCAGACGTCTCCAGATGCCGGAGTCCATTGCGCCGACCTTCGGCAGGTGGTTGGTATATAACACCAGCGTATGGCTCGGTGTAAAGGAAAACGGGTCTTTATATTTCTTCTCCGCAAAAATTTCATCCGTGGAGCAAAGCTGTTTGATGACCGAAGTGTTCAGACGCATCCCTTCCTCCAGTTCAGCAGCAATAATCAGACGCTTTCCCTTTACCTCGGCAAGTTCCGGCTTTACATTTCGCTTGCAGCCTACCGTCAATGCATCAGCGGACATATTGCCGCTGTATGTACCAAGCACACGGGCAATGGTGTTCCAGAAGGTAGACTTACCATTGCTGCCTTCTCCGTAAGCAATAATCATCGCCTCCATATAGACACGGCCAACCGCCGCCATGCCCACGATCTGCTGTACATAGTCGATCAAAGACTTATCCTTGCAGAAAATCTTATCCAGCGCGTCCAGCCACAGTTCCTTTCCCTGGTCACCTGGCCCAGCCGCTGTAATCTTTGTGATATAATCCTCCGGGCTATGGTCACGCCGGCCTTCCAGACCGTCCGGCAGATAATAGGTCCCATCCGGTGTGTTCAAAAGGAAACCGTCCCGGTCCAGGTCAGACACGCTGATCTCCAGCATAGGCTTCGCCGCCTGCAGGGCGGACACCACATATTTCATATCCCGCCGCTTCATCACAAACGCCTGATATGCCAATGCGGATAAATAGGAAAGATAGGCCTCCGTCTGGTCGCCGCTGATTTTCTTTTCCAGCGCCTTGCCGCCGGACATGATATCATCTTCTGCAACGCCCACATCCAGAAGAGCCTGTTTTGCCCGGCGGACGTCATCCTTTGCGTCCGCAAGCTGCAGATCCAGAAATTCCTCTGCGGCCCCGACCGCCTGCTGCTTGGATTCAATCCAATACTCGCCGCAGAAACGGATGTAATCGGTAGCTGCCGTATAGCGCAGTTCCACCCCATACTCTTTCGCCAGCACCTTGGCTTGTCCGATGTCAGAGTAATCTGCGGGCTTTAATGACTCCCGGCAGAATTCACCGTTATAATCCTCCGGAGACACATATCCTTCCTGGCTCTGCACCTTCTCGGCAAACCGGCAGGCACTCTGCCAGATAGAAGCAAGCTCCTCATCCGGGAGCGGCGGGTCACACTTATCCGCCTCCTCCATAAAAATTTGATGCGCTTTTTCAGTTGCTCCATAGCGTTTCACCACACGCCCCGCGAAATGAGACATGGTGGAATTGCGCTGCCCCTGGGGAATACTTTTCTCCTGGGGCTTCACAATACAGTCGATGGTGATCTCGCCTTCATGCCACAATATTTCCTCTGTGGGGTTGCCAAAGATGAACCGGGCAGCATCCAAAGCATGGGAGTCGAAAAAAGGAAATTTCTGCTGGATTGCCCGTTTCAGTGCCGCACAGGTCTCACTGTCAGTGATCGGATCGTGGGGGAAGTACACATGGAACCTGGGCCGTGCAGCTTTCCCATCCTTTGACTTTCCATTGTTGCGGCTCGGCACAGCGAAAAAAGCCACATCCTTCCCAATTAAACGTTCCAAATCGCTCGGGTAAATCCAATCTGCCGGATCATCGGAATGGTCATTGTCGCAGTCCATGACTTCCACATCGGAGGAAAGGAAATTCTCTCCGCTCCTGCGGAAATCCGCAAATTTCCCACAGACGTGATCAAAGGCCATTACCTCCAGGCAGTCATCTTCGTTATCTACCACACATTTCTTCGGGTAAATACAGTTTTTTGCATTTCCCCGCCCGTTTGACCGGTAAAAAGTCATATTCATATTTCCTTGTCCTCCTTAAACAAAACATATTCCCTACCACTATAGGCATCTTTCTTTCTTCCCTTAACATAGGGTTTCACATAGGAAACCTTACCGGCTTTCAGATACCGGTAGTGCCCCCTCACGCCCCATGCGTCACAATGCCATATATGTGCCTGTTTACATTTCTTCCCATTTTTAGGCTCAAGGGGGCCTGCCTTGGAGATGGTATAAATGCGCACCTTTTCGGGATGCCTATACTCTCGCTTTTTCCCCCGCCGACGTTTTCCAGCAAGATGGATGATGCATTCCTCTACACGGTAGGATAAAAGTTCTTTGCAATGCAGCATCAGATGCTGAATCGCAAGAAATGCCGCCAGAAAATGAAGTTCAGAATCTTCCACATATTTCCGTGTCAGTTCAGAACCATATTCCGTCTGCCAGGTATATCCACATACCTCATTGTTTTCGTTAAACCATTGAATACACTGGAACACTTCGTAGGCACTACTTCCATCCACCATAAAACAGGAAGTTTTCAGACCATTCTCAAAGACAGCACCACCCGTAAAATTAGCGTCCACATCCTGGCTGCTGATAATCTCATAATGGATAATTTCCCCTTTGGAGTTCTCCATAACCTGCAGGTTGAGGATACGGATTGCAGGCTCTCTTAAATAACGGATTACCTCCAGATAGTCAATCTGCTCGATTACTCGGCACACTTCATTAAACTGATCATAGGTAAATTCTATCCAGTCACCACGCAGGCTCCCATGCCTCATATATTGACCACCTCCTCTAATTCCTCCGTAAAATACCGCACTGGAATGCTTTTCTTTTCCGCTTTCTCGATCTCTGCCCGCATACCCGCAGATATGATGCCGCCGAACACCCACACCTGCTCACATTTCGTGAGCAGCACCATTCCCATGAAAAGAGCAAGTTCCCGCTCCACCTGGATGCTGTCATCCATAAACTGCGGATAGAGCAAATGCGGGGCAATCGGGATGCAGGTATTCCGTACCGCAAAGCGGCTGTATACCCTTGCCATGTTCACATTCCGTTCCACATCGCCAGCGTAGGGAGAACATATATAGACCAGCGGCCGGTATACACGCCTTGCCGCTTTTTCCTCTTTCTCAATATTGGAAAGGGCTTCATAGACTGTCGGGTCATAGTAGCCCTCGCTGTTATATTTGTTGATGCCCATAGGGTGCACCTCCTTCTAATCCTTCTGATAAAACTCGCATTCGTATCCGTCCGCCCGGAGCTTCAACCCTTTCGCCCAGGGTGGCGTCCTTCCCATCTGTTCGCACACCGCCGCAACCGACATCCTCCGGTCGGCCTCAATGATAATCTCGTCATGCACATGGGCAACAATGGAGCAGTTTTTTAAGGTCTGCATGGCATAGCAGAGGATGTCGCGGGCAGTGCCTTGGACGATGTTCTCCACAAATTTAGGACCGTAGCTTTCCAGCTGTTCCCATTTTTTCGTGCCGCTCACACCCATGTAAGTCACCGACTCCCCACCGAACTGATTCTCTCCGATCCTCGGTTTCACATAGGCAAGCCGCCGGCCGGAAGGGAGCGTAATGAAGAGCATGGCGCTCCGGTAATCAAAGCGGAGCCCGTGTGTCTCCGTAGGGACTCTCTGTCTGATACAGTCCTTTACTGCCCGGTCTACATCCCACCAGAACTGCGTGATCATGGGATTGGAACTGCGCCACGCATCTACCAGAGGCTGCAGTTCCTCCTCGGCAAGCCCCATCTCCAGCGCACCCATGGATTTCAATGCGCCCACCGATCCGCCGTAGCCCAAGGCCAGTTCCGCGATTTTTCCTTTCTGCCGGAGATGTCCATTGACGCCATGCTTCTCCACCGGAACATGGAACATCTGGCTTGCCGATGCGCAGTAAATATCGCCCCCATCCTCAAAAACCTTGAGCCGCCATCGCTCCCCGGCAAACCAGGCGATTACCCGCGCCTCGATTGCAGAGAAGTCCGCTACAATGAACTTCCGACCGTTCTGCGGCACAAATGCCGTGCGAATGAGCTGGGAAAGGGTATCCGGGATATCTTCATAGAGCATGGAAAGGGCTTCGTAATTACCGCTTCGCACCAGTGCCCTCGCCTGTGCCAGATCTGGCATGGTATTCTTATACAGATTTTGCAGCTGAATCAGCCGCCCGGAGAACCGGCCGGTACGGTTGGCCCCGTAAAACTGGAACATTCCATGGGCCCGGCTGTCTGCGCAGACCGCGTTCTCCATCGCCGTGTATTTCTTCACGCTGCTCTTGGCGAGCTGCTGCCTAAGCGAAAGAACTTCCCGCAGGGGCTCCGGCGCTGTCTTAATCAGCTCCGCCACAGCCTTTTTTCCCAGGGTGTCCGTTTCCAGCCCGTGGTCTACCAGCCACTGTTTCATCTGCTGTACGGAATTCGGGTTATTCAGTTCCGTCAGTTCCTGCATTGTGGCGGTCAGCCGTTCACGGGAGCGGGCATCCATTACAATAGCCTGCCTGACCAATTCCATATCCACACCGATGCCCCGGTCATTGATCTCCTGGTCGAGCTGGTATTCCTCCCAGATGGCATCCGGCACGGGAAATCTGGAGAGCCTCTCCTGGATCTGCATTTCCGTCTCCACATCCCGGAGGTTATATGCCTTGAACCGTTTCCATTTCTCTGGGTCATGCTCCGGGCGATTCCGTGTCCTGCCACCATTTGTTTTAGTCGGTTTGCAGGGAACGCAGAAATAGCGGATCAGGTCTTTACCCTCTGTCAGCTTCTGCTTCTCCAATCCCAACGCTGCCCCTGCGCTTTCCAGAGAGAGGGGAAGTCCCAGCGTGGCAGCCCATACCATCGTACAGTGCCAGCCTTCCGGCTCCAGCCATTCCCCCAGGAAGTTTGACAGGCACACCCGCTCGAACATGGCGTTAAACGCCCACTTGGTAACGGAAGCGTCCGACAGGGCAGAGATGATTTCCTCCGGGATCTGTTCCCCGCAGACCAGATCGACCACACGCACATCCCCGCCATCCACCGCATAGCCAAACAGCAGGATTTCAAAGGCAGGGGAAGATGCATATTTATAGACACCACATTTGGAGAGATCCACATCCGAATATGACTCAATATCTATGGACAATGTCCTCATTTCTTTTCATCATCTCCCTTCAACCGCCAAAGGGGCAGCAGGGGCTGATACCCCCGCCCCCCGGTTCCAGCGGTTTTCTGCGTCAGGAGAGGAAATCCTCTTCCTCATCTGCAAAATCATCCTCCGGACGGGATTTACCGCCCAGCGGCTCTCCGTCACGGATCTTCTGCAGGTTATTCAGTCCACAGGCGATTCCTTTATTGCCATTGGAATTGAACGCATAAAAGTTGATGCTCGCCCTGCCGTACACACCGCTGTAAACCTCGGAAGTATCCAGGATCGGCTGGCGGTCCGCATCCACGATGCCCGGAGCTGTGGCACTGTTGGCATTGACGAAATAGGCATTTGCGTAGGCTTCATCGTCCGGGCGTTCCGCATCCCCGTCACGGAGCGGGGTCTTTAAGACGGAAAGTGCGGGGACGCTCCGGCCGTTGCCCTTCAGCTTGGCCTCACCCTCCTTGTAGGCAGCTTCGATAGCCGCTTTAATCTTGTTGATGGTCACCGTATCCGACTTGGGTATGATCAGGCTGACGCTGTACTTGGGTGTGCCGCCGTTGATGGACTTGGGCTGCCATACATTGCAGTAGCTCCATCTGGTATTGGGGCCGGTGATCACTTTCATCGGGTTCTTGACTTTATTTGACATTCTGGTTTCCTCCTCAATCTTTAAAATCACTCTGTGCCGTATTCATAGGCTGCCGCTTATCAGACAGCGGTACCAAGACGGGCTTGCCCTGGGGCTTTTCGATCATGCCTCCCAGTAACTCGTCAAACTTCTTTTTGCCCAGGAGCTTCTGCATCTCCGTAAGGCCCAGCACCTTTTTTGCATAGGGGTCGTATCCTGCCTGGGAAACGGCGTCTGCCACCGCCTCCTCGCTGATGTATCGGCGGTTGGAACGCCCCTCCACCACCTTATAGCCGGGGTACTCTGTTCCGCTGAGTGCCTGCCGGAGCGCATATTCCTTCACATCCGCAGCCCAGGCGGTCAGTTCATCCGCCTTGTCCAGGATGGCGGCAATCTCCGCATCATCCAGTGTGTCGGGCATCTCAAAATCGTATTTCGCCAGTTCCAGGTTGTACTCCGCCCGTTTCCGGCAGACCGCCTTCGCCTTGCAGAACCGGCACCAGTCCCCGCAGGCAAACTCCCCGCCGCCCTCATAGGCCAGCTTCGCCTTATAAGTCAGGTCGTTGTGCGCCCACTGCAAAAGGTCATCTTTTGCCATGACGCAAACGCTGACATTTTCCCGGCGGGGCTGGAAGATGGTCATGCGGACGGTATCAATGTCATAGATGCCGTCAAACAGTTCCAGTGCGCCCAGGGCATACAGCATCATCTGGGGATTCTCTACGGCGGACACTTCCACACCTTTCCCGTGCTTGTAATCTACGATGTCCAGGGTGCCGTCCGCAATGATGACGCAGTCACCAGTTCCGAAGCCGTCTTTGACGAAACGGGAAAAGTCCAGCCGCTGCTCGATCAGCACCACCGGGTCTTTACAGTTTTTCTTTGCGCCCTCCACCAGTTCCAGCACATAAGCCGCATAGTCTGTGGCGCACTGTTCCATCTCTTCGTTGTAAAAGGAAAGATTCTCCGTTGGGTCTGCGGCATCCATGCCAAGCGCCTGTCTCAGCTTGTATTCACACAGGCTGTGGGCGTCCGTCCCTTCCTGGGCATACTCGCTGCCCGCATCCTCATACTTCTCGCAAAGCCTTGCGGAAGGCGGGCAATTCAGCCACCGGTGGCTGGAGGATGCGGAAAGTAAAGCGTGTTTTCCCATCACAGCACCTCCGCTTCCGCAAGGAGCGCCGGATACTCCGCCGGGTCAATGTCCGACAGCTTATCCGCACCGTGCTTGATCAGGAGCGCCTTTACTTCCGATGTGTGTCCGGCACGGGACTTCTCCGCCAGAGCCGCCCGCACCTGTTCCAGCGTCAGCGGCTTTGGCTCTGCCTTCTCCACTTGCTTTGCAACATTTTTCTTTTCCGGTTTCTGAGCCGGCTTTTCCTCCGTGGTTTGGTCCGGCTGCTCCTGTCCGCCCTGTGCGACAGCGTCCGCCACCGCCTGCAAACTGTCTGCCAGGGAACGGAGATCGGATACCACGTCCAGAAGAAGTTTCATCTTACTCATGCGCCAGCCCTCCTTCCGCAACCTCCCGGATGGACAGTTCTTCCACCGTACTGCCCGGAACGATGACCGTCAGCCTGACCTTGTCGCCCAGCAGAAAACGCATAAACCGCTCCCGCACAGAAACACTGCGCACACTGACCGCACCGCTGTTCACGGGCTTTTTAGAAACACGAATCTGCAATGTGTGTTTCATCTCATCACCTCTGCTTTCTGAAGGACGGTATAGGTATGTCCTTCAACATACGGAGATTTGAAGCACGGTTTGAGGGGGGATGTCTCAGAAATATTTCAAAAACTTTTTTCTGGCCCCTTCGATGGATTCCCGGATGGACTTGATATCCTTGCCCTCCCTGCGGGCGATCTCCCGAAGGGATACCCCTTCGGCCAGCATCAGCAGCCTGCGCCGCTGCACCTCTGAGAGCTGCTCGAACGCCTCTTTGATCCGCTGGTTTTCAAGCTGCAGAAAAAGTTCTGTTTCCGGAGTACTGCCGTCCGCATAATCCTCGCCTTCATATTCTGCTGCATCCAGGGAATAGCAATGGTACCGCTCCTTCCGATCCTGATTGCTTTCCTCCCGTCTGGAATCCAGAATCAAGTTTCCGATTTCTTCTCTGACCTCTACGTCAGAGGTCTCACCATTTGCAAATGTGTAATTGATTTTCAATTTACCGTTCTCCTTTCGGAGCCCGGCAAGCGGCACCTCCGCCGCTAAAACGAAAAAAAGAGCCTGACAAGCAGCACAAAAGTGCCGCTTGCCAGGCTCAATATCCCATCTGTCTTTCTTTCAAGACAGCGTGATGAAGGGGCAACCACAGAGGATGGAATGAAATCACCCCTTCGTGCATCATGCTCAGACAAACGCCGCACCGGTTTCCCGGCTTCGCTGTCCGTTGCCCGCCCGTCATATACATTCCTTATGGGGGCTGTAGTATTGCCGCAGCTATCCGGTAAGTCCCGGAGTCTTGTCCAGAACATTCGGTGTTTGCTATTCAGTTTTTATTACCCCGATTTCTGCGCCGCAGTGCCCGCACTTCACATAATAATCGGGATACCGGCCCTTCTTCGGGATAATCAGCCGTGATTTGGTATCTGGTGCGGAATCCATAAACCGCCGCCCGCATTTCGGGCAGAGGATCGGCTTCCGTTCATCTGTCAGCTCATATTGTTCAACCTCCTTCTTGCTTTGGCGCAAACCGGTCACTCCTTTCCGCCAGAGCCGATCCGGCTGCCGGGGAGCGGGCCTGCGGTCTGTGCGCAGCTATTCCACAATGTCCGTGAGCCAATGCGCCACCGGCCTGGAAAGAAGCCGCGCGTTGAGGTATGCCATCTCTAAGGTGAGGCAGGTATTCCCCAAGTAGTACCCGTCCATGATCGTAAGGGTCATGGCAAGGTCTGGACGCTCCATATCGGTCAGGCAGATCGGCAGCAAGTATTGCACCCGGCCCTGATACCCCTGCGGGACCACAATGCTCGGTTCCACCACGGCCTTCCGCCGCGCTAACTCAACTGCCGTTTCTAAGAGCAGGGGCAGGTTCTGCGCTTCGCGGATGTCTGCCGGGATACGGGAAAGGTTCTCCTCGTCGCCGAGGATATGATCCACGTTGACGCGGATCGGCCATTCCGGGTTGTAATTGACGCCATATTGCGTCATATAGTAGCTGGGCTTCTTTGGCAGCGGGGAGATATGCCGGAGCATCGGCGACAGCTCGTCCGCAAAGCCCCTGAAATACCATTCCAGCAGGGAGTCCTTCTTTTTGTTCCGGTCAAAGCAGGCGTAAATGGCCTTATACCGCCGGGTGTAGAGGCCTGTATGAAAGCAGCAGAATTCATTCTCGATGTGGAAGTAATCTGCCGCGCTGCTGGGGGTTCTTTCGTCCTTGTAGTCAATCAACTGTTTCTTAAAGATCGCGTGAATGTACCGCTCCAAAATCGGAGTGTCTGGATTTTTCGTTAAGTAGATAGGGTTTTTGAATCGCCACGGTTCCGGCAGGGCCATCTCCGCCAGCATAGCAAGCTGGGAGTACCAGTTCGGGACGTAGGCGAAGGAAAACAAATCTGGCATGAGCATCATATCAGCTTCCTCCATTTGTTCTGTAATGCGTCCACGATCTTCATCTGCACTTGTATCTTCATATCCTCGTCAATATACGAATACACCCGGCCGTCCGGGCAGGTGACATCGTACATTACCAGAGAATTGATATAAGCGTCATAGTACCGGAGATATGCTTCGATTGCCTCCTGTTCGCCGTGAACCGCTCGCTTGATTAGGTCATAGGTTAATTCATGGCTCTGAGATTCCTTGTTCATAAAACTCTCGGATTGCCTGAAAAGCGCGCTGCCTCAGGTTGTAGACAGTGCGGGTCGTCACCTCCATCCTTTTTGCGATTTCCCCGTCCGGGAAAGCTCCCCAGAAGTCAAACAGCAAGACCTTCCGCTGTTTTTCCGGCAGGGAACAGAGTGCTTTATATAAAGTTTCGCTGTAGACCACGCAGGATAGCTCGTCCGCATAAAGCACAAAATGATCGGACGGATACCTGTCGTCGTGGCTTAAGATTTCAAGAAAATAGTCTATCGGTTCATCGGAGTAGTGTTTCTCCGTGTTTGCTTTCGCCCGTTTGAGATTTCTGCTGAAATTCCGGGCCACCGTCTTGGTGAAGGAATCCACCATGGCAATGATCCGTTTTTCATCAGAGGGAGACTTCATGCCGCATCCCTCCTTTTTGCAGATTTGAGCTGGTTGTTTTTCGCCTCCTCACATAACCAGAACACATCTCAGGGCTGCAAACCGGAAAGATTTTTGAAATTTTTTGAAGAAAATTTTCTCCTTATTTTCTTTCTATGTTCGTATGGACTTTAAACCATCCGTCCACTTTTTCTACTTCATAAATGAAAGGCCCGTCACCTCCCTGCTCCTGCCACGTATAATAGGCCTTTACAAAGCCGTCATGGATCAGCCCCTCCGCTTCAAGCCTTGCCTGCACCGCTTCTTCAAAGGTGTCATAGGTGCCGATATGAAAACGCTGCTTTTTGAAGCCGATGGAGGCGCGGAATTTCCCGTGGCAGGCATAGACTCCACGGAAGCCGCTGGTATTGTCGCTGCGGTGTTTCCGCTTTTCCAGCCATTCCAGGCAGGTTCCGTCCAGCCGGTGCAGCTGGTTTTTGACATCCTGCTGGATTTCGGATTTCAGGCAGCCGCAGCTCTTATAATTCCCATGGATAAGCCCATCCTCCGATACGTCCACCTCGTTCCCGCAGTCACAGCGGCAATGCCAGAGGATGGAGCCTTTCGGGTCTCTTGCCTCGGTGGGGTATAAGACCGTGAGCCTTCCGACCTTTCTGCCGGTTATGTCCCGGAAATTCCCGGACGCAAGCCCACGCAGGCAGCCGCAGCTTGTTGTCTTTCCCGCTTTCAGCTCATGGGCCGTTGTGGTGATCTGATTCCCGCAATCGCACCGGCATACCCAGCACGTCCTGTCCCGGCGGTTCTCTGCCGGATGCAGCACGACCAGACGGCCAAACCGCCTTCCCGTGAGATCTTCTCTAATCTGGCCTCTATGCGCCGTGGTCTTGGGGATACAGCCGCAGTTTGTAATTGTCCCGCGCTTTAGCCGCTTTGTATTCACCAGAATTTCCCCGCCGCAGTCGCACCGGCAGCGCCACAGGCAGTACCGTTCCTGGGTCTCCGGCATTTTTTCTATTACAACCAGTTTCCCAAACCTCTGGTCCGTCAGGTCAATGGATTTCGCCATCCTGCGCCTCCTTTCTCGCCACCACCACAAACCTGCCGTCGCCGGTGTGGTAATTGCAGGTGGACAGGGTCAGGAGCTGGTCGCCGTATTCTGCGGTGATCCCGGTGTCATACAGGGCTGCAGCCGTTACCTGCTCCACATACTCCTGGAACCGCTCCGGGCTGCTCAGGGCGGTGTACTGGTAATACCGGAACACGCCCTGCTCATCAGCATCGTATACTTGGGAGTAGAAGGCGGCCATGACCTCATATTCGCCCCGCTCGTAGAGGGTATCAAACCGGATCACCGGATGTTCCTCCCAAAAATCCTGCCGGGCATAGGAGGGCAGGAGGGCAAACATGGTGCCCGCGTTCATGTGGTGGCCGTAGATGATGTAATTCCCGCCGTCCACCGGGCAGTCCCCGTCCAGAAACGGCACCCCGCTTACGGAATCGCTCCCGTCAAACGCCCGGCGCAGGTAGTATTCCGGGTCGTCCGGGGTGTACATGACCGGGTAACTCAGCTCGGTATCCTCGATCTGTACCCAGCCGAACAGGTCAGGGTTTTCCGCATACAGCTGGGCGTATCCCGGCAGCATGGCAGGGGCTTCCAGCTCCCCGGAATCCTCGTCCGCCGTGGGTGCCGGGGAAGGGGGAGTCTGGGCTTCTGCGACCACTTCCTCCAGCTCGTCAAAAGCCGCCTCCTGGGCATGGCTCTCGCCGAGATAGGAAAAGATCATATAGGCGGAAAGGAAGAACAGGCCCGCAAACAGGATCAGCGCCAGGACGCGGATCATCTTTCTCAGTTTCATAACGCATTGCTCCTTACAGAAAAGGCGGCAGGGCAGGTTATGCGCCTACCTTGCCGCCTTGTTCCTTATCTCATGTGTTTCCCACGATACCGTTTCTTTTTCCCAAGAACCAGCGTTGCTGTAAATCCTGTGGCGGAAATCGCCAGCAGGCCGATCCACAGGGCCAGATTGGTCGTATCTCCGGTCTGCGGAGTATCGTCCTTCGGGGGATTCGGTTTATCCGGCTCGTCCGGATCTGTCGGAGTGGTGGGTTCGTCCGGGTCATCCGGGTCTGTCGGTTTGCCAGGTTCATCCGGGTCATCCGGGTCGTCAGGCTTATCCGGTGTGTCCGGTGTATGGCTGTTGTTGATAACAAAGCCGGTTTCCGCGCT
>OMAA01000636.1_pt1 | contig 15283 bp, 15 predicted proteins | sample 1674191 | NCBI WGS metagenome assembly OMAA01 (sample SAMEA103958152, study PRJEB25191) | human gut metagenome | biome: human-associated habitat [ENVO:00009003]; feature: intestine environment [ENVO:2100002]; material: feces | place: Germany | collected 2013/2015
CTCTGAATGAGTTTGCTGATGAAGACTAAAATAAGAATATAAGTTCTTGATAGATAAGAAGATAGGTCTAGCGACCCCGTGAAACGCGGTGTTGCTAGACCTATTTTTATATTATTTCTCGGCAAAATCTTCTTTTGCATAAAATGTATTATTTTGCGTAGAACGTAAACTTGTTCTTGTAATCTCTGTTCACGCAGACGGTTGCCTTGCACTGGGAGAGATTGTATACCACCGACCACTGGGTATGGCTCGTTGGATTGCCTGGAGTTTCTGCCTGACTCACACCATTGAGCAGATTCATGGCTCCTTCCTCTGACAACTGGTTACTGTTCTGCTTGATGACGAATTCCATCATGTCGTAGCGGGTCTTGCCGTGGTTCGAGAGTTTCGGACCTTTATCTGAACATGCCATGGTTTCAGATACATAGAAGTTGCTGGCATAGCGCTTTTCTATCACCTCGCGGGTGTTTGGCAATACGTCAGGATATTTGAAATGAGTCTTTCCGTCTTCACCCGTATATTCATCGTCGATGTAAATCTTGCTTTGGTGATCCTTGTCATATACGAATTCTACGATGGCATAACGGCCCGTGGCATCTGCCATGTAGAAATGATAGTTGCCGTCATTATCCGGTATCCAGAGGTCATATCCGTCCAGAATCTTGAGAGCTTCATCTACAGTTCTTGCATGATCCAGCATCATGCGTAAGACCAGGGTTGTAGTCAGTTTCTTGCCCGTGCTTGCCTGCTGGGTTGGCTTGCCGTCAAGATGAAGAACGGAAACGGCAAAGCCTGCCTCGTTCATGCCGTCCATCAGAAGATATGGGAATGCCATGATATAGGAAAGGTCTTGCGTCTTATGTTTCTCAAACTGTTCCTTGTTATATAGGATGTAATGCCAGAGATCCTGCCGGTAACCTATCCAGTAGGCATCCACCATGCTGATGGATTTCAGTCCACCTTCTGGAGCCGTGCGAACCAGGGCTGCTGCAATCGGTTCATTATCGTGAGAATAGTCAAAGTTGCGCCCCATCAGATAATCACCAGTATCTGGTGTCGTAACAGCAAAGGCACTGCAGCCGGCATCCAGCTTGACTCTTGCCTTGAGCCAGGATGGTGTTTTGTCGCAGAGGGTTTTTAATACGGCACCAATCAGTTGGGTGTTGTCGGTAAGATTATAGCCTGATATGGTAGAGAGTTTGTAATCCTCCGTATAGTCAAGATAGAAGAATCTTCCGTCTTTCAAGTCCTGGATGGACCGGACCATCTCCAGTTTCTTGGCATCGGTCAGCAGACTGGCTGGTACGTCCTGATAGTGTGCCTTATTGTTTACTTCTGGGCTGTCATCATCGCTGCATGAAGATAGCAGAAACATACAGAATGTGATGCTGAAACTTAAGCATAAAAACAGAATCCATTGTATGTGCTTACTGTTGAAAGTGATATTCTTTTTCATACGTAATTAGTATTAAATGATTGATAAATGATTTGAATTTTCAAATGCAAAAGTAATGGAAAACCACTCTCGGTAGGGAGAAAAGTACACTGAAAAATGCTGATTTTTCTGGAATTATAAAAAAATATCCCTCAAAATACATCAAAACCAATCTTTTTTATTATTTTTGCAAGAAGAAAAAGCGATTCGTGTGTCTGTGCAAAATGATTCGTCAGTCAGGGCAAACCTGCCTCATCTGTCAATACGAAATAATTTATCTATCCATTATGAATATGAAAGAAAAGAACGCAAAGAAATCTAAGATACATCAGTTAGGATTCTGTTTCCTGAAGAGAGAATCTAATTACTTGGACCGCCAACGTCAAGCTATCCTTGTGTGTTTCTCCGTGATGCTCTCTTTGGGCATCCTGTCAAATATCCTGGGCTTTTCTGGAGCCTTTGATCCGTTTTTTACCGTGTCTAACATCGTTTTTCTGATAGTCGTGTTATCCTCCTTCATGGCTTATCTCTTCGGGAAAATCCCAATGGTGAGGGCAATCGTTTGTATCGCTATCGCCACCCAGTGCTTTATCGGAGCCGATATTCTCTACAGTGCCTTTATGCCTACGCTGAAAGATAACAGAATGGTGATTCTCATCAATATGCTTATCCTTTCAGGCAACATGTTTTTCTCGCTGGCGGCTTATCAGGCGCGTCTCACACGCTGGCTGGTGGGAATAGCTTTTGGGGTTTATATATTGAGTGTGATTGTAACGGGGGATGAATCGCTCATGGATTATTTCTTCATGATGATGCTCATATTGCTTTTTATCAGCGTGCTGAGTCTGGCTGTTGCCAGAAACGGTGAGTATCTTGTCAATGCGAACAGAACGTTGCAGCGTGATGAGGAAGAACTGCTCCAGGTGCTGAAGATAAACAAAAAGCAGATTAAGGCATACGTGGCTCTGGCGAAGGAAAGGCATGATGTTAAACTTACCGCGCATTTGCTGGATCTTCTGGGTGAGGCTTCGCAGAAGAATGTCATAGACAATGTGATGCAATATCTCCAGACCCGCGAATTGAGCAAACAGAACATAGAACGCGTCTTTCCCGAGTTGAGTGCCTCTGAACAGGAAATCTGTTACCTTATCCTGCAGAACAGAAAGTTGAGTGAGATTTGCACGCTGCTCAACAAGTCGGAATCGAACATCACTACCCAGCGGGCCAATATCAGAAAGAAGTTGGGAATGGGCTCTGCTGATAACCTGAAGAAGGTTCTGGAGAAGCGCATAGCTGAAAGCCAGTAGACCGATGAGGCTGATACTGAACCATATCCTGTTATTTTCGGAAATTTTGAACATATTGTGATAAGATGTGAATAGTCATTTATCACCGAAAAGCTGTACCTTTGCACCTAGATAATAAATGAAACGTAAATCAATAGAAATCATTAAGAAGAAATGAAGAAAATAATCATCTTATGTTTCGCGCTCGGAGCTTTCCATACTCTTGGCGCACAGGAGACGCTTACGCTCAGCCAGTGCCTGCAGATGGCAGTGGATAATAACCTGTCGCTCCAGAGCAGCCGAAACGAAATAGCTAAGGGAAAGTACGCTATCAGCGAAAATCAGGCTAAACTCTATCCGCAAATCAATGCGGTGGCACAGCTCAACGACAACTTTACGCCGCCTGTTTCGGTTACCGACGGCTCGGCTTACGGCAAGCCTTATAATGTAACCAAGACGTTGCAGTATAATGCTTCGGCGGGTGTAACCAGATGATTCTTACCGCCATCGACATTACCAAGATTGCCGATAAACTCAACCAACTCTCTTATGAGAAGGCGCGTGAAGACCTCATCGTGCAGACTGCCAAGATGTATTACATGGCGCAGAACACATCTGAGCAGATTCGTCTGACGGATGACAATATCAAGCGACTGGTAGAACTCAGAAACATCACCCAGGCATTCTATGATAACCAGATGAGTCTGGAGGTAGATCTGAAGCGAGTGAATCTCAATATCGAGAACCTCACCGTGCAGCGCGATAACGCCATCGCCATGCTCGAACAGCAATATACCATGCTCAAGTATGTGATAGATTATCCTGCCGAGAAGGAGATGAAGGTGACAGCCGTAGATCCGGGAAAGATAGAGATGGTGAAGGCTGACGGACTGGATACGGGACTCTACGAACTCCAGTTGCTGGAACAGAAGAAACTGCTCACCCAGAAGCAGACCAAACTAGCCAAGGACGGTTATCTGCCATCGCTCTCGCTGACCGGAAACCTGATGTATTCTGCCTTTACCGATAGGATAGATCACTGGATTCATTCGGGCGAGTCAAACCACTGGTATGGTTCCAATGGTCTGGGCATCCAGCTGCGAGTGCCTGTATTCGATGGTTTTGAAAAGCGTTCTAAAATCAGAAAGGCGAAGATAGAGGAGGAGAATGCACGCATCGGTTACGAGGACGCCCTGAAGGGACTGCAGGCAAACTATATGAATGCGGTGAGCGAGGTGAACAACAGTCAGCGCAACTACAAGAAACAGTTTGATAATTATACCATGGCGCAGGATGTTTACAACGTAACAGCCGACCAGTATAAGGAGGGTGTGGCTTCGATGACAGCGGTGCTGCAGGACGAGATGCGTATGAGCGAGGCAATGAACAATTATCTCACAGCCTACTATCGCTACAAGGTTGCCAATCTCTCGCTGCTCAAGTTGACTGGACAGCTCAACCAGATTTCGGTTGCTAAATAACTGAGAAGAATAAATCATTAAAAAATAAAATATAAACAGGAAAACGGGATGTAAAAAACTTTACTTCATATTCCCTGATTCCAAATTACAATATAACTATGGAACAGAACGAAAATAAAAATGTAGAAACAGCAGAGGCTACACAGGTATCTCACGAAGAAACCAGGAAGAAACTCAAGAAGCAGCGCGTAAGACAGATTGTTGCCAGTCTGATAGGTGTTGCTATTCTGGCTTTCGGACTCTGGAAGATCGTATGCCTCTTCCTCGATTATAACTCTAACGAAACGAGCAATGATGCTCAGATAGAGCAATATATCTCACCGGTTAATCTCCGTGCATCCGGCTATATCGCCAAGGTATGCTTCAGAGAACATCAGGAAGTACACAAGGGAGATACCCTCCTTGTGCTCGACGACCGGGAGTATCGTATCCGTCTGATGGAGGCAGAAGCAGCCCTCAAGGATGCCAAGGCAGGAGCCAATGTCATCAACGCTACAGAGCAGACCACCGAGACATCAGCTTCTATCTATCAGGCATCTATCGATGAAATAAATGTACGACTTGCCAAACTTGCCAAGGACTGCGAACGCTATCGCAACCTGGTAGAAAAGAAGGCGGCTACTCCTATCCAGCTCGAACAGCTGGAGGTGGAATATGCTGCTACCAGGAAGAAACTCGAAGGGGTAAAGAAGCAGCAGGCTGCTGCCTATAAGGGAGTAAACGAGGTAACTACCCGCAAGCAGAATGTGGCTGCCTCCATCGAGCGTGCCGAAGCTGCCGTAGAGATGGCAAAGCTGAATCTCTCTTACTGTGTGGTTGTGGTCCCTTGTGATGGTAAACTGGGTCGCCGCTCTATCGAGGAGGGACAGATGGTGAATGCAGGAACCACCATTACCTACATCATTCCAACCAACAACAAATGGGTGATTGCCAACTATAAGGAAACCCAGATAGAGAATCTCTATGTAGGACAGAAGGTGCGTATGACCGTAGATGCCATCAGTAACAAGGAGTTTGAGGGTACGGTGACCGCCATTTCTGGTGCTACCGGTTCGAAATATTCGCTGGTACCTACAGACAATTCGGCTGGCAACTTTGTCAAGATTCAGCAGCGTGTGCCTGTAAGAATCGATTTCAACAACCTCAGCAAAGAGGATAATGAGCATCTTGCTGCCGGCATGATGGTGGTTGTCAAGGCTGAGAGAAAGTAAAAAACAGCTAGATGGAAATGAAGTAATATATGGAAGAAGAATATAAGAATTATCCGTTTTATGATTGGGTGCCCAAACCGCTCGGCATCATCTTCATGATCATCCTCTTCGTGCCGATGATTACGATGAGTGGTGTCTATTCTGCCAACAGCGGAGAGATGATGAGCGGACTCGGCATCCAGTCGGAATACATCGCTTTTGCGGGCTTCTGCACCTCGATAGGAATGGCGGCTTTCTCGCCGTTCTTCTATGATCTGGTGTGCATCCGTAGAGAGAAGATGATGTGTATCGTGGGCTTCTCCATTCTCTTTATCCTCAGTTTCGTGTGTGCCCAGACCGACTCGCTGTTTATACTCGGACTGTGCAGTCTGCTGATGGGTTTTGTCCGCCAGACGCTGCTGATGGCGCATCTCTTCGTGCTCATCAGATACGGTTTCGGAATAGAGGCTACGAGGAATATCACTCCGGGATGCGAGCCTACTACCGAGGAAGCATGGGATGCGGTAGATTCGGAGAAGATGGTGTCGCAGCCGGTCATCTATCTCTTCTTCATGATTATCGGACAGTTGGGAACCTGGCTTACGGCATGGCTTGCCTATGCCTATGAGTGGCAGTATGTTTATCATTTCATGATGGCATTCATGCTGGCAGGCATCATCATCGTGTTCTTCACCATGCCTTACCATGAGTATCCGATGCCGAAGTTCCCGATAACGATGTCGAAGTTTGGCAATGTTACGGTGTTCAGTATCATGCTCTGTTCGTTTGCTTACGTTATGGTCTTCGGTAAGACGCTCGACTGGTTTGATGATCCTACCATCCGTTTCTCTTCGGTGGTCTGTCTTATCTTTACCGCTCTGTTCATCTATCTGGAGAAGACGCGGCGTTCACCTTATTTCATCATGGAGGTGTTCCAGCTCAGGGTCATCAACTACGGCATCCTGCTCTTCTTCCTGCTGATGGTCTGCAATTCGAGTGCCATGTTTGTCAACGTGTTCACCAATGTGAGCATGAAGATAGATAACTGGCAGAACGCCACGCTAGGCAACTGGGTGATGGTGGGCTATACCGTGGGACTAATATTCGCCGTCATTGCCCGAGCCAAGAATGTTCACCTGAAGTGGATGTACTGTCTGGGCTTCCTCTTTATCGGAGCCTATGCGCTGTACATGTATTTCGAAGTACAGAACGACGGTATGTATGAACGTATGAAATGGCCTATTATCATCCGTTCTACGGGAATGATGCTGCTCTATTCGCTCATCTCCACGATAGCCAACCAGCGCATGCCTTACCGCTTCATGTCAACCTGGGTGTGCATCATGCTTACCGTTCGTATGGTCATTGCCCCTTGCATCGGCTCGGCGCTCTATACCAATGTGCTTCAGCACAGACAGCAGTATTATGTAACCCGCTTTGCCCAGGATTACGACCGCACGAGCATCGAGACGGCGAAGACTTACGACCAGACGGTGAGAGGCATGCAATATCAGGGCAAGAGTGTAACCGAGGCGCAGAATATGGCTGCCATGAGTACGAAGGGAAAGGTACAGGTACAGGCCACGCTGGTGAGCATCAAGGAGATGGCAGGCTGGACCTTCTACGGCTGTCTGCTGTGTGCCGGACTGATGCTCGTTCTCCCTTGGCGCAAGCGCAATATCGGAGAACTGACGCGTGAGTATCTGCTGAAGAATGTAGATGTGAAATCCCTGGGAAGAAGGTAGGGGAGTGCTAAAATATCATAAAAGATACAGGCTGCTCATCTGATGAATGGATATTTTTGTTATCTTCGCAGTTAAATCTGAAGATAACAGACCCATATTCATCATGAAAATAACAGATAATATCATCATATACGAGGCTCATGAGTTTCCTCAGCTGTTGATGCAGCCTTTCTACTCCGACTATGTCGGAATCGTAATCTGTCATCAGGGGATGTTCCGTTTCTGCGTAGACGGAACATCCTTTGTTGCATCTGAGGGTGAGACCGTTTTCCTCTCCAAAGGAGTGATGTTTCATGTGCAGGAAACGGGCAAGAACCTTAAATATACCCTTCTTTTTTACCGTGCTGAACAGATTCGTCACATGTTGGGCAATACCGTGGTTACTATGCGTCTTTATGCTACGATTTATCCCAAACCCTGCCATGTCAGGACGACGGGCTATGAGGATATGCTCACTTCCTATGCCCTGATGCTGAGGAAGCTGGAGCTGGAAAAAGAGAAAAGTGGTGAACTGGATGCCTATTGTGTGCATGAGCAGAAACTGTTGCTGATGGCTGTTACGTACCGTTTGTGCAGCATCTTCTCGGCATCGTTCAAGGCTGCCGGCAAGGAGATGGAGCGGAAGATAGCCATCTTTGAGTCGCTGGTGCTGCTGATAGAGAAGAACTATATGCGTGAGCGCAGTGTGGCTTTCTATGCAGACGAACTCTGTCTTACACCGAAATATCTGTCGGTACTGGTCAAGTCGGTTTGCGGTCAGACGGTCCAGCAGTTGCTTTTCAAGGCGATGATCCGTCGCAGTATCTATCTGATGAAGAACACCACGAAGACGATACAGCAGATAGCCAATGAACTCAGTTTTCCCAATGCTTCAGCCTTCGGAACCTTCTTCAAGAAACATACCGGTCTGTCGCCTAAACATTACCGTAATTGGGAAGAGGGGAATGAACCGCCTTCTTTCAAATAAAGATTTCATCCTATACCTATAAAATAAAAAAGGGACAGAGGAATTGTGCTGTCCCCTGTCCCGAAACTGTGATATAACTAAAACAACTGAGCGAAAGCTTCGGCTGTCTTTCCTGTATAGGTCTTCATCTCTGTAACCGGCTTGTAACCGAAATCCTTGAAGGCAAGGAGCTGTGTGGCAACAAACTGGTGGTCGTCAGAGATGCAAGCCTGTAACTTCATATTACCCATGCTGATGGCAGAAACAGGGAAGTGGCTGATTGCTGTTTCTACATCCTTTGGGGCTGCGCTGAGGATGTTCTCAAGCTTTCTTCCATCCTCTGCAGAATATTCCTTCTCTTTTATCTTAATCACACTGTTGGTAGGTTGATAGATGAGCTTGACAGTCAAACCCATGAAACCTTTCTTTACCTGTACATCCTGGAGTGCCAAAACATCAGCACCCATCTCTAAATGATTAATCTTTGCCATAATTTTATACTGTTATTTGCTTATTCTTAATTCTTGAAAAATAATATATATTGAACTGTTTTTTGTTTTGAATAGGGGTGTAACCAGTCTTATCGCAAATCTTAGGAAAGATGCGATAAACCTATATGATATTTTAAAAAGAGAAAAGAATAAGCACTAACAGAGCAGACGCCGCAGGCAAATGACATAATACTTGCTGGCGACATCAAAGTGGATTGGGGCAGTTTCCTGCCGGAAAGGCTCCATGCCACCTTCTATAGCTGATAAAAGGGATGATAAATAACGGATTCTATTTGTAAGCAATCTGCTGGCAGTCTGACTGTTGTGCATGTTGCCACTTGGCAATAAGCGCTGCGGACGGCTGCTACAGATGCGGTAAGCAAGCTGTGAAGCGTTTTCAAGCTGTGCCTCAGGCTGGCTCTTGTCATACTCAACCTTCGCCAAACCATCTTTCTTATGGCTTGCATCTTCGGTATAAGAATCCTCGGGTGTAAAAGAAATAGAGGCAGCAGATACCTCTCCATAGCCTGAGATGACCATGGACACCAGAAAAAGGATGTATAGTATCAACTGCCTCATATTAAATATATTATGGTGTCAGGATGAACTCCCGACACCGGGAATGATTAATAACTTCTTGCGATGATGACACGGGCTACGGCTGGTTTGCCGCTTACCATATCTACACCTGGAGTCTGCTCGTAAGCGAAAGGCACGCAGCGGATGGTAGCCTGAGTCTCCTCCTTGATCTTAGCCTCGGTCTCGGCTGTACCGTCCCAGTGGCAGAGGAAGAAACCACCGTTCTTCACACGCTCCTTGAACTCCTCGTAGTTGTCGCACTCGTAAACGTGAGCATCACGGTAAGCACGAGCCTTCTCGAAGATATTCTTCTGGATGTCTTCCAACATATTCTTTACGCGCTCTACGATACCGTCGAAGCTTACGTTCTCCTTCTCCAAGGTATCACGACGCATAATCTCGATGGTGTTGTTCTCCAAGTCACGGCCACCCATAGCCAGACGAACAGGAACACCCTTCAACTCATAGTCAGCGAACTTGAAGCCAGGACGCTTTGCAGGGTTGTCATCATACTTCACGGTGATGCCCAACTCGCGGAGCTGGTCGATGACAGGCTGCAACTTAGCAGTAATCTGAGCCAACTGTTCGTCGCCCTTGTTGATAGGAACGATAACCACCTGGATAGGAGCCAGCTTTGGAGGCAATACCAGACCGTTGTCATCGCTGTGAACCATGATGAGGGCACCCATCAGTCGGGTAGAAACACCCCATGAAGTAGCCCATACATATTCTGGCTTGTTCTCCTTGTTCAAGTATGTTACATCGAAACTCTTGGCGAAGTTCTGACCCAGGAAGTGAGAAGTACCGCTCTGGAGAGCCTTGCCATCCTGCATCATTGCCTCGATGGTATAAGTGTTGAGAGCACCGGCGAAACGCTCAGTCTCACTCTTCACACCCTGCAATACAGGAACGCCCATGTAGTTCTCTGCAAAATCAGCGTAAACCTTGAGCATCTCCTGAGCCTTTGCCTCAGCCTCTTCCTTAGTGGCATGAGCGGTATGACCCTCTTGCCAGAGGAACTCAGAAGTACGGAGGAACGGACGGGTACGCATCTCCCAACGCATTACGTTACACCACTGGTTGCAGAGGATAGGGAGATCACGCCATGAATGAATCCAGTTCTTATAGGTGTTCCAGATGATGGTCTCAGAAGTAGGACGGATGATGAGCTCCTCATCGAGCTTTGCGTTAGGATCAACCTCAACCTCTTTGCCATCCTCTGTAGAACGGAGGCGGTAGTGGGTAACTACGGCACACTCCTTGGCGAAGCCTTCCACATGTTCAGCCTCACGGCTCAGGTATGAGGAGAGGGAAGTATGCGTTCTGTACACCTGTCTGCTTAAACATCTTGTCGAGCTGCTGCTGCATCTTCTCCCAGATAGCGTAACCGTATGGTTTGATAATCATACAACCACGAACTGGTGACAACTCAGCGAGATCAGCCTTTACTACCAAATCATTGTACCACTGACTGTAGTTGTCAGCGCGCTTGGTTAAATTCTTGAGTTCTTTAGCCATATTGCTTTATTCTATTTATTTTGTTTTTTATTTCTTCAGTTATATATATTAAGGTATAAGCATGAGCCTTCATCATCTGCTGACGGCAGTTCATCTGTCTGCAGGTGTCTGAAATCCTACTTTTAGGGATTTTCCACCCCCAAATAGGTGATTTCCTAGCTCTATTTCGACAAATACCCTTAAATTTGCATGCAAAAATACAAAAAAATATTAGAAAACTCTCCATTATGGAGAAAAAAGAGTTATCTTTGCAATTAAATAACATAAATATAGGAGATTTTAAAATGAAAAAGACTAATTTTGCAGTTGCAGGCCTCTCTTTGTGCTTGCTTTTCTCAAGTTGTGGAACCAATCAGAAGACAGGTACAGCTGTAGGTGCCGGTTCTGGTGCAGCTCTGGGTGCTCTCGTTGGTGGATTGCTCAACAATAGCCATCGTGGTACAGGTGCACTTGTTGGTGCTGCTATCGGTGCAGCTGTTGGTGGCGGTGCTGGTAACCTCATCGGAAAGCACATGGATAAGGTGAAGGCTGAGGCTGAACGGGTGAAGAATGCACAGGTTGAGACTGTAACAGATGCCAATGGCTTGTCTGCCGTTAAGGTAACATTTGCTTCTGGTATCCTCTTCCCAACTAACGGTTCTACTCTCAGCAGCAGCGCAAAGACTGATTTGGCTCAGTTTGCCGGTGTATTGAAGAACAATACCGACTGCGAGGTTTCTATCCAGGGTTATACCGATGCTACAGGTAATGACGGTATCAACTTGCCTTTGAGCCAGAAGCGTGCTGAGGCAGTTTACAACTATCTCGCTTCTTGCGGTGTTACCAGCCGTCAGGTAAAGAATGTTCAGGGTTTGGGTTCTGCTAACCCTGTTGTTAATACTACTGCTGCTTGTGCCCAGAACCGTCGTGTAGAGGTTTACATGTATGCTAGCCAGGCTATGGTTAACGCAGCCAACAACGGTACATTGAAGTAATAACTTTCATGCTCCCGGAAGGGAAAAAATAAATAGATGATTTTGAATAAAATCAAGAATATAGTAAAATGGGTGGTGGTGCTGTTTTTCAGTACCACCATTCTTGCTGTAGTGGCATATAGGTTCATTCCTGTGTATGTCACTCCTCTGATGTTTATCCGATGCTTTCAGCAAGTAGCTGATGGCGAGAGTATTACCCTGCATCATCATTGGGTTTCGATGGATAAGATTTCGCCTCACATGCCTGTGGCGGTGATGGCGAGCGAAGATGCGAGATTCCTGAAGCATCACGGTTTCGACTTCAATGCCATCGAGAGTGCGGCGAAGAATAATGCACGTGGTGGAAAGGTGCATGGAGCCAGTACCATCAGTCAGCAGACTGCTAAGAATGTCTTCCTGTGGCCTGGCCGTTCATGGACCCGCAAGGGATTTGAAGTCTACTTTACCTTCCTCATCGAAATGATGTGGAGCAAGCAGCGCATCATGGAGGTTTATCTCAACAGCATTGAGATGGGACCGGGTATCTATGGTGTGGATGCGGTTGCAGAATATCATTTCGACAAGAAAGCGAAAGATCTGTTTCGTGGCGAGTGTGCGCTGATAGCAGCTACACTTCCTAATCCGCGCAAATTCAGTTCGCTGCATCCTAGCGCTTATATGAAGAAGCGCCAGCGACAGATAGAACATCAGATGAGATTTATCCCTACCTTCCCTCGTGAGGGCGAAGATTTCGACCCAGGCACGGCTGTGGGCGGATATAGGGGGAAGTAATACTTAGTTGATAGTTTATAGTTGATAGGGGTGACCTTAAAATAGTTTTTTGCCTCAAATATTGATTCATGGATTTACTGAAAGACTTGAACGAAGCGCAGCGTGCTGCGGTAGAATATATTGACGGACCTTCGCTGGTGATAGCCGGTGCAGGTTCGGGTAAAACGCGTGTGCTTACTTATAAAATAGCTTATCTCCTGAGCCAGGGCATGAAACCCTGGAGCATCATGGCGCTCACCTTTACCAATAAGGCGGCAAGGGAGATGAAGGAACGTATCGGAAAACTGGTGGGAAATGATCTCGCCCAGCATCTCTATATGGGTACCTTCCATAGCATCTTCTCCCGAATCCTGAGAGCGGAGGCTGAGCATATCGGCTTCAACAACAACTTTACCATTTATGACGAAAGTGACTCGCGCTCGCTGATCAAGGCGATAGTGAAGGAGATGGGGCTGGATGATAAGAAGTATAAGCCTGCTGCCGTTCATGCCAAGATTTCGATGGCGAAGAACAACCTGATGAGTGCTGCGGCTTATGAGAGCGATGCGGCTATCTTCGAGCAGAACAAGCGTGCGCAGATGCCTGAGGTTGGTAAGATTTTCGTGGCTTACGTGCAGCGCTGCAAGCAGGCCAATGCCATGGATTTCGATGATTTGCTGACGCTTACCTATCAGCTCTTCAGGGAACATGAGGATATTCGCCACAAATATGCCGCCCGCTTCGATTATGTCCTGGTGGATGAGTATCAGGATACCAATCACGTTCAGATGTCTATCGTCATGCAACTCTGTCAGGAGAAGCAGCGTGTTTGTGCCGTGGGTGATGACTCGCAGAGTATCTATAGTTTCCGTGGTGCCAATATCGATAATATTCTCAACTATCAGCGCCAGTTTCAGGGAACGCGTCTCTTCAAACTGGAACAGAACTACCGCTCTACCCAGACCATCGTTGAGGCGGCTAACAGTCTGATCAAGCATAACCGCAACCAGATTCCTAAGGATGTGTTCAGCGAGAATGCGAAGGGTGAGAAGATTCAGTATAAGCCTGCTTACAGCGACAAGGAAGAGGCGGCGATTGTGGCGAAGGACGTGAAGCGTATCCGGCGCGAGGATGGTTGCCAGTATAGTGATTTTGCCATTCTCTACCGCACCAATGCCCAGAGCCGCAGCTTCGAGGAGGAGTTCAGAAAGCAGGGAATTCCTTATCGCATTTATGGCGGACTGAGTTTCTACCAGCGCAAGGAAATTAAGGATATTATTGCTTATTTCCGTCTGGTGGCGAATCCGGATGATGAAGAGGCTATCAAGCGTATCATCAACTATCCGGCACGAGGAATCGGTGCAACAACGGTGCTGAAGATTGCTGACTGTGCCCATCAGAACCAGGTGAGTTTCTGGGAGGTAATCGGTGCCCCTGAGCGGTATGGACTGGCGGTTACCAAGGGTACGATGAACAAGCTGGAAACCTTCAGATTGCTTATTTTTTCGTTTATCGAACGGGCTCAAACTACGGATGTCTATGAATTGGGTGATGCCATTATCAAGGAGAGTGGTATCAGTCAGGATATCATGTCGGGCAAGGATGCCGATGATCTGGCACGTCAGGAGAACCTGGAGGAATTCTTGAGCGGTATGTCGGCTTTTGTGGAGGAACGCCGTGAAGAGGGTAGGTTTGATGAACTCTTCCTGCAGGATTATCTGCAGGATGTGGCGCTGCTTACCGATGCTGACAGCGATGGTGATAAGGATGAACCACGTGTTTCTCTGATGACGGTTCATGCTGCCAAGGGTCTGGAGTTTCCTACGGTTTTCGTGGTTGGTTTGGAAGAGAATATCTTCCCAAGTCCGCTTTCTGCTGCTTCGCTCAGAGAACTGGAGGAGGAACGGAGATTGCTTTACGTTGCCATTACGCGAGCTGAGAAACATTGTATCCTGACGAACGCCAAGAACCGCTGGCGATATGGCAAGATGGAGTTTGATAATCCGAGTCGGTTTATCGATGAGATTGACGGCAAGTTGATTGATTGCCTGGATGAGGCTGGTGGAAGCTTGTTTGGCTCTATGTCTGACCAGCCGGAGTGGGCGAGAGCGCAACGTCCTCGCAGACCGTGGGAGGATGCTGAGCAGCCTAGATACAGTAGCAGGTATCAGAATTCCAAACCGGTAGCATCGCAGTTTGTAGCAGATCCTAAGCCTTCTCTCTTTGATGATGAACCTGAGACTTCACGTACTTCCGGACGCTCGTCTGTTTCCGGACGCTCATCTCTCTCTGAAGGCAATTTCAAGTCTGTTAGAGCGCTGAATGCAGCGAAGCGTTATGTGGAGACGCATTCTTCTCATCCTGCTTCTCGCGGTACTGGATCTTCTGCAGCATCAGTTTCTTCTTCTACAGCTTCATCTGCTGGCAGTTCTTCTTGCGGTTTGCAGGAGGGAATGAAGATTGAACATCAGCGTTTTGGACGGGGAACGGTATTGAAGATTGAAGGTACTGGTGAGAATACGAAGGCTACGGTGGAGTTCGTTCATTCTGGCACCAAACAGCTTCTGCTGAAATATGCCAAGTTTACGGTAGTAGATTAAGTTCTGTAGTCTGATGTTTATATTTAAAGGTTTATCCTGTTTTGAAGTTCTCTCTTACAGGTAGAATCTTATAATATAGATAAAGAGTTATAAAAAAAGATTGGGCAAGACCATCTCTGGTCTTGCCCTTTTTGTTTCTATATACTATAAATTGAAAAAGCGTCCCCGCAGTAGCCTCACGGTCACTACGGGGACTTATATTACTAACATCTAACTTTAGCATTTTTGTTTAAACTTAAAAACAAATTCTTTATGAGAGTAATTTCTCCATTATCTATAAACGTAAAC